>MDSW01046909.1_pt1 | contig 51475 bp, 31 predicted proteins | sample 811171 | NCBI WGS metagenome assembly MDSW01 (sample SAMN05326641, study PRJNA326480) | marine metagenome | isolation source: seawater | place: Atlantic Ocean: North West | collected 2012
CACGCTGATGTTCAGCCCCGCGCATTCGTACTCCTGCAGGTCGCACTCCTGCGTCCCTCCCGCAAACCCGCCGGACACCTTCACCACTCCACCTCGCCCTCCGATGGAATTCTCTCCGATGCCCGCGACGATGTTGACGCTTCCACCTGGCATGTCTTCGTCGGTCGTGAGACCCGCGCTGAGTGAGATGTTTCCGCCGACGCCCACGTCGCCTTTGTCTACGAATATCGTTATGTTACCCGCCCGACCCGCGACTGAACGCCCGGTTCCCAGGGTCAAATCACCAGCATCCGCGTTGTTCGCGGCTCCCGCGAAGAGATTCGCCCCACCGCCGCGACCGTCTGTTCCCAATCCTCCAGAGATCGTGATGTTCCCCGCGAGTCCACCCTCTGCATTTGCCCCTCTGATCACCAGCGCGCCTGCGGTGTTATTTCTCGCGTCTTGTTTGTTCACGACGTACTCTCCGGGTCCCGCGGTTCCGAGCGTAATCTGACCCTTGATAGCCACCTTATCTGTCTCGACGTCTCCGAGGGTGACGTCCTGAAGCGCGTTGAAATTCGCTTCGAAGTTCGCCGCACCCGTCACGGTCATGGCGTTCTCCAGCAGGAAGCTCCCGTCGGTGTTTGCCTCGTCCAAATCTGAATCAAGCAATCGGAAACCGATACAGGGGTGCTTGCCCGTGAACATCTTCGTCACCGCGCGGATCTTGAACGTTGCCGTCGTCTTCCCGTAGATGCCGACGTAGTAGATACCCGCCGGCGGTTCCGCAATCACGATTGACTCCTCGCCCATGGTCTCTTCGGATTTGTACGTGAAGCCCGTGGAGGTCGGGTTCCTCAGCGTCTGAGAGATGTACATGTCCGGGTTACCGTTCAGCGCCGTCAGCGTGAACGTCATGGCCTGCGCCGACTCGACGCAGTTCAGGTTTATCTTGTAGTACTTGTAGTTACCCAGTCCTACCATGCCCGTGCGCGCCACGCCCTTTTCGAGGACGGTTCCTGTGATTCGAGGAGAGAGGCACGACGATGAGAAAAACAGCTGTGTTAACGAGCGAGCCACGACGCGCCGCGCGAGCGACGTCCGACGATGATGCGACGGTGCTTAACCACGTGTGCGTCGCTGGCGCCTCGCCATTGACGGTGTCGAGTTGAGCCCGCGCGCGAGTATCGACGCGATACGATTCCCGCGCGCCACCAGTCGGGAGGCCGGTTCGAGCGGCGGAAAGCGACGGCGGGCGCGTCGGCGGCGAAGCTAATTCAGGGCAACAACGGCGGGGCATACCTGCGCGTCCTACGCCGACGAGCGAGCCGGCGAAGGTTGCCAGCATCAAAAATGACTTCGCGAAGCTGTTCTTCGCGCGGAGCGTGCGCCGGCGTGCGCCTCCATCGCGGGGGCGCCGCCGGCCCTCGGGCCGGGGAGACGCCGCTCCTGTCATAGACGAACAACGAGAGAAGGGCACCTTGCGATCGGCGATGCCCGGAAACTGCTCTCTCGCTCCGTGTGCTGTGATCGGTGTAGAGTGTGTGCGGTCCAGCGGTCGTTGCCGGAGCCTCTTGGCCGAGTCCTTCTCGATTAGAGTTAGCAAGGAGCTCGTGTATCTGCACCGTGTGCGCGATGGACGGTTGCCGCCTATCGCATTGGCGCCCCCGCCCGCGCAGTCCCGGAGGGCAAGTTCGACAGCTGCAGTGCTCTCAACGCGAAAGTTGGGCGGGAAAATCCACCACTGCGGCACGGCGATCGTCGGCCGGAGAGTTCCCGCAGGGGACAGGGTTTGTCTTTGCCCCGCGGCGACGGACGATACGACGGGACAACCTTCGGCTCGCGCGAGCTCACACACTCGCGCGCGCGCCTGGCCGGTGATTGCAGGCGTCAGCGCGAGAGGAGCGAGAGCTTCAGAGGTCCGACGTCTCGGCGCGAGGGGTCGATCGGGCTCGGATCTCCAGGGCAAGTCGAGAAAAATGCCTCCAGGTGCGGCCCGACTGGAATGCGAAAACCTGCGCCCCCCGCCCCGTCGCGATCGCTCGCCGCCGAAGCTGACACGATCCCCGATACCCCGACTCGACGCGAACGCAGGTCGCGATGACGCGAGACGCGATGAGGACACAAAGGGCGGCGCGGAGGCTCACGCTCGGTACAAGCAGTATCAGTACAAGGAGGTGCGCGGCGCCGCGACGCGAGCGCCCGCCGCCAAGATCCAACGACCGTCTTCCGTCTCTCTCGTCCCCCGCCCACCCACTGACGCTCCCTTCCCTCACCCTCATTTCAGAACGCGAGTCTCGTGCTCACCTCGGACAGGAGCGAGCGCGTCACGGGGGAGCCGTCCGGCGCGCCCGAGTCGCTGTGGGGGCGCATCCAGCCTGGCGCCTTCGGCGACCGCGTCCACAGGAGCCGACCCGCCGAGCTCGAGGAACGCCTGAAAAAGTCCAAGGAGAAACGCAAGGGCCTGGACCAGGATGACCTCGACGCGCACGCGGCGAAGAAGAAGCGCCAGCGCGCCGCCGCGGGGGCGAGCGTGCTCACGGTGGAGGCGGACGGGTCGTACCGCCCCAAGACGCGGGAGACGCGAGCCGCGTACGAGGCGCTTCTCGGGATGATTCAGGGGCAGTTCGGGGACCAGCCCGCGGATGTGCTGCGCGGCGCCGCCGAGGAGGTCCTTGAGGTGCTCAAGGACGACCGATCCACGGACCCGAAGCGAAAGAAGGACGTGGAGAAGCTCATGGGCGCGACGTCGGACGAGAGGTTCGCGCAGTTCGTCGCCGTCGGTAAGCTCATCACCGATTTCGCCCCCGGAGGGGTCGCGCCCGGAGAGGGGGACGTCGCGCCCGGCGACGCGCTGGACGACGACATGGGGGTCGCGGTGGAGTTCGAAGAATCGGAGGAAGATAACGATGCCGATGAGGTGCTCGAGGCGAGCGACGTGGAGGACGAGGACGAGGGCGCGGGGGAAGACGCGGGAATTGGCGCGGAGGTGGCGGGGGTGCGGAGTCGGGGCGACGGCGACGGCTCCGGAGCCGCCGACGAGGACGCCGTCGAAGCGGCGGACATCGACGCGTACTGGCTGCAGCGCCAAGTCACCGCCGCGTTCGGGTACACGGATGCGGAGGCGAGCGAGGCGAGTAAGATGGCGGAGGACGTGCTCGCGACGCTGGGGAACGAGGATGACGACGAGCGCTCGTGCGAAAATCAGCTGGTTCTGATGCTCGACTACGACAAGTTCGATCTCATCAAGAAGCTGCTGAAGAACCGCACGCGCATCGTCTGGTGCACGCGGCTGACGCGCGCGCAGAACGAGGAGGAGAGAGCCATCGTGATGGAGCGCATGCGCGCGAGGCCGGAGGCGGCGAAAGTGCTCGATGCCCTGACGCGGGGCGGCGAGCGCGCCTCGGCGCGCGCGAGGCAGAGCGCGGTGGAGTCCAAAATCCGCGAGGAGGCGCGCCGCTTGCGCGGAGAGGTGGCAGCGGACGTCGCCGACGCGGACGCGAGGGGCGGCGCGGCGGCGTCGGGGAGAAAGATCCTCGAGCTGGACGCTCTGGCGTTCGCGCAGGGGAGCCACTTCATGTCGAACAAACGTTGCGAATTGCCCCCGGGCTCCTATCGCAGCGCAAAGAAGGGTTACGAGGAGGTGCACATTCCCGCGCTCAAACCCAAGGCGTTCGCGGATAACGAATCTATGCGGAAGATCGAGGAGCTCCCGTCGTGGGCGCACCCCGCGTTCTCGGGGATGAAGTCGCTCAACCGCGTCCAGAGCCAGGTGTACGAGACGGCGATGCTCTCCCCGGAGAACATGCTCCTCTGTGCCCCCACGGGCGCGGGGAAGACAAACGTCGCGATGCTCACGATCCTACACGAGCTGGGACTCCACCGGAGGCCGGACGGAAGCCTCAACACGTCCGCGTTCAAGATCGTGTACGTGGCGCCGATGAAAGCGCTCGTGGCGGAGATGGTGGGTAACCTCGGCGCCAGGCTCAAGCCGTACGGCGTGAACGTCAGAGAGCTCACCGGCGACGTGTCGCTGTCCAGGGCGCAAATCGACGACACGCAGGTGATCGTCACCACTCCGGAGAAGTGGGACATCATCACACGCAAATCAGGCGATAGGACGTACACGCAGCTCGTGCGCTTGCTCATCATCGACGAGATCCACCTGCTTCACGATAACCGCGGCCCGGTTCTGGAGTCGATCGTCGCTCGAACCGTCCGGCAAGTGGAGACGACCCAGGAGATGGTGCGCCTGGTCGGGCTCTCTGCGACGCTTCCCAATTTCGAGGACGTCGCCGCGTTTCTTCGCGTGAACCCGGCGAAGGGACTGTTTGTGTTCGACAACAGCTTCCGGCCCTGTCCGCTCCAGCAGCAATTCATCGGCGTCACCGTGAAGAAACCTCTTCAGAGGTTTCAGCTCATGAACGACATCTGCTATGAGAAGGTGATGGAGAACGCGGGGCAGTCGCAGACGATCATCTTCGTGCACAGCCGCAAGGAGACGGCCAAGACGGCCAAGGCGCTGCGAGACACCGCGCTGGAGAACGATCAGCTCGCCAAGTTCTTGAAAGACGACAGCGCGAGCCGTGAGATTCTCGTGTCGGAGGCGGAGCAGTGCCGATCCGCGGACCTGCGCGACGTCTTGCCGTACGGCTTCGCGATCCACCATGCCGGCATGACGCGCGCAGACCGCACGCTCGTCGAGGAGCTCTTCGCGGATGGCCACGTGCAGGTACTCGTCAGCACAGCCACGCTGGCGTGGGGTGTGAACCTCCCGGCGCACACCGTGATCATCAAAGGCACGCAGATGTACAACCCGGAGAAGGGCGGATGGGACGAGCTCAGCTTCCAGGACGTCATGCAGATGATGGGTCGAGCCGGGCGTCCGCAGTTTGACACGTTTGGCGAGGGCATCATCATCACGCAACACAGCGAGCTGCAGTATTACCTCTCACTCCTGAACCAGCAGTTGCCGATCGAATCGCAGTTCGTGAACAATCTCGCGGACGCGCTCAACGCCGAGGTGGTGCTTGGCACCGTGCAGAGCTCGCGCGAGGCGGTGGACTGGCTTGGGTACACATATCTGTACGTGCGCATGCTTCGAAACCCCAACCTGTACGGCGTCGGCATCGACGCGCTGGAGGACGACCCGGTGCTGGAGCTGCGGCGGGCGGACCTGATTCACACCGCCGCCACCCAGCTGGACAAGGCCGGGCTCTGCCGGTATGACAGACGCAGCGGTCTGCTGCAGGCGACGGATCTCGGCCGCATCGCGAGTCATTACTACATCTCGCACGGGACGGTCGCGGCGTTCAACGAGCATCTCAAGCCCACGATGGGGGACATCGAGCTCTGCAGACTCTTCGCGCTCGCGGAGGAGTTCAAGTATGTGTCCGTCAGGGAGGAGGAAAAGTTGGAGCTCGCCAAGCTCGCCGAGCGGGTTCCCATACCGGTGAAGGAATCGATCGAGGAGCCCACGGCGAAGGTCAACATTCTGCTCCAGGCGTACATCAGCGGCATGAAGCTCGAGGGCTTCGCGTTGATGGCGGACATGGTGTACATTACCCAATCCGCGGGACGGATTCTTCGGTGTATTTTTGAAATTGTCCTCAAGCGCGGATGGGCCGGTCTCGCGGACAAGGCGTTGGCGATGTGCAAGATGGCCGCGCGCAGGACTTGGGGAAGTCAAACACCGCTCAGGCAGTTCAAGGGGATTCCTTTGGATATTTTGGTCAAGGTCGAGCGCAAGGATCTGGCGTGGGAGCGGTACTACGACTTGACGTCGCAGGAAATCGGGGAGCTCATTCGCTTCCCGAAGATGGGCAAGGCAATTCACAAGTTCGTGCACCAGTTCCCCCGACTGGAGCTCAGCGCGCACGTTCAGCCCATCACGCGATCGGTGCTCAAGGTAGATCTCACGCTCACTCCCGACTTCCAGTGGGACGAGAAGGTGCACGGGTTCGTTCAGGGTTTCTGGATCATGGTCGAAGATAACGACGGCGAGATGATTCTGCACCACGAGTTTTTCCTCCTCAAGATGGTGAACGCCGAGGAGGATCACGCGGTGTCTTTCACGGTGACGCTTTTGGATCCGTTGCCGCCGCAGTACTTCGTGCGCGTCGTCTCGGACAGCTGGTTGGGATCGGAGACGAGCATACCCGTCAGCTTCAAGCACTTGTTGTTACCGGAGAAGCACCCGCCGCCGACGGAGCTGCTCGATTTGCAGCCGCTTCCGGTTTCGGCGCTCAAGTCCGACGGGTACGACGTGCTGTACGCACCCAAGATATCGCACTTCAACCCCGTCCAGACGCAGGTGTTCCAGTGTCTGTATAACACCGACGACAACGCGCTCGTGGGCGCGCCCACGGGCAGCGGGAAGACGGTGTGCGCCGAGTTTGCCATTCTTCGGATGCTCAACAAGCTCAAAAAGGGTGAGGCTGAGGGGGCGAAGTGCGTGTACATGGCGCCGACGCCAGAGATCGCCAGGGAGCGACTCACGGATTGGCGGGGGAGATTCGGGGAGAAACTGGGGGTGAGTGTCGTCGCACTCACCGGTGAGACGTCTGGGGATTTGAAACTTTTGGCGGAGGGCACGGTGGTGATCGCGACGCCGCAGCAATGGGACGTCGTCAGCCGCCGATGGAAGCAGCGGAAAAACGTGCAGAGTGTCGCGCTGTTCATCGCCGACGAGCTTCACCTCATCGGCGGCGCCGCGGGGCCCACGATGGAGGTGGTGACGAGTCGCATGCGGTACATGAGCTCGCAGCTGGAGCATCCGGTTCGCGTCGTGGGTCTGTGCACGTCCTTGGCGAACGCGAGGGACCTCGGCGAGTGGATCGGCGCGTCCTCGCACGGCCTCTTCAATTTCCCTCCCGGCGTCCGACCCGTCCCGCTCGACATCCACGTGCAGGGCGTGGACATCGTCAACTTCGAGGCGCGCATGCAGGCGATGGCGCGCCCCGTGTACGGCGCCATCTGTCGGCACGCCCCCAAGGGTGAGCCTTCGATCGTGTTCGTGCCCACGCGCAAGCACGCCAAGCTGGCGTCGCTCGATCTCCTCACCTTCGCCGCCGCCGACGGCGCGCCGAACAAATTTCTCGCGTGCGAGCCCGAGGACCTCGCGCCGTATCTCGACCAGGTGAAGGATCCCGCGGTGCGCCACGCGCTCGGGTTCGGCGTCGCGCTCATGCACGAGTCTATGGACGGCGATGAGCGCGCGCTCGTCGAGCGCGTGTTTGCGTCGGGCGCGGCTTCTGTTTTGGTCGTCACCGCCCCGCTCGCGTGGGGCTTGACCGCGTCGTGCAAGCTCTCCGTGATCATGGGCACGCAGTACTACGACGCGGGGGGCGCGGGTTCGGCGGACTACCCGGTCACCGACCTTCTCGCCATGTGCGGTCGCGCGTCGAGGCCTCTCGTGGACGATCACGGGATCGCGGTGTTGCTGTGTCACGCGCCGCGGAAGGAGTACTACATGAAATTCTTGTACGAGCCCTTCCCGGTGGAGTCTCACCTCGACCACTTCCTGCACGACCACATGGCGGCGGAGATCGTCACGAGGACGATCGAGAACAAGCAGGACGCGGTGGACTACCTCACCTGGTCGTTCTACTACCGCCGCCTGAGCCAGAACCCCAACTACTACAACCTGACCGGGGCGACGCACAGGCACATCTCCGACGCCCTCTCCGAACTCGTGGAGACGACGCTCGCGGACCTCGAGGCGAGCAAGTGCATCAGCGTCGAGGACGAGATGGACGTCGCGCCGCTCAACCTCGGGATGATCGGGTCGTACTACTACATCTCGTACACCACCATCGAGCTCTTCGCCGCGAGCCTCACCGCGAAGACCAAGCTGAAGGGCCTGATGGAGATCATCGCCGGCGCGACCGAGTTTGAGCGGTTCGCCGTGCGACCGGGGGAGGCGAAGCTGCTCCGGCACATTCTGAACCACTCCCCCGTGACGCTCGAGAATCGCCGCGCGACGGACCCGCACGTGAAAACCGCCGCCCTGCTCCAGGCGCACTTCGGCCGCGCGCAACTCAACGGCGACCTGACCAATGACCTCGCGGCGATCCTGCCGGACGCCGGACGGCTGCTGCAGGCAATCGTGGACGTCATCTCCAGCAGCGGCTGGCTCGCCCCGGCTCTGGCGGCGATGGAGCTGAGCCAGATGGTCGCGCAGGGCTTGTGGGACAAGGACAGCGCGCTGATGCAGCTGCCGCACGTGGACAAGGCGTGCGCGGCGCGGTGCGCGGACGCCGGGATCGAGTCGGTGTACGATCTTGTGGACATGGAGGACGACGCGCGCGCGGCGCTGCTTCAGATGTCGGACGGGCAGATGGAGGAGCTCGCGGAGGCGTGCAACCGCTACCCGAACATCGAGGTGAACTACGAGGTGGTGAACAAAGACGAGATCGAGACGGGCGACGCGGTGGAGATGATCGTGCAGCTCGAGCGGGAGATGGACGACGAGGAGCTCGGGCCGGTGATCGCGCCGCGGTACCCGAAACGGAAAGAAGAGGCGTGGTGGCTCGTCGTCGGGGACGCCAAGCGGGGCACGCTCGCGGCTATCAAGCGCGTCTCACTCGGGCGGAAGAGCAAAGTCAAGCTCGAGTTTGAGGCGCCGTCGGAGCCGGGGAAGGCGGAGTACACGCTCTTCTTCATGTGCGACTCGTACATGGGGTGTGACCAGGAGTACTCGGTCGAGATGGACGTCAAGGAGGGGGAGGGGGGGAGCGACAGCGGAGAGGATATGGACGAATAGGCGAAGCGCGCGAGAGCGCGAATAGCGAGCGTCGACGCGCATCGATGGATGAGAGACGACGCAACGAAAAAAGCGAGAGACGCGCCTCTCTCGTCATCCGTGTCTGTTCGTGTCTGCTTCCAGGCGATCCAAGCCTGACCGTTCGACTCCGGAACGGTCAGACTCCACGAGCAAAACTCGTGGCTTTCGGGAGGGTTTCCGAGGGTCGCGCCGCGAGCGCACAGGCGCACGCGCGTCAGCGCGCGCACGCGTGCTCGGGATGGGGTGCCTATCGAGCAAGGAGTCGAAAGATTCCGTCGAGCCGGACGATGACTCCTCGGATGACCCCCCGGCTGGGGACCACGGGTCGTTGACCGGCGCGGATGAGGGGAAGAAGAAATCTGCGAGGGATCGCGCGGCCGGGTCTGGGACGGGCGACGCCGCGAAGCCCGTCCCCATAGGGCGTTCGTTTCACGAGGACGTCCCCAGTCCCGGTTCCGGTCCGGCGAACGTGCTGAAGAAGCGCGTGATACCGTCGAGGGACGCGAACGAGGGTGCTGACGTGGCTGGTTCCGACGATGAGCTCGAGGCGCAGCTCCGCGCGCCGAGCGCGCCTTCGCCCACCGCCGCTGCGGCCGCCGAGGAGGAGGCCGCGGCGGAGGCGAAGAGGAAGAAGAAGAAGGATAAGAACCGACTCACCGACCTCGAGGACTACGACCTCGAGGCGGAGGATCCGGACACGACGGAGGAGATGCTCCGCAAGCGAGCGTCGCGAAGGGCTGGCGAGTCGAAGGTGATGCAGAAAGTGTTCGGCGACATCGACGACTTCAGCGACGAGGACACGCCCCGGGGCGTGCTCAAGCCCCTCACCCCGCGAGTCCCTCTGACCGGGCCAGGCGCAGGACCTCTTGGCTCGAAGACCCCTCTCTTCGGCACGGGACCTCTCGTCCCGGGCGCGGGCGCGAGGAAATCCGGACTGGCGCCGCTCGCGCCTCTGGGCGCGCCTCCCGCGCCGTTGGGCGGCGCCGCGCCGCTCGACGCCTCCGCGATGGGTTCGTTCCTCGCCCCCGTTCGCCGCGCCAACTCCAGGCCCATCACGCCCATCGGGCCCGAACCGGTCGTTCGAGAGGGCAGTGACCTCATGCGAGCGGAACGGGACGCCGCCGAGCCCGAAGCGGCTGCGCCCGATCCCGCGGACGACGGGGGAGACTTCGAGTGGCGAGACGACGAGGCCGGGGGCGATGAGGCGGGTGAGGACGACGTGGAGCGCCACGCGGCGGCGACGAAGCTTCAGGCCGCGCACCGAGGGAAGGCGGCGCGCTCGAAGGTGGCGCGGCTCAAGGCGGAGCTCGCGGAGGCGGCGCTGGCGGACCCCGGGTACGACGAGGACGAGTTCGAGGCGGAGGGCGCCGCGCCCGGCCTCGACGAACACGCGGCTGCGACGAGGCTTCAGGCGGTTCAGCGCGGAAGAGCGGCGCGCGCTGAGGTGGCGCGCCTCAAGAGCGAGATCCGTCGCGCGGAGGCGGAGACCGAGCCGAGGGACGCGGTCGAGGACGCGTACGAGAACGAGTTCGAGGACGATTTCGAGACGGAAGACGCGGGCGGCGACGACGCGGAGCGCCACGCGGCGGCGACGAAGCTTCAGGCCGCGCACCGCGGGAAGGCGGCGCGCTCGAAGGTAGCGCGGCTCAAGGCGGAGCTGGCGGAGGCGGTGCTGGCGGAAACCGAGCGCGCGGACGAGGCCGAGGGCGCGACGGGCGAGGACGTCGCGGAGCTCAAGGCGAGGGTGCGAGCGGCGGAGGCGGAGTCGCAGGTCGAGGACGAGTACGAGGACGAGTTCGAGACGGAGGAAAGCCCCGCGCCGGTGGACGATCCACCCGCGCGTTTTGATCGGGAACGCGCGCCCGCGGGCCCGGACTTACTCGAGGAGCTGTACGGGCAGGGCGGTGCGGGAGGGGAGGACGCGTTCGACGCGGAGGACCATTTCTACGAACCGGACGAACTGGAGACGCCCGCGCAGACGCCGCGACCGGAGACGAACGGCGGCGGAGTCGACCCGTCCGCGGACCCGGACCGGGAACCTGGCGGCGTCGTGGAGAACCCGGATGACGTCTGGGGCGGGCTGCAGCAGAGTTACGCGATCGACGCGAACGCGGGTGACGCGACGCTCGACGGTTCGACGGAGGGTGACCTCGCGCTGCGAGGGGGCGCCGAGCTCGCGCTCGACGAGGGCGCGTCGCCGCATCCGGCGGACGACGCGTTCAGAGACGAGGGAGGCCTGGACGAGGGCGACGGCGAGGGATGGGCCGAGGGTGCCGGCCTCGATGACGGGCTCGAGGCCGGCGGCGAGGTGGACTACGACGATTTTGGGGAGTTGGAGGATGCCGAGGAGGACGACGTGTTCTAAAAATATCTCACCAATATTACTCGTCGTCTTCCTTGCTCGCGTCCTTCGGCGAGGGCGGAGAGGAAGGGGGAGGAGGAGGAGGATCCCCTCCGTCACTTCCCGAAGACGCCCGTATCGAATGGTCCACCTCCTTCTCGGCCCGTTCCTCCGCGGATTTGTTTTTCTCCCCCTTGGCGGTTCTCGCCTGGACCACGGCTTGCACGGCGATTTTCTTCGCCTGCGCCGCCTCCTCCGCGGCGGTGTCGGCCATCTCGCTCGTCGCCGCCTCAATCTCCGCCGCCCTCTGCGCTGCCGCCTCAGCCTCCGCCGCCTTCTGCGCCGCTTCTTGCGCCCTCCTCACCGCCGCCACCGCCACGGTCTCCGCGTCCGCTTTCGCCGCTTCGATATCCGAGGTGTCGTCCGCCTCCGCCTTCTTGATGTCCTCCTTCTCCGCGTCTCTCCTCTTTTTCCACCCGGGAATCGACGTGCGCACGTCCTCGACGATGACGGGAAAGATCTCCGAGTTTCGGGGCACGACCCAAGGTTTCCTCACGTCCAGGTATCGCAGCGCGAGTTTGATCCAGTCCGAGTGCGTCACGGCGACGATGACGTTCTCGTCCACCTCGTCGAAGACGGACGCGAACCACGTGCGCACGCGCTCCACCAGCGCGCTCTCCTGCTCCTCGTGCCCCGGCCCCAGGGAGAGGTCGTCCTCGGCGAGCAGGCCGAGCATCTCCGGTCCGGTGCACTTCTCCCACCCCTGCGACGCCACCTCCATCAGTCCGCACGACGCGTGCATCAGAGGCGCGTCGGGATCGGTCACGTCCGACAGATTGAGGGGGCCTTGCGTCACCTCGACGTTGTTCAGCGCGGGCGTCGCCACCTTGATGTCGAAGAGGTCGTAGTGCCCGAACTTCTCCCGAAGCCCCTCGTTCACGCAGCACGCCCCCGTGTGCCCGCCGAGACCCTTGCTGGGAACGAAACAATGTCCCGGGGGGAACCTGTACCCGAGGTTTCCTTCCTCCTCGCTGCCCGCTTTCGCCTTGGCCATCATCCAGTGATTCGACATGCTGCCTTCCCCTTCCGGATCGAAACTCACCGGGCGGCGAAGCTCGAAAGGTACCCTCGCGTCGATGCGTTCCCGAAGCAACTCGCTCACCGTCACCTTTCCGGTCTGGATCTTCAGAGAAGACTGGTTTTTCAACATGACCAGGGTCGTCTCCATGCACCGCGAGAGCGGCGAGGTGAAGAACTTGGCGGAGCCGCCGATCCGCTCGCTCAGGCCGGTGTAAAAGACGTCGTGCAGCTTGTCCACCGAGTCCTGTTTCCCCTGCTCGGTGAGATCGGGATCGACGAGGTCGCCGGGCGCTTTGTAGTCGCACGGGATGTCGTCTATGACCTCCGTGTGGTGCTGGATCATTCCCCACGCGTTATGCATCGCCTTCCCGTGGCGAATGAACAAGAAGAGCTTACGCCGCCCCACCGCGCCGAGCCCCGTATTGATCGCGCTCCGGATGCTCGCCCAATCCACCGTGGCCCCGTAGTTTTCGAGATCCTGAAGCAGGGGTCGGTCGTCCTGGTTCTCCTCGACCAGGTTCTGCGACCACGAGTCGTACGCGAACATCCCCTCCATCGCGATGAAGGGCTGAACCGATTCCGTCAAATCCACCGCTTCGTCGCTGAGCGGGAGAGCCTTCTCCAGCTCATCTATAACACTGGTCGCGTTCAACTCCTTCGCTTGTCCGAGGAAGACGCGCGAAGACGGGCGCTCCGAGCCGCCGAGACGCGCGCCGACGCCCTGCGGGCTCGCAGACGCGAGGACGAGGACTCCAAACACCGCGAGTGCCGACGCGAGCACAACACGCGACGCGTATCGCGAGGTCGACGACCTCGCGCGCCCCTCGAGCAGCGGCGCCGCTTCCTCGCCGTGTTCGCGGAGGCTCGCCATCTTTTTACCGCGCTCCCGAGCCGTCTCCGCGAGTAAGACGACGAGTTCTCGGCCGCGCCTCTTCGCTCGTCGCCAGACCCGACCGACCTATTCGGAGACGAGCGCGGGACGGGCTCTTCCCGCCCTCTGCCCTCGCCGTCCACCCGGTGAACCCCGCCGCGGGATGTGTGTGAACGGCGCCGCGGTCGAGAGCGCGAACACCTTCTGAAAGCGCAAAAGGAGGTTACGAGTTTTACTCGCAATTTAGAAAGAACTCGTCGTTCAAGGTTTAATCAGTCAACATCATCGACGCACCGACGTTCGATCGAAGTTCGAGTGGTTCGATCCCGTCGACGAACTCGATCGCGACCCCGACTCGACCAAAGTTCATTGAAGGCCGCCCGCCACTGCGTCAGCCGTTTCTCACTCGTCCGGAGCCTTCGTCATTTTCCTCTGCACCCCGCTCCGAGAGTCGGCGGTCGACGCGTATCTAGACGCGAGCGGGAAGAGCGCGCGGGCATGGATACTTCAGACGTTGACGTCAGCGAGTTCCCCGCGAGCTTCTTCGAGGCCTTGCACAAGGTCGAGCGCAGTCGCGGGAAGGGGTGTCTCGAGAAGGAGAACCGCGTCCCCGGGGGGGGTGCCTCGATTGCCGAGCCAGCCTCTCGGGGAGTCGATCGACGCCCGATGTCGCCGCTTCCGAGTGGCGATGTCTCCCCCGGGATCGCTCGCAAACGACGGATTCCGCCGTCGCTCGCGGTGCGCCCCGGCGATTCTTCCCAGAACGACCCGGTCGTCCCCGACCCGGGGGGTGCCAAAACGCCGCTGCCGGATCTCGCGTTCGACGGGGAGATTGTTGTCGCCGAGACCCCGGAGCGCGTCGACGCGCTGTGATGCGGATTCGGCGCCTGTGCGCGGTCCCCGGGCACGATCGAGCCGTCGGCTGGGATCTTGAGTGGGTCGTGAATTTCGGCCGGGGTCGAGAGAGACCGGTCGCGCTCATGCAAGTGTGCGTCCGCCCTAAACCCCCCGCGCGACCCCTCTGCGCGCTGCTGCGCGTGTGCCGCGTCCACGGCGGGCTCACGCCCGTCCTTCGCGCGTTCGTGGAGGATGCCTCCATCCGAAAGGTCGGCGTCCAGGCGCGCGGCGACGCACACAAGATGAAACGCGATTTCGGCGTGGACGTGGGTGGTGTCGTCGAGCTCAAAGAATACGCCGCCGCGCGCGCCGCGAGCGCCGACGCGCGCCCCGCCGCGTATTCCCTCGCCGCGCTCGCGGAATGGACCCTCGAGCGACGCCTGCCGAAGAAATCGTCCGACCGAATCAGTGATTGGGAAGCCGCGACGTTGTCCGCGGAACAGATCGCGTACGCCGCGCTGGACGCGTGGGCGAGCCTCCGAGTGTTCGACGCGCTCGAGGAGAGAGCCCCCGACGCGTCCCCCCCGCCGCCGCCGCCGCCGCCGCCGCCGAAGCCTCGAGCCTCGCCGCCGCCGAGCGAGAGCGACGAGGAGGTGGACGAGGACGCGCCGGGTTGGGACGCGAAGGACGTGATTCCCGCCCTCCCCGCGGCGCGACAGGCGCCTCTGATGCCGGCGAAGACGGAGGCGCACAGGCTCCACCTGGAGCTCGGGTGGTCCGGGGCGCAAATCGCCGCGTCGAAGGCGGTGAAAACGTCGACGGCGGATAATTACCTCGCCGACGCCATTCGCGCGGGAAGGGCGTACAGACTCGGGGCTCTCGGGGTCACGCGGAAGACCATGGCGATGGTGAAGGTCGCGTTCGAGCGGCACCGCGCGGAGGCGAGTGAGCGCGTCCCTGTCGCGCCGCCCGCCGGCGCGGGGGCGGAGCGACCGTTGATTCGACGCGTGCGCGAGCTGATGCCGACGCCGGACGCCGCGAGCTACGCCGACGTCAGCTTCTGTCTCGCGCACCTGGAGCGCTTGGAGCTCCTGTGGGAGACGCGGCCGCGGGCGAGCGCGGGGGGCGAGGAGAAGAGCGAACGAGGGGAACGGACGGAGGGCGCGGATGGTTCGGTGGAATGAGCGGCGACGGACTCGTGGACTCAGTGTGAAGCGGATGTGAATGTCCATCATGAAGAGACGGCGCTCGCGGGCGGTTTGGAGTCAAACACGCCCTCCTCCTTGAGCGTGCGGAGGAAATCCAACGCGAACGCGACGGGGTCCTCCGGCTTTTGCTCGATCATCGCCGCCGAGAGTTTGTAGCAGATGGTCTGGAAGTCGAGCCGACCTGCGAACGCCGTCGTCTTCTCCTGCAGGTCCGTGTCGCGGCCGTGCAAACCCTCGCCCCACCCCTTGCCCTCGTCGCCGGGGACAACCACCCCGGTCTCCACCTCGCGCTCCAGGTACGTCGTCATGTACTCGAGCGGGTCCTCGGGGAACCTGCTGATCGCCGACAGCATCATGCGCTCCATCATATCCGTGCAGTCCTTTCGCTTCCCGAACGCCTCGCACGACATCCGCAGGCGCAGTTTGTCCGCCTCCGCCGCGCGCTCGGCGCCGTTGCCGTTCTCGGCGATCGATCGGGCGTGGCTCCAATTACGCTCGCCCGTTGACGTCGACGCGTCCGCGGCGCCGTCGACGGCCGACATCTCGCGCGATTCGCGGCGTTCGCGCGACGGTGCCGCGCGGGGGCGGATACCTCGGACGCTCTCGGCGGTGAACTCGTCGCTGGGACGAGGCACGCGCGGAGAGATGTGTGTGAGAGGGGGGAAGAGGACCTAGATTTGGGAACAAGTCACAAACTGCGGTGGGCCAGTCGGTGATCGGCGGTCGTCATCACGAGATTTTGACCGCGAGATCTCGCTCGGGACCCTCCGCCGCGTCACGCGCGCGCGAGCGCTCACTGGGCAGGTGCACCGGGCGGCGGGTGCTTCAGGCGCGCGCCTCCCGAACCGCTCGAAGCGAGAGCTTTCGAGGGTGCGCGCAGGTTCACGATGGGGAAGGTGCGCGCCGCGCCGTGTGCTCTCTTCGCGCTTGTTTGCCATCTCGTCTCTCTCGCGTCTTCTTCCCGCGCCGCGCCTCCTAGGGTTTCCCGCTGACGCCCCCCCTCTCGCTCGTGATTCGCAGGGTAGCAAGACGTTAGCTCCCGGGGATAAGTATCGCAGGGAGCAGAGGAAGAAGGAGGTGGCGAAGAATAAGGCGCAGCGCAAGTCCGCGAGGGACGATGCGCTCAAGACCGCGGACGTGGCATCGCTCAGAGACGAGCTTCACAAGCTCCACCAGCACAAGAAGCTGGGCCTGGCGAGCAACGAGAAGCTCGATCGCATCAAAGTTTTGGAGCGCGCCATCGAGGAGCGGGAGGAGGAGCGCAGGGCGAAGGCGGCGAAGGGTGCGCCCGAGCCCGCGCCCGCGGTGAAGGTGAAGACGATCGGCGCGTTGCGGGCGAGGGGGACGGAGATTGTCGCCGCGGGGACGGCGAGGGTCGACTCGGGTCTGGGAGAGCGGAGACCGCAGGACTCGGTGTACTACCACCCGACGCTGAACCCGACGGGGCGGCCCCCGCCGGGAAAGCCGCAGAAGTACAAATCGGCCGCCGACGCGGGCGAAGCTGACGAGGCGGCGGAGGACGAGGACGAGGACGAGGACGACGGGTGGGGAATCATCGGGCAGCCCCGCGTCGCCCCGGGGGACGCCGACGCCGCTGCGGGGGCCGACGATTTCGTCCCCCCGCCGCCCGGACCGCCCCCGCCGATCCCGGGACCGCCCCCCGGACCCCCCTCAGCGGCGCCCCCGGGGCCCCCGCCGGGCCCCCCGCCGGGCCCTCCCCCCGGAGCGCCCCCGGGCCCTCCCCCCGGAGCGCCGCCCGGCCCTCCCCCCGGAGCGCCGCCGGGTCCCCCGCCTGGGTCGGGCCCACCGGTGCCGCCGCCCCCCGGCCCGCCCCCCGGCGTCGGGGACGATGGGGCGGACGAGGACGACATGCCGCCCGTGCCGCCGCCGCCTCCGCCGGGCGCGGCGCCGCTCGCGCCTCCGCCCCGCGGTCCGCCCTCGGGTTTCGCCGCCGTCGGGGGGACGATTCCCGCGTACGCCGCCGCGCCGGCGGGGGTGCCGCCGAATCTCTCGTACCGCGTCGCGCCCGTGCTGCCTTACCGCCCGCAGCTTCGCGCCGTGAGCGCGGCGCCTCCGATTCGCCCTCCTCCTCCCGCGGCGGCGCCGGATAGGCGGTCGGCGGCGGCGTTCACCAAGGCGGCGGCGCCGACGGTGACGAAGGTGCTCCCGGCGCAGCACAATCCCGCGCTCAAGGCTCTCGTTCCCGCGTCCGTCCGCATCCAGCGCGAGAGGCAAGTTGCGCCGCCGATGAAACGCCCGAGGGTGATGGACGCGCCCGGGACGTCGCGGTCTGCGACGAACGTCTCGGCGCCCGCGCCGGACGACGAGACGTATCTCAACTTTTTGGACGATGTTCGAGATTTGGGGGCGTTCGAGTGAGCGCGGGGCGTCGAGCGGGGGGTATTCCACGTAGCGCGAAGAGACCCCGGGGGCGACGGGGCGAAGGGGGAATAGAGTCGACAGAGGCCGATCGAGACGCGCCGTCGTGCTCGGCGTGATAGTAGCGGGTATTCACACTATAGTAGGGGTTTTATGAAGAAGGGTCTTCTCGGCGTGACGAGCGACGACGCTCAGATGCGTTCGGCGACGTAGACGTCGTCGGTCTCGCACTCGGGTCGCCCGACGGCGTCCGCCAACAGCGCGCCTCCGCTTCCGACGACCAACTCGGCGAGATCCTCGCCCTCGTGTTGCATCCGCAGCTCCACCATGCCCCGGACGATCTCGGACTCGGACGCCGCGACGAGTTCTTGCGACCGGAACACGCATCGCACCGCGTCCTCCACGCTCACGCCCAAGACGGTGCTCACCCGGGCCAGCGCCTGCGCGAACTCCTCCGGCGCCAGCTCGTGCCCGCAGAGAGCCCGCCGGCTGCTCTCGAGGAACCGGCTGTGCACCTTCGCGATGTGGTCGTTCATGTCGCTGTATCGCCCGTGAGCGTAGGGGGTGTGGCCGGGCACGCCGTGGAAAGGCGCGTCGTACGCGGCCAGATACGACCGCTCCTTCTCGCTCCGCAAACCACGAGCGGCGTCGCCAAACTCGACTTTGCTCCAGAGCGCCTCCACGTCCACGAAGACGGCGTGGGTCCGCACCACCGCGCCCCGAGGCGAGCGCACATGCGCGCGCTCAGTGCGCCCCGTCGAAGGACGTCGTCGGGTGGGCTGCCACAGGTACGCACGCGTAGCGACGCTCATGCCAGCGCGCGGATAGATTTGTTTTTGTCGCGTCAGCAGTACCCGCGCTTTTTTGAGACTCTCGCGCCAGCCGTTGGACTCGAACAGGTCCGCGGCCCCGGGCGGGCGCCTCGCTCTGAAACTCGCCCCGGACTTCGGGACTCCGTCGGAACAAATCGTCCACAGGGAGATACTTTCGTCGCACGCTCGCGCGGTCGTTTCGCGATGGACGACATCGAGGTCGTGCCCGAGGAGCTGGGCATGCCTTCCTTCGTCAAGGCTGGACTCGCCGGCGGCGCGGCCCGCGTCAAGGACATAGAGGACGACTGGGATGACCTGCACGACCGCGCGTGCGCCAGGGGGGACAAATTTTACACCGATCCGAGCACCGGGTATCTCGTCATGACCAAGGTGAACCACCTCGCCCGGGGCAGGTGCTGCGGCAGCGGGTGCCGGCACTGCCCGTACTCGCACGCGAACGTGCGCGACAAGGCGTCGCGGATCCAGATGCCCGCGATGATGCACACGCCGGCGTCGGGACTCGCGCCCGAGGTGACGGTCTTGATGTGGAGCGGCGGGAAGGACAGCTTTTTGGCGCTCCGTGCCATGCTTCGCCCCGGGGGAAGGCTGCACGCCGTGGGGCCGTCCGGGGTGGTGCTGCTCACCACCTTCGACGCGTCCACGCGAATGGTGGCGCACCAGGACGTCAGCGCCCGGGATATCGTGCGGCAGGCGAAGCATCTGGACGTCGCGCTCGTCGGCGCGCCCTTGCATCGCAACGCCGGCTCCGGATACGTCGCTCGCCTCCGCGGCGCGCTCGAAGTCGTGCGCAAGGCCGGGTGCGAGGTCACCGCCCTGGCGTGCGGAGACTTGCACCTGGAGCACATCCGCTCGTGGCGCGAGGAGGCGGTCGGGCGCGGGCTCGGCGTGAACGTGTGTTACCCCGTGTGGAGCGACGTCGCCGGGGCGAATTACCCGGCGCTCTCGGCGGATCTGAGAGACAGCGGGGTGCCGTGCACAATCACCGCGGTGACGGAGGAGAGGTGCGAACGAGCGGGGGCGATCGTGGGGGCGGCGTACGGGCCGGAACTCGCCGAGGCGGTGACCGCGGCGGGCGCTGACGCCTTCGGGGAAAACGGGGAGTTTCACACCCTCGCGGCGGTGTGGGAGACGAGTCGAGAGCGCGCGCTCGGCCTGGCGAGCTGAACGGCGCGCGCGACGACGGGGGATGGTGGAGTGTCATCGGTGTGATGGTGTTCCCGCGACAACGCGTGCCGTCGCCGTCCGTGGGTCGTTTCCCCGCGCCCCTCTTCGCCTCATCACTCGCCTTGACCGGTGGCGTCGGCGACGAGTTTCTTGAGATCCTCCATCACCTTCTGCTCCCTTTGCGCCTTTTCCTCGTAGTTGATCATCGCCAACGCCGCCTTCTCCTCCGCGGAATACACCTGGTTCTCCTTCCTGATGCGAATCGCGTTCATGCGCGAGTGCCTTGACCCGCTCATGACGTATCCGAGGTCCTCGAACTTGGAGATCTGGTCCGCGTTGAGTCCGACCTCGCCACGGCGCGGGATGCGTTTGCCCGCCTGCACAAACTGCGCCATCGCGTCACCCTCGCCGGGGAGTAAAGCGCCGCCGTAATCCGCCGCGCCGCCCACGTGCGCGCCTCCCCCGAACACGGGGGGCGCCGCGGGTCCGACGAACTCTTCCTCCTCCTCCTCCAGAGCCTCGGCGCGCGCCGCCGCCGCCGCCGCCGCCGCCGCCTCTTTTTCCTTCTCGCGCTCGAGAAACGCTCGGAATCGGCGGGCCTCCTCCTCGCCGTCCGAGTCGCCGTCCTCCCCTTCTCCCGCGTCGCCGCCCTCGTCGGACGCCGCGGACGCCGAGGGCGAATGCTCGCGTTTATTCTTCTTCCCGCCCTTGCCCTTCTCGGGCGAGGGCGACGGTTTCCGCTTCTTCGGACGCTCTTTCTTCCCCGGCTTGGCCGCCTCCTTCGCCTTCGCGTCCTCCACCTTCCGCGGCTCCTCACGCGGCGGGGGATCGCGCTCCGGCGATGGCGACGGACTCGGCGTGTTCGCCCACATGAACATCGTCTTGGACAGCTTCTCGCGCTTGAGCCGACGGAAATCGGCGTAGTCCACCGCCTTGGCGCGCAGCTCCTCATCCCCTGGATCGTCGTGCCTCGCGCCGCCTCCCAAGCCCGGAGGCGGGCCCCCGGGGCGCCCCCCACGACCACCGCCGTAACCGCCTCCGCGTCCCCCCCGCGCTCCCCCGTCGCGATAGTCGCGGCGGTATCGCTCGTCGCGACCGCCCCCGCGGTCGCCGTCGCGTCCGTCTCTTCGGTAGCCCCCACCTCGCCCGCGGTCGCCGCGGTCGCCGCCCCGGTCGCCGCCTCGGTCGCGGGAACCCCCTCGTCGATCTCGGCTCCCGCCGCGACGGTGCCGGTCCCGAGACGGAGACCGAGACCGACGCCGCGGAGACGGCGAGCGCGATCTCTGTCGCCGCGGCGACGGCGAACGAGGAGCCATGTTCACCGCTCCGCGCGCCCGCGGGTGTGAGATCGCACCACGGGGAAAGACGCTCGTGGACACGAATTAATTGGAGGTCGGTCAGCGCGTCGATAACAAATCAATCAACTGTCTCATCACCCGAACACCACGCGCGGGGGGAACGCGGCGGGCATCGCGCGACCCCCCCCGCCCGCCCTCAACCCCCCCTTCCCCGCACGCCCCCGCGCGCGCATCGGCGCGCGTCCCACCCTCGCGGCGTCCGCGCTCGGCGCGACGCGCGCGAACCGCCGCCGAGCGCTTCCCCCTCCCCCGAAGCCGAGTCTCGTCGCGCCGCCCGCCTCCGCGGCGTCGCGCGTCGTCCTCGTCGCACCCGCTGCGACCCCCCGGGATGGCGGCCCGCGCTCGCCGTCGCCGATGGACCCCGACGATCCGTCCTCCTTCGGCGCGCTCCCCGCCGCGAGCCACCGCCCGAGGACGCAGAGCGCGGCGCCGGCGACGGTCAACGCGACGGCGGCGTCCGGGCGCGCGAAGTCGGCGTTGGCGACGGCGAGGAGGAGCCCGAACGAGCAGAAGTTCCCGGCGTTGACCAGGGCGGCGGCGAGGCCGACGTCGCACTCGTACTCCACCGCGTACGTCACCGTGAGCAGCGGGACGGGGGATATGAGCGCCGCCATCACCGCGCCGACGAGCGCGGGGGCGAGCCCGAGCGCCGCCGCCGACGCCGCCAGCGCGCCGCCGAGCGCGAACGACGCGCCGTACCGAAGCGCCAAGAGCGCGCCGACGTCGCGGATCTGCTCGAGCTCGAGCTTCGGCTCGAACAGGACGCCGAGGGCGATCAGGGCGAGGGGTTTGTTCGCGACCGCGAGGGAGGAGGCGAACGTCGCGACGGGCGCGGGGAGGTCGAGGCCCGCGACGCGCAGCGCGACGGCGGCGAACATGGCGAGCAGGCACGGGGAGAGGAGCTGGTTCCTCACCTTCGCGAGGCCGTCGCGGAGGGAGAACGCGTCGCCCGCGACCGCGCGGGCGTAGATGAGGGGCGCGACGACGAGCAGGGACCACTGGTTCACCGCGTCGAAGAGGACGACGCGACCCAGGCCCTGCGCGCCCCACACCGCCTCGACGAGGGGGTAGCAGAACGTCCCGAGATTGACGCCGACGGCGCTTCCGGCGAGGATCGCCACGCCCTTAGGCGCGCGGCCGGCGTCGCGGAACGCGAGGGAGACGCCGTATAGAAGCGCGGCCTGCGCGAGCGCGCACATCATCACCGCCGCGGACGTCGCGTCGAACGTCAGGGTCGCGAACGTCAGGAGAAGCACGGAAGGCAGCGTCGCGTTGAACAAGATCTTCAACAGCGCCTTCCCCGCGTCGACGTCGGCGAGGCCGATCCGTCGCAGGAAGTATCCGAAACCGATCGTCGACAGCGCGAGGAGGAGACGCGCGTTCGCCTCGCCCAGCGCCATCGTGAGAACGGTGGCGAGGATGGAGACGCGCCGAGGGTTGTGACCGCCGGGCGCGCGAGTTCAAACTGTGATGAGGGTGGTCCGAGAAACGCTCGCGGAACTCTGGCAGGAACGGTCTGAATCTCGAAAGTCGTCTTCACAGCGTACGCGTCGCGCCAGAGCCGCTCGAGCGACCGGGCGCGACGTTTCTCCGTCGCGCGCGCGTCGCGTGAGCGCGCTCTCGATCGATACGCGTCTCGCGGCGCGGGTGCTCGATGGTGGAGCTGTCCTCTCCCGTGCTTGTCCTTGGGGTCGGAGGCGCCGGGAAATCGCTCCTGCTTCGGAGATTGCACGCGCTCGCGAAGACCGGGCGGGTCGAGCCGCACGTCGACGCCGACGTCGTCCCCTCGGTGGGCGTCGACATCGTCAACCTGGCCATCGATAAGAGTCGGAGTTTGCAACTCAAGGAGGTGGGCGGCGCCATGATGCCCCTGTGGCCGATGTACCTGAACGGCGCGGCCGCCTTAGCGTACGTGGTGGACGCTTCGGACGCGTTTCAGCTCGCCGCGTCGGCGGCGGCGTTTCACCACCTGTGCGACCTTCCGTCGATGCGTGGCAAACCGGTTCTGATCGTGTGGAATAAAAGGGACGCGCCGTGTCCGCTCCCGAGGTCGGAGACGGAGGCGGCGTTCGACTTGGAGCGCGCGAGGACCGCCCTCGGGGTGGAAGGGTCGGTGACGACGCTCGACGCGAGCGCGTTGAGTGGTAAAAACGTCGCCGACGCCATGCGGTGGATGCGGGGAATCTACGGCGTTTGATTCCGCACGCTCCCGCGGCGCCCTCTCGCGATTGGAGGAGGAAACGCGCGCGACGTGCGTCGGGGCCGGTTCGCGTCTTTCGTCTAAGTCGGTGAGCGTGTGAGCGTTCGCGCGAGTTCGTTGTGTATTCCATTCACTCGTCGTCATCCCCGCCCCTCGCGGCGTACGCTGCTTTGCCTCTGTCCTCGACCTCCTTGAGATACTCCGCCTGCACGCGCTGGGCGTAGGACCCGTTCGGAAGGTTAAGCACCACGCCCTCCATACGCTGCTGAAGGTCCTTCACGAACGCCTCCTCGCTGAACCCCCCCTCCGCGATGGCGTCGAACTTGGCACTCCAGTCCACGGCGGGGGAGCCGAGGACGATGTCCAGCGGCGTTGACCCGGTGTCGAGTTCTCGCGCGGCGTAGCACTGCAGCAGGTGCTGCAGGATGTGCACCATCCCATCCAGTTTGTCCTCGTCGGACTTGCGGATCCAGGCGTACACGGTGTTGAGCATCTGCTCATCCATCTCCGTCTCGTTCATGGCGTCGCGCATCCGCGCGACGCTCTCCCTCGTGAGCGGCACGTCAAACTCCCCGGTGTCCGGGTCCGCCGCGACGGCCACGATGTTCTCCAGGCTTTTGCTGCTCGCCTGGATGGTGTTCTCGGTCTTCTGCACCATAGTCTCGATGAGTTTCATGCACTTCCCCGCGAGGGACATGAGCGCGTCCTTCTCGTCCTGCGACTCGGCGGCATCGCTGCGAGACGCGATCCTTATCCACATCTTCTGATCGAAGCTCAGCACGTTCTCCGCCACGAGCTTGACGAGCGCCTCCTCGTCCGCGGCGACGAGCAAATCGATGAGCGCGTCCATGTTGGCTACCTGGTTCGCGGCGTCCGCGTCCGTGGACGCATTCGCGTCCCCGGCGTGGACCACGTGCGCGTATCGAGAGCGGCGGCGGCGGCTCGAGACGACGGCGGGCGAGCGAGCGGTCGAACCCGCGGAAGCCGCGGACGAGCGCATCGAGCGCCTCGAGGCGGAGCGCTCGGCGACGGCACAAAAGCCGACGCGAGCGGGTAACGCGAGCAAGGAAGCGACCATGGCGGCCGTGCGAGTCGCGAGAGGACGCGCGCGAGGTCGTGTGGCTCGCAGAAAAGATCAAACGCTCACGGAAGAAAAAGCCCGGCACCCGCCGCACCTGGCGTCAACTGTTCGATGCCCGACCCGCCCGTGTCCTGTCAGACTTGACGCGTTTTGACACGGAAATCCGGAATATCCTCCTGCTCTGTCGGGCGATGTATCGTCCACCACGCACTCCACGCGCGCGCTGAACATGGTTTTGGCGCGTCCCAGGCGGCGGCGTGTCGCGCCTGAGGATGAAGACTCGCACGTTGACGCCCGCGAGCCTTTCCTCGTTCGCGGCGCGCCTCGGCGAAGGCGCTCGCTGTTCTTCGCCAAAATCGACGCGGACGATCTCGTGGACAAGTTCAAGCAAAAGTTCCCCGAGACGTGGAGCGCGATGGAGCGGAGCGAGGCCGCGAACAAGATGATGAAGAAGTTCGACGAGCTCACCAATCCATCGTTTCAACCGGACCGCCGGAGGCTGAGCGCCGTCGAGGACTTCTTTCGGTACACGGAGGAGGAGGGTGAGTCGCGCGTCGCTCCGATCCTCTCGGCAACCCTAACGGACGTTTTCCGTCCGCGTCACGACTCGGCAACCCTCCTCATGCCACGCCCGTGTGCGAGCACGAGCGTCACCGACTGACGCAACGCCCTCTTCTTCCTTCGCAGGTCGGCGTTTTTTCGATGACATGGATAGCGACGGCGACGGTCGACTCAAGTTGGAGGACCTCAAGGTGCGCTGACGCCCGCCCTGCGGGTCTCGCGACGTCTCGGAACTTTCGCGTCTTTAAGAGTGCCAGTTGTTGACATTTCGCACTCTCGTCCCATTCTCTCCCCTCCAGGTGGCCATGCGCAAGCGAAATCTGCCCGAGTGGTACGCCAAGGCGTTCATGGAGAAGGCGAAGCCGACGTTCTTCTCGCGGACGATCGGATGGGAGGACTTCGAGAGCGTCATGAACGAGCGCGAGTCGACGATGCTCCGCGCTTTCAACAGCCTCGGGCTGAGCCGAAGCGGGATGATGAAGGAGTCCGACGTCAAGCAATCGCTGAAGCGCCTCGGGCTGCCCGCGACGGACGAGAACGCCATCGCCATGCTCAAACACCTGGGAATGGACGGGGAGGGGTACGTTTCGTACGGTCAGTTTCGAAACTTTCTGATGCTGCTCCCGCGCGACGTCGCGACGACCAAGGACCCCTCCGTGCTCTGGTTCGAGGCGTCCACGATGGTGCAGATCAACCCTCCGGAGGCTGCGCGGTCGGCGACGGTGAAGCTGGCGATTCAGGCGGCCATCGCGGGGGCACTGGCTTCGGGGAGCTCGACCGCGCTGATGCACCCGATGGACACGCTGAAGACGAAGATTCAAGCCACGGTCGGCGCGGGTCCCGGGATGAAGGCGTTCATCAAGTCCATCCCGCAGATTGGCGCCAGAAACTTGTATCGCGGCATCATCCCCGCCACCGTGGGGGCGGCTTCGGGACACGGGTTTCGAACCGCGACGTACGAGGTGGCGTGCAAGCTCCTCGCGCCGCTGACGCTCATGCCTCTCATCACCGAGATTCAGATCCAGGGGTTCGGGTCGGGTCTCGGGACACTCGTCGGCACCACGGTGAGGATCCCGTGCGAGGTGCTGAAACAGAGGCTGCAGACCGGGCAGCACGACAACGCCATCGAGGCTTTCAAGGCGGTGACGAAGAACGGACCGAGAGGGCTCTTCGCCGGCACCGCCGCGACGTTGTCTCGCGAGGTGCCCTTCTACGTCATCGGTTTGGTCGCGTACGAGAAGTTGAAGAAGGCGGCGACGGCGATGAAGAGGAAAGATCTCACGGCGTGGGAGACGATTGGGCTCGGAGGTCTCTCCGGCGCCATCGCGGCCGCGGCAACGACCCCCGCTGACGTCCTCAAGACGCGCGCGATGACAGGGGCGTCGCCCGCGGGGGAGGCCATTTGGGTGACGGTGAAGAACATCATCGCGAAGGAGGGAGGCGGCGCACTCATGAAGGGTTGTTTCCCGCGAATGCTCTGGATCGCGCCCCTCGGCGCGATGAACTTCGCGGGGTACGAGCTGGCGAAGCGCGCCATGGAGGCTGCCGACGAGCCGGATGCGCAATCGGGCGCCAAGGGTGGGCAGGAGATGGCGATCAAAATCGAGGCGGAGACGGAGCGCTCCGTCCCTATCGGCGTGCCCACGTCGTCGACCGCTCCATCGAACCCGGCTCCCGTCTTGAGCGATGAGAGCCCGAGTGCGGAGGCGACCAGTTCAGATGGAGAAGCAGACGGCGACGTCGAGCGGATCCAGGGCGAAGAAGCCGTCGCATCGACACCGAGCTATCCCGAGACACCTCCCGCTTCCGCGACACCTCCCGCTCCCACGACGTCGGGCGGGTTCAGGAGTCTGCCCCCGGCCCCGAGGTCAGGTTCGTCACCCCGTCCGCCGCCGGTGGAGCGGTGAGTCGCCGAGAGCTCGCGTGCAAACTTCTTACATTGTATACTGTCGTTCATTTCGCTTCGAGTGCGGCTATTTTCGCTAGTAGCGCCTCCTCCTGTGCCGCGAACCTCTCCTCGAGCTGTTCTTTCATCGCCTCCATCGCCGCCGCGAGAGAAGACTCTACCTTCGTCGTCACCTCCTCCGGAATCGCCGCCTCGAACTCCGCCTTCAGTCGCGCCTCGCGTTCCGCCTCCTCAATCGCCGCCGCCTCCTCCTCCGCCCTGGCCTTCTCCTCGGCAGCCTTCTGCGCAAGCTCGGCTTGTTTCTCTGCCCACTCTTCTCTGGGATACGCGATGCCCAAGGACTCGAACGCGTCGGGTCCCGGGGTTTCCAGCACGGGCGCCGCCGGCTTCACGTCCATACGCACCAGGTCCGTGAAGGCGTACTGGTACAGCTTATAGTGGCGGAAGTACGTGCTCAGGGCGTACTCCGTGAAGTCTTTCATCTCCGCGAACGTAAACACGCCTAAGCTGTACGGCGGTCGATGCACGCTGCTCTGAAGCGCCAGGAGCTTGAAGAACTCGAAACTCTTCTCGATCGTCATCCGCTCATCCTTGGCTTTCTCGTGCACGGCTTTCAATATCGCGAGGAGGCAAGACGTCTTCTCCATCGTCAGGCCCTGCTTACTGGCGTACGCGAGCGCGTTGAAGTACATGTCGAGTAAAATGCCGCTTCGTTCGTTTTCGAGGTGGTCTGATACGTCGAACAACACCGCCACCTCTCTGTCGGGACGCGGGGGGGAAGGGAGCCTCGGGTCAGCGCTGGAAGCGCGCAGGATTCGTTGGGAGAGGGCATCCCGTGGACGTCCGCACGCGCGGGGACGCACTCTCTGGTCATGCCCGGTTTGATCGGCAAGTCCTCGAGCTGGACCTTCCGCGGGGGCGCGGTCACTTGCGTCATGATGCGCGATACCTCGACACCGGCGGCGCCTCGCGCTGGTTCGTGTGACGCCGACTTTCCCCAAAACGGGCACTGCCTTTGAAAATCCGGGCGACGCGACGTCGCTCCGCCGGGGCGACGTCCGGCCATTGTTTCCCACGCCGCGAACGTGGTGCGGTGCCGACGTTTGAGGAGGACAAGGGTGCGGCCTGTGCAATTGCTGCAAACTCCATACGGCCCCGCGGAGGTCGGTACTCGCATCAGGGGGCGAGATGGCATTGTGCGGGCTCATTCGGCGGTGCTCGCGTCAGTGGGGGCCGCTCGGCGGCGTGGCGCGCCGACTGCCCGAAGGAAAATGCACGGCTGACGGCGTCATTTCTTGGCGCCGCTTCTGGGCGACGCAACACACCCACGGGAGGTCCGCGCCCGAGATATGGAGCGATGCGGACGCTCAGGAGGAACAGAAGAAAGACAAGAAGTTCATCGATCGAAGGCGCGTGATGGTCACTGCGGGAGACGGCGGCGCGGGGGCGGTGAGTTTCGCGAAGGACGGTGGGGCGAAGGGAAGGAGGGGTGCGGATGGGGGCAACGGAGGCGACGGCGCAGACGTGTGGGTGCGCGCGTCGCGAGGGGTGAAAAGTTTGGGCAACATACCGTACCGCGCGGCGGGAAAGAACGGGGGAAAAGGTGCGGCGCAGGGTGCGAATGGTCGGCGCGGAGACCAGGTCGAGCTCGAGGTTCCGGTGGGCACCGTGGTCTGGCGCGAACTCGACGAGGGAAACGAGCGCACCGACACTCTCGGAGGAGGAGGCGCGATCGACTTCTCCAACTGGGGATCATCGCTCCCCGTGGAGAACGACGAGGGGCGGGATGATACGCGCGATGAGCGATCGTCCGTTGGACGGGCGAACTTCGGCGAGCGGCCTCGAGGGATTCACAAGGGCGAGTGGGAAGTGCTCACAGATCTCAGCGAGCACGGGGCGCGTTTCCGACTCGCGCGAGGCGGACGCGGAGGGAAAGGGAACAGGTCCAAACCCACGGGAAAGGATGCCGGGACGCGAGATCTCGGCGAGGAGGGGGAAAAGCTGACGGTCGTGTTCGAGCTGAAGTCCGTCGCCGACGTGGGGCTGGTCGGATTGCCGAACGCAGGGAAGAGCACGCTGCTCCGAGCGGTGAGCGGCGCCCGACCTAAAGTCGCCGGGTACGCGTTCACGACCATGCATCCCCAACTCGGGACGGTCGCGACCGACGGGGGGATATCATCCATGACCGTCGCCGACATCCCGGGACTCATCGAGGGCGCGCACATGAATCGGGGTCTCGGGCATAATTTTCTCAGACACGTCGAGCGGTGCTCGGCGTTCGCGTTTGTCGTCGACCTCAGCGCCGGTGCGGGAGACACGCCCGGGATGCGGCCATGGAAAGCGCTCGAGGTTCTCAAGATGGAGCTCGAGGCCTACCTCCCCGGTCTGTCCGATAGACCGGCCATCGTCGTCGGAACGAAGACGGACCTGCCGCACGCCGCGGACGCCGCCGCTGAGCTGCGTCGTAAGACGAAGCTTCCCGTCCTCACCGTTTCCGCGCACGAAGCGCGAGGAATCGACGACCTCGTGGCAGCGACGGAAGCCATCTTAAGCATAGCGCAGGAGATTCGAAAGAGTGAGCGAGAAACGTGCGATGCCTACAAGTAGTTCCCGTGCACCAGTTACGTTCGCGTGATTGGACCGTTGATGACATCTAGCGAGTAGGGTGCTCTCGCTCACGGGCGCCGGGCGTTTGATCTTCCTCTTTCGACGTTCGCGCTCGCTCACAATCTCCCACCGACGTCGTCGACCTTGGCTTGGCGACAGGAAGCGATTGGGAACATGGTGCCTTTGATTTGAATTCCTGTTTTCGACGTCCTGTACCCCCGCTTGGAGATTTGCGATCGATGCGCCACGAGCCTGCGTCCCTGGAAGAAACGGCACCGAGCCGCAGTCGGATCTCGAGAAATCTCTGGAAGGGCGAACCCAAATCTAGGACCGACCTCAGTGCCCTTCTTCCGCAGTGAGGTCGGACGCGAGCCACTCGAGATTTCGCGAGAATCGCACTCGTGTGCACGAACGCCTTCACATGCCGCGTGTGCTAACGTGGATATAGGAGATCTCTGCGGTCTCGGCTTCAGAGGCTGGAGGGGAGCGTCAGATGTGAGAAAAAAACGTCTGAAAGATGAGTCCCCGTGTCGAACGAACGCGCGAAGAGACGTCATGGCGAGACGCAAATGCCGTGCGCGCTCACCAAAGCTCTTCCATAAACACCTTGAATTGGCGGCAAGCCCTCCCTACTGCGAAGCACCATGTCTGCGTCCTCCGGGGGAGGCTTTCGCGCGACCAAAAATAGTGCGTTCGTTCCACGTCGCAGACGAATCGCCGCGTGACGTTTCCATTCCCGGGTCGGCCTGATCCGTGTCGGGAAATATGTGCCCCGGTTTCGTAACCCTTCCGAACGTTCACTCGTTCGCGCGACGTGACAGCGCATTCTTGATGCTGAAGACGTCGACGAGCGTGCTCCTCGTCTGACGCGGTTCGAGCTCGAGCCATGGATTTGGTGTCCAGGGATCCTCTCTGGGACTCGCTGCGCAAGGTACGCTTCGAAGCGTCCCGTGATTTCAACTCAATTTTCGCTCCCGTCGCCCCTCCCCCCGAAACTCCCGGCCGTTCTGACACCCACCCGACGTCACAAACAGGGGGCGCAAGAGCTGGCCGAGAAGGAGCCTCTCCTCGGAGGTTTCCTGTACTCCAAGATCTTGAACCAACCCTCTTTCGAGAGATCCTTGGCGTTCCTCATCGCCACGAAGCTCGCCACTTCAACTATCCTCGCGTCGCAGTGGAACGATCTCATCATCGATGCCATCACCTCGTCTGCGGAAGAAGAGGCTGCGAACCCGGTGGAGAAAGGAAAGACGCGAGCACCGGGCACGGGTTCTATCGCTGCCGCTGCGCGTGCGGACCTGGAGGCAATTAAGGAACGTGACCCGGCGTGTCCGTCGTACGTGCACGCCTTCCTCTTCTACAAAGGTTTCCAGGGGCTGCAGTCGCAGAGGGTGTCCCACTGGCTGTGGGGCCACGGGAGGGCGCTCCTCGCGTGCACGGTGCAGTCGAACATATCCGAGACGTTCGGCATGGACCTTCATCCCGGGGCGAAGTTCGGGAGGGGAATCATGATCGATCATGCGACCGGGATCGTCGTCGGGGAAACGGCCGTCGTGGACGACGATTGCAGTCTTTTCCACGGCGTCACTCTCGGAGGCACAGGAAAAGTGGCCGGGGATAGGCATCCAAAGCTGCAGAAGAGAGTGTCGGTCGGCGCGCACGCGTCCGTCCTGGGGAACATCACCATCGGGCATGATTCGAAAATCGGAGCGAGCGCATCGATATTGCACGATTTGCCGCCGAGAAGCGTAGTTGTCGGGCACAAAGGGGTGGTGGTTCGCAAGAAACAGGGCTCGCACGGCACGATGAAAGCGTTGTCCAAGCCGACATCGCGGCTTTAGGCAGACGAAGCAGCCTCGTGATAGAGAGCTATGGTATTAGATATTGATAGTAATAGCATTACGAGTGGGAGATAATTAACCTTAACCTTAAACGCTCTTCTTGCGCTTTGCCCTCGTCTTTGCATGCCAGCGAAGTAACCACGCCGCCGTGACAGCGAGGAAGGTGCCCCAAAAAAATTGCACACGCCGCGGCCACGGTGCGTCAAACATCCCCCTCCCGTGCTTTACGACGACCATGATCTCGACTAGCGCGACGGCGATGACCAGCCACGCGTTCGCGCCCATCTTTGTCAAGTGCATGCCCTCCTCTGACGTGATAAAGACATAGTACTCTCGCGTGGCTATGTTGGCGATGCCAAACCACAACGCCAGCCGCACGTGATTCAACACGTGCGGGGGCGGGATCCAGAGCACATACTTCAGGAAGAAGGCGTTCAGCTCGAAGATGAGGCACACCGCGACGATGAACGCGCACTGCACGAAACGAAGTGGGCTCGATGTCGGGTTCCATATGTATGAGTCCCAAGTCTTCGGCGTGAACTGCTCGATGCTGCGTCGCACGGTGCGAGACAGACCCTTCGTCCGCGTCGTTCCCATCCAATCGTACGTCCTGCCCTCGAAGTAGCGCACCGTCAGCATCCCGAGGTGTATGCCGACGAAGTTACACAGCGCCACGTCCAGTATCCAGGAGTCCCACCAGCACTCGTTAAAGTTTTTCAACCAGTGCTGAAACGTCAACTCGCACAGCTCGAACGACACGGAGTACGCCCAAAGCAGCGGAAGACTCCTCAGCGCGATCGCCTTCCCGTACCACCCTAAGATGTGGCCGACGAAGAATTCGTCGAACACCGTATCGCGCAGCACCCTGAATTTCGACGTCGGGTCCTCCGGCGTGTAGATGCGACAGTCTTCGCCGTATGACCGCTCGGGAAGCTCCACGCCGAGGTCGGGGGATAGAAATTTGAGCGCCCCTCGCGCGTCATCCGTCTCCTGACAAAGGAGAAACACGAGAAAGAGCATATACAGCACGAAAAGCCCGTGCATGACCTTCCAAATTGCAGGATGCGGTCGGGACATGTGCGTATCGGGGCCCTGCAACGTGGAGTACAACAGATACGCCGCGCACACCGCGGAGATCGACGACTTCAGATTACGCGCCCGGAGGTCGTCTCGCTCAGGACCTGTGAGGGTTGAGACGTCCACGGCGGGGGTAAGAGCCCCAGAGAGCACCACGAGAAGCATAGCACACACCAAGAGTGCGACGAGCGATCCGCTCGCCACGCTACTTTTCCCACCATCTGAGAGACGGCGGTCAGCGCGCCCTTGCGCCTCGCCCATTTCGGGCGTGCCGACCGAAGTGCGCCGGGGAAGAAAATAACGACCGAAAATTCGTCAGCCGGGGAGCGGCGGGGCATTTCGGCCAGTCCGAACACATTTGTTCGACGAGTCGCTGGAGAAAACTTCGAGGGCCCGAAAAAAAAAATCAAACAAATGCAAAGCCCCTCCTCGCAACTCCGTCTCACGGCAACTCCTCACGACAGTCGGGGTCACGCCCCCTTCGCTCGGACGGCGACAACGGCGGGATCGGCGACGATGGATCCGAAACAGATCGCAGACGGATTCATGGACGTCTGCAGGAGGCTCGGAAACCATGCTGAGCAGGCGGAGACGACGCTGAGCACCGTCGGGGACGAGAGGTGGGAAAGTGGGCACATGATTGAGTTTCGGGAACGCGTGGAGTTGCGGGCGCGCGCGATGCTGCGCAACCGTCCGACTGGGAGCCGCCCGAGAGATGAATACCACACCCCACTTGTCGGAGGAGATAAGTTGAGCACTTCGGTGGTCCCCGAGCTCGTCCACACGAAAGGGGATGGGATCCAAGTGTTCATGGAGGCCTTGAGGAGTCAGCCCCTACATGAACTTGAGAGGAGCGTGCCTCATGGCTTGCGACAGGCAAAGCTGTTCGAAGCGCTTATCCAGCACGAGATCACGCTTCCGCGCGCGTTTTGGCTCATCAAGATTATTTTTCTAAACCGTTCGAAAGCCTCCGCGGAACGAACGACGGTGTGGACCAACGATGTTTGTCAGTACGTCAGCGAGTTGCTGCATCAGACGTTTGCCAACGCAAAACCGAGGGACGAGGCATCTACACGCGACGCGCTTCGCAGTCGAGAAGATGCATCGCGGTCGAAGTGGGAGTATGTTGTCGCGCTGGTGAGGTGGAGCATATCTGCGGGTATACTTGACCAAGAAATGTTCCTGATGGCGTCCATCGCAATGACAGAGAAGGCTCGGGAGACGTTTGGGGTGCATTGCGTCGCCGCGGTGGTTTGCAAGCTCCTGCCCCTCCTATCTCTCCTTGTTCCCTTTGCGACGAGAAAACACAGCTTGACGTGCAGGCTCGCGAATGTGTGCATCAGCGCCTTACGACGAGAGGGAGCTTTCTCCACCTCTGGCTCGGTGAGGAATCTGGTGCTCGACAACAGCTCCGTTGCCACCATCCTGGAGATGATGCAGGGCCTTCTCGTCGCAGCCCCAGACGCGTTTGTCACCAATGAGATCAGCATACCAACAATTCATGAGATACGGGGTAGGTACCCGGATGTGCACATATCTGTTTCGCTTGCAGCGGATTTAGATGCAGTACTGAACCGGGTCGAATCCCTGAGGAGAGTGGTGGCGCCGCCACAGATATCCCGCAGATCCCTGGATGTCCATTTACTTCTCGACCGCATGCTCGGCGGTGACCATGCCAACATAGAAACGTTCATCACGACCTGTCAAGCGCTGAAATCGTCCTCGAAGGAACAGGATGACGCTCTCCATCATCTGGTGTTTAAGGTTTGTGAGTGGGCGACGGGCGCGAACGCTACAGGTCCACCGTCAACGCGACGTCAAAGAGCGGGAAGTGCTCTCCTGAGAAGGTTTAAACGCGCGTTAAAGCTGGACGATGAAAGTAGTAATGTCCCTGCAAAGAGGAAGCGATATATGTCGCCGAATAGAGTTGAGACGGCAATGTTCGGTTGGTTCGATGAAGTGCACGGTGGTATGGAAGTGGATTCCAAGTATTTCGCGCAACGCTCCGAGCTGTTCCATATTCTGGTTCGGGACGACGTCACAAGTTTTGACAGCATGTTGCTTCATCTCATTGCGAATGGTACCATGGAATCCGATGACGCCTTGAATCGAACAAGCTTCTACGCGGCGCTGATTCTAAGATATATGCCGCACGAGAAAAGCTGTATTAACGACCCGAATCAGAAAAGGATTCGCAACACTTGCGTTGCCCTCCTGGAGTGCGCTCAGCGCAACATATCGCTGGCAGAGAAAACGAATACAACTCTTGAAGTAAACGCCATACGAGAAGAAGTCAAGAGTCTCGTGGACGAAGCTCTCGCAAAGGAAAATGAGGGTGGAATTGAATCCCTTCTGCGGAATGATCGTGCGCGACACCCTTTCATACGATTGGAGCTCGCAAATCAGTTCTCCTCGGCAGCGGCAAAAACAGTGAGCGGAAAAGTGGAGACTTCTGCAACAGGACTGCTTTACAAGCTGGGATTTGTCGATCCGCTGGCTGAATTCTTGAAGCTGTTGCCGAAAGAAAATGGTACTCATCGGCAAACAATTCTGAAACAGCTGTCTTGGCTTTCTTGCTCGACTCCGGCGGACATCGATAAAGATTCGAGCATGCATGGCGATATCTCGGGAACCGATCCCCGCGTCGCTGAGCTAGTTAAGTCGACCGACGCCAGCATACCGATTGATTCCGCAACAAACATTCAAAAAATAATTGAGCATTGCAACGAAATCATTCGATCGGATGTTGCCATCGACAAGGCGTCAACATCAAAATCGGTGGCGCTGATATTGCGACTCGTAGCGGGATGTCACTTGCCGCTAGTTCGTGCACTTAGCATGCTCGCATCAGACAATGCAACGGAAGAAGTGCGTTTCCTTTGGTTGCTACTACTTTTTGGATGCAAAACTTCGGCTTTGAAGGACCCTGTGATATCAGAATCTGAATTTATGATGTTGGAATCCGCGATTACGGCGCTTCCTGCGCCTGTGATCGTCGAAGCGATGATTCCTGTCGTCGTGTCATTCTTGGGTGCTAGTTGTTCTGATCGTCAAGGCCAACCGACATCTCCTGCGAACGTGTTAAAGGTAATGTTCCCAATATAAATAGTTCCAATGCGACTCGAGTTCGCATAAATAACTAACATGCAGTATCTTTCTTGCTTCTTCAGAGTGTTTTCGGGCGGGAGTCGATCGCTGAGGCTCTTCGTGGCGTGCCTTCACTCCTCTCTCTTGTGAAGGCTTCTGGCTCTGTGCACCTTGGAAATATTTCTGCTGAAAGAATTACGCAGATCATGTTGCGGGCGTTGAATGATTCAGCACATTTGGATTCCCTGCTGAATCCTATTGATCGTTCACGTGAGATTCTTTGCGCATTGAGCGTTTCTCGGCTATCTTTTCAGTGCGCAGAGCTTAAAATATTGTGCGAGATGTTGCATTCTGATGCGCGCGCGCGAGATCCTAAGCTGGTTTCCGACGCGAAAGACGCTGCGCTTCTCTCCGCGCGAGAGTCTCTTTCGAACATTATTTTTTGTGCTGCTGCTCGCACTTCTGACATCGTGCTGCTCGCTGAGGTGGTGGTTTATCTCGACGTGAAGCTTGCGAGTGTTTTGCTCGAGAAACTTCGCGTTCCGGATAGCTACGATGGTGATGATGGGTCCCTCTCCCTCTGTCTGTTATCATTCGGTGGTTCCGCACTTTCATCTCACGTCGGTCCCACGATCGGGGACTGCCTCTCGCAGCTCGACAGCTTGTGTGCCGCGTTCGCGAAGCAGGAAAATTTGCGTGCGTCCGTGTCGAAAAATCTAAAGCTACTGTTGCCGCTCTTGGGTTTTGTCCTCGGAAACAAATTTTTCCGCCAAGAGCTTTGTGCAGTTTTGCTCAAACTTTTGTGCCTTCCCGGGATTTCCGAAGCCGCGGACAGCCTCATCGTGTTGTTCTGCGTTTGCATTGGAGGACATGCACCGCCTTGGCATGGGTTCGTCAGACCCGTTCCTGCCCTCTCCTTTACGCTTCCCCCGGACTTGGTTGGGATGCGTCCGGCGGTTCGTGCCAGACTTGAGGCTGGGGTGAATCTTTCGAGAAGTCCTCCCGAAAGAGTCGACCCGTGGACGCTTGTTGACGGGGGCGTGCGAGGGGGGCAGACTGGAAAAGCCGCCGATTTCTTGCAGGGCGCTAAACGTGTGCCGCGGTCGGATGTCCTGCTGTAGCCTAAGTCATGATGTATGATAGCTCTTAGTCGCGAATAGTACCTATGCTCTATTGTGATACTCAAACTATCACTTCCGGCGTTTCTTTTTTCGCGGCCTACTGTCCGACGAGCTGGAGCTTCTCGAGCTGCTGCTTGAGCTCGAACTGCTCGAGCTGGACGACGAGCTACCTGAACTACTACTCGAGCTGCTGCTCGACCTGCTCGAGCTCGAGCTGCTGGAGTCGCTGTCGCTGTCGCTCACTTCTGCAGCTTTCGCTTGCATGATCATCTTCGGCATATTCTTCAGGTGCTCGCGCAGCTCGTCCGTCAACCCGCCCAAACCGATGGACGTGAAGAAGTTGATGGCGAACCTCGTGTTCTTCGGCGTGTCGCGAGGCATGATGCCCTGGAAGTATTCCGCCATGTTCGGATCATTCAACCGTTCGTTCAGCTTGCGTAGACCGAAGGACTCGGAGAGCTCCTGGAAGAGAATCTTGATGAAGATGCGAGAGGACGACGTCGTCGCCTCCTCCGTGATTTGCAGATATGCCATGCACGTCCACGAGATAGCATCCGTCGAGAGCAAGTGCGCGAAGAACTTCGCCACGTTGCGCAACTTGTTCGTCTCCAGGCGGTGAATTGTGGAGTACTGCTTCATGAACACCTCATCGAATAGCTGCGCGTACGCCTTGTCGATGAAGCAGAACCGTTGCGCGAGCAGGCCGTAATATCTCAGGTACGTGCGCTCCTGCGAGCAGCACTCGGTCAGCATCGTGCAGATCTCCACCTCTTGTCCGGGCTGCAGACGAATCTTCATCAATTTATGCCCCGCCTCCTCGAAGTCCAGCGACGACATGATTGTCAGATAGATGGTACGGCGCAGATTTACCAGGTTTGTCTCCGTCTGATCCTCGATCTGCTGCTGCTGCACGATCTGGTGCGCCGCCGCCTCCTCCTCGTCGCTCTCGTCGCTGCTCCCGTCGCTGGCGTCGGAATCCTCGTCCGAGGAGGATTCGCCCAAGATTTCCTTTTTGATCTCGGCGTACTTCCGCTCGCTCTCCTCGTACTCCGGGTCGACTTTGAACACATCCAAGGCAGCCTCCGCCTGCAGATCATCGTCCAGCGAGAGCTCGTGCACGATCTGATCCTCCTCTTCCACGAGGTCCAGCTCCTCCGGCACGCCCTTTTTCCCCTCGAACCCCGCCTTCCTCGCGGCAAACAAGCCCTCGATCATGAATTGCACGCGCTTGTCGATCTCGCCCTCGTGCAAGATGCCTCGAAAGCGCTCGAAGATGCCGTGCAGACCTTGCGGGGTGAGCTCGTTCAGCGTGTATCCGCACTCCTTCACGAATTCGATCGCCACCTCGACGCTGTCGTTCGTCGGCGAGGACAGCAGAACGGTGAGAAGCTCCAGAGCGATGAGCTCGTGCACGACCTGCTGATTGATGAGGTGCGCCAGGAACTTCGTCGCCGCGACGCACACGGGCTTGTCGTTCCTCTTGAACGCGCGGCGGAACTGCAAAACGATGCGCTTCAGCACGAGCTCGCCAAGCTCTGGGAACTTCGTGTTCACCACCGCGACGAGGGCGGCGAAGATCGCTGAGAAGTGAGGGGAGGCCATCTGCGACTTCATCACCGAACGCGCGAAGAGACCGCGGCCGCGAATCATGTTCTCCGAGAAGAGCTCAGGGAGGATGTTCTTGATGTTGCTGGCGTTCACCTTGTTCACGAGCCCGTTGATGGACTTCTTCAGCGCGTCCCACGTCATGCGCTGGTACTCGGGCCCCGTCTTATCCGTCTGCTCCGCCATCATCTGAGCCAGTTTGAAGGGAGGAATGTACGCCCCGCCCGCCTTCCCTGCTGAGAGCGGTTTTCGCTCCCTTGGCGGGGGCGGTGGCCGATCTCCGTCCCCGATGCCGTCGCGGAGGTCCCTCCGACCACCGCCGCCTCCGTCGCGGTCGCGACCCCGTCGCCAATCTCCGTCAACATCTCCCCGGCGCGATCGTGCATCCCTACTCCGATCCCGCCCGCGTCTCGACTCGTCTCCCCCGCGGGGGGGGCTTCCCCTCGCGCCCCCATCTTCCCCGCCGCCCTTCCCCTCCCCGCCGTCCGAGCCGCCGTCGGGGCTCTCCTCGCGTCGCCGCGAGGGTTTCCGACGCCGACGATCGCTTTCGGACGATGAAGAGGAACTCGACGAGCGAGAGCGAGAGCGCGCCATATCCAGACGCAACGAGACGCCGCCGCTCGACTCGCCCGAGATTGTGGGTCGGCGCGAATCTCCGCACCTTGGCGACACCCTTCCCGCCCAGAGAGAGCGATCGAGGCCGGCTGCAGATCGACCTGCAGGCGCGCTTTGATTTTCTGGCTTTTTGATTTCTTGGCACTCCCCCGACGGCCTTTTCGAATTTTCAATCCTCAGCGTTCAAAAGAACACGGTGGGGTGCCTAAGATCACCTCCGCTCACTCGCACGATCGCCTCGTCAAACGCCGGCGCATCCCACGTTTCGACGTCGCAACCGGGACATCGAACGCAGAGTTGAGCGTTGACGCGCGCACTCGCTCGATTCCACGCCTGTATCTCACCTTCGGGGACGGAGTCGTAGGAGGGTGCCAACCCGAAACACCATCCGAGGAGCTGCTCGGGTCTTTGCTGCGGAAGCGTTCGCGAAGCTCGTGTTCGGACCTCGCTCGCACGCGCTCGAGATGGCCGGCAAGAAGCGAACCTCCGCCGGGGCTGCGATGACCGCCCCGTTCGACGATGAGCTCGTCGCCTCCGAGGAGGTTCTCATTGCCAAGTGGAACGAGCTCAGCGACGAGCGCTTGAAAGAACAGGTGGGAAAGTACCGGGACGCGATCAAAGATCTGGAGAAGGCGGGGAGCGACAAGGGGCCGACGACGTTCGAATTCGAGGAGGACGTCGAGGTGGATGGTGATGAAGGCGGCGACAACGTTGCGGGTGTCGCGGGGGACGCCGAGGGTGGCGCCGCGGCGCCGGGTGATCGTGGCGCGGAGGACGCCGAGGCTGCCAACGACGGTCTCATCGAGGGCAACGTCGACGACATCGACCCCCGCGAGTGGATGGTGCCGCCTCAGTGCATCCCCGTGCACGCCAACGTCGTAACGTACGACTGGAGCAAGATTTATAACGCGACCAAGTTCGACGTCATCATGATGGACCCGCCCTGGCAGTTGGCCACCGCCAACCCGACCCGCGGGGTCTCTCTCGGATACAGCCAGCTCACGGACCAGCACATCGCGGACCTGCCCTTGCCTTCTCTCCAGGAGAACGGCTTCTTGTTCGTGTGGGTCATCAACGCCAAGTATCAGTGGTGTCTTGAGCAGTTCAAGAAGTGGGGCTACGAGTTCGTCGATGAGGTGGTGTGGGTGAAGGTCACCAACAGCCGTCGCATGGCAAAGTCGCACGGATTTTACCTGCAGCACGCCAAGGAGGTGTGCCTCGTCGGCCGCCGCGGCAAGTCGCCCCCGGGGATGTCGAAAAAGGCGGTCGGGAGCGACATCGTCTTCGCCGAGCGTCGAGGGCAGAGCCAGAAACCGACGGAGATTTACGAGCTCATCGAGGAACTGGTGCCCGGTGGGAAGTACCTCGAGATCTTCGCGCGGAAGAACAACCTTCGAGACTACTGGGTCTCCGTCGGGAACGAGGTCACGGGCACCGGCCTGCCGCCGGAGGACGAGAAGGCGTTCGAGGAGCAAGGAGTCGTCCCGGGCGCTAAGTACGGCGCCGGGGCGAATAAATGAGATCGGTTCTGATGTTCGAGGGAGACCCTTCGTCTGGCAGCCAAGAGTCGCCGAGAGATTTTTCTATTCATGAGAGCTTCTACGATGTCTACTCCTTCCCCCCGTGAAGGTTCGCGCTCGCGGGCGTGGTTTCGGTTCGCTCGTGCGCGTCGAGCTCGACGAGTCTCTCCACGCACGCCTGCGGGCCCTCGTCCGCGACGAGGCCTCGAGTGCGGCACGCGCGCTCGAGATCCTCCTCGCGCATCGCGCCGTACTTTGCTCTGAGTTTTTCGATTTCTTCCGTCGGGAGGGCGTCCGCCGCCGACGCGGCGCCGAGCGCGAACGTCGCCTCGAGCCCTCGCAGGAACTCGTCCTGGAACAGGAACCAGTCCGACCACGCGGCGAGCACCGCGCCGACGCGCTTCTTGAGCGCCTCGCGCGCGATGCGGCTGCTCATATCACGCAAGGTGCCGCGTAGGCTCTCGAAGACGCGAGGCAGGTGGTCCTGAAACGCTCGTCTGTACGCCGCCGCGTGCTTCACCGGGGCGCCGCTGTTGTGCAGAATGTCGGACACGAGGAACAGCCTCGCGACTTTCGCCGCCACAGGGGTTTCCGCGAGCGTCAGAGATTCCGTCAGCATCTCCGCGACGTCCTGGGCCGCGGACGCGTGGTCCAGGGCGAAGAGCATCCCCGCCTCGATGTCGGCGCGGCTGATCGTGAGGGACCGGAGCGCATTCGCAAACGCCTCCGCGTCGGCCTCGCCGAGACGCGTCTCGTCCGCGGGGAGACCCGCGATCGCGATCGAGGGAGGCGCGGTCGTGTCCGGTCGGAGCGCGGGGTCGGGAGGCGTCCACCGCAGGCCACCCTCGATCATCACGAACGGATCGGTTCGCCAGCGCGTCAGCGAATCGCCTTGCGCCAGAGAAAACACCCTCCACCGGTAGTACGCGTGCTCCGGCCGCGCGTGGTCGAACAAAAACGCGAAGTCCTCGTTGTCGCGCTCGCGGTCCATCACCGCGCGCTCGAACGCCCGCCCGTCCTCGGCGACGTACCGCGCCAGGGTGTCCACGATCGCGACGACGCGCTCATCCGCCGGGAACGTCACGATCATCTCCGGCGTCCCCTTCGGAGGCGGCGGCGCCGGCGGAGGCGCCTCGCGAGCCCTGACGCTCTTCGTCGAGAAGCCTCGCGCGGACGAGCGCCGTTCGTGGTCGTACTCGTCCGAGCCGTGCGCCTCTTCGGTCAAGGGCCAGATCGGTTTGGCCGGGAGGGGCACGGGTTTCCCCCACCCCACGCGTAAATCGTGCGTGCCGCCGAGCACTTTTCCGTCCATCTCCTCCTTCGCCTGCTCGGCGGACGACCGCGTCATGAACGCCACGAACCCGCTCAGCGCGCGCGCGTGCATGAGCTCGTCCTCTCGAGGCCACATGATCTTGACGCTCGCGATGGGACCGTACTTGGCGAACTCGCGCATCACCGAGTCCTCGTCCGCGTCGACGGGAAGATTGCCGACGAATAGATTCGTGGAGTGCGCGTCGTCGACTCCGGCGCGCGACCCCTTCCGACGACTATCCCTGTTGGACAGGCCCTCGTCGAAGTCGCGTCCCTCGCGACGCGCGCGCTCGCGCTCCTCTTGCTTGGCTTTCATCTCTCCCATGAGGGCGTCGATGGCGCGTGGCTTGCCGCCACTCTTGCTCGTTCCGGGGGCGGCCTCGCTCGTACCGGACGATCGTTCCGCGCGATCCGCCGACGCCGTCGCGACCTCTGGCTCGAAAGCGCCGAGCGCGTATGTACTGCCGCGCCGCGCATCGTCGATGTCGTCCCCCGGACGAGATCCCGCATTCTGCACGCCCGCGCTGACGAAGGTCGTGACCCTGCCCCTCTTCCCGTCGCCCTTCGCGAACTCGGCGTCGAAGTCTTTCAACAACCTCGCCGCATCCTCCGCGTCGCGCTTGCGCTTCAGCTCCTCCTCGTCCTTTGCCTTCTGAAACGGCGTTCGCTTCTTCCTCGACACCGTGAAGCTCGTCATGGGCGTTTTGGGTGGGGCCATGACGCCGCCGAGCCCGACGGTGGCCCAGCGGCGCCGCGCGCGTCCTCCGCCCCTCTGAGTCTGACCGCCCCTCTCCCAGGTGCCCGTGATTTTCACCAGAGGGAGCGTCAGCGTCACGTCCCTTCATATTTCCCCGGCGCGATGGCGCCGCAGGGCTTCGCAGGGCGGGTGGCGGCGCTCGATCCGGCGGTGCGCGAGCGCATATTGCGTTCCGCGAGCGGGCCGGCGCCGCGCGCGGACGAGCGTCACGCCAGGGAGGGATGGGGGTTCGCGCGCGTGCCTAGCCTTGCGACGTTCTACGAGAACGTCACGTTCGGCGCTTTCCAAGAGAGCGACGCGGCGAGCGGCGACGACGTGGCGGCGTACGCGAGCCTGACGCCCGGGTCCGTGGTGTGGGGTCGCGTGATCGACAACCGCGAGCCGTCGGCGATCAAGGTGGAGATCCTCCGCGTGGTGGCGTGCGACGCGGAGGGCGTTCGCCCGAGTCGCTGGCGATTCGCCCCCGGCGACGAGATCTTCGGCCGGTTCTCCGCCGACGCCGCCGCGCGCGAAGGATCGAGCCGCGCTCCTTCGACGACCCCGCCGCCGCTCCCCGCGAGCTTTCCGCGCGACTCGCACGTCCTCGCGGTCGTCTTGGCGGTCACCCCAAGCCTCCGCCACGTGGAACTTTCCGCGCGCACCTCCGATCTCCCGGGCGGCGGCGATCGTCTGTTCCCACCGTACGCCGACGGCGCGTGGGGAACGCCGCGCCCCGCGCTGGGCCCCGCCCTCTGCCGCCGCCCTCCCCCTTGTCCCTCCCCCGCGGACGCGCACGCCGACGCCATGCGGCGCCTGCCGGAGCCGATCCTTCCCAGGCTCGAGCGCGACTGCGACTTCCAGAGTCCGCATTCGATCGCGGCGATGCAGGCGCTCCTGGGCGTCGGCGACGGCGTCGACGCGGACGCGAAGCGCGCGCGGGAGTACCACCTCGAGATGCTCAGGTTCGACGTCAAGCGCGGGTGGTCGATGGTGAGCGTCCGGCGCGGGGACTCGGCCTTGGCCAAAAAGGATCTCGAGACGGCGCTGAAGTGCTACGAACAGGCGCTCGAGTTAGACCCGAACTTCGCCGACGGATACGCGGGCAGGGGCGCGGCGCTGTTTCGATTGGGCAAGGTCGCGGACGCGGTCCTGGATTGGGAATCGACGTTACGGCTCGACCCGGAGCACGCGAAGGCGCGCGAATACCTCGCGAGGGCGCGCGAACTGCACCCGGCGAAGTGCGCGCAGTCGCCGTCGATCATGGCGGGGGGGCGAACGCGGCCGTCGACCGAAAGAGACCGACCGCCGCGGCGCGAAGGCGAGCGTCGCGCCGACGAGCGCGCGCCGACGAGGGCGCACGCGGAATCGCGGGAGGGGTACGCTAACGGCGCTCCGCCCGGGCAGACCGTCGACGGCGGCGAGGGGCGGCGGCGTGCGAAGGTCGTCATCGTGCGAAGGACCTCGAACGACCCGGCGGAGCGCGAGGCGTTGGCGACGGCGCGGGAAACGGGAATGGAAGCGAGATGGAAGCGCGAGCTGGGCCTCGAGGACGATGCCAGACGCAGAGACCAGAGACGAAGGAATCATTAGCCGGTAGAGACACGCGTATTATCATATATCTGTAGCACCACGCGTAATACTCGCGGACGAACGACGCGACGCACTCCGCGGCGCCCCTCACGTCCTGCGATAGAGGTAACAGTCGAGGTTCCATTTCGAGTGCGCCTGTTCCACCGAGACGTATCCTCCCTGTCCGTCACCCCACGGCTCGAACGCCTCCGACTCCACCTGTTTACTCACGAGGATGAGCCGCGCGCCGGGCTTCATCTCCGCCTCGAGCTTCGACGCGAGCGCGCCCATGACCTCCGGGGAGAAGCACGTGGCGAAACAGAAGACGACGTCCGCGTCGTCGACGGGGGCCTCCAGCATGTCCCCGAGGGAGAGCCGCGCCGGGGGAAGCATCGCGAACGCGTCCTCCCCGACGGCGTCCCGAAGCTTCGCGAGAGCGGCCGAGGCCTTCGCGTGCAACTCGGGGAGTATTTCCACGCCTCGACACTCCTTGAACGGACGCGTCATCGCCGCCGAGAGTACCATCTTCCCTAACCCCGAACCCAAATCCACGAAGACGTCCCCCTCCCTAGGGTCGGCCAAGCCGACGAGGTCGTACGCCCCGGACCACGACAGCTCGCCGTAGAAATAGCCGATCCCGGGGACCCGGGGATTCGTTTTGTGGCTCTGCTCCGCGATTTCGAGTGCCGCGTCCCGGTCCAGGCCCTTGAACGCGTGCTCGTGGAGCGACCCCATCACCGCGAGCATCTCGGCGTCGCGTGCGTTCACCGCGCGAAACGACACCACCGACGGTCGCCTCGACGAACCATGGCTCGCGAGACGGCCCGACGCGGAGGCGCGCCCGTCGCACCGCGAGGGGTGCGTGGGTGCCGCGCATCGCGACGAAGCCATCGTGGTGTGAAGCGCCATACCTTGATCTACCTGAACGCACCGTGAGAGCGCTCGAGACAATGACATGCGACACTCTCTATTACGCCGACTTTCGCGTCTCCGTCTCCAGAGTCTTCAACACATCGAGATGCGCGCGGCGAGGACGCTCGCGACCTGCCTGCGGGCAGGTTCGCCGGCGTTTCCCGCATCGCCCGCCTCGGCATCGTCTCAGGGCGTCCGTCGTTTCCGCGCCACCGGTCTGACTCGGGACTTGCGCACGGACGGGGGCGGCGAGGCCGAGGACTTCATCGAGCGCAGCCTCGATCAGGCGTCGAAGCAAGGGGCGAAGAAGCGGGAGGCATCCCCGAGCGAGGTGCTGACGACGAAGCGAGAGGCGTTGTCGCTCTACCGCGCGGTTTGGCGCGCGTCGTTCTTGTTCGTGTGGCGGAACGAGAAGGGGGAGGAGTGGCGCGACGTCATCCGGGAGAGCGCGAGGAAAGAGTTCGAGGCGGCCAGGCACGAGAAGGATCCCGAGATGGTCGCCAGGCTGCTTCTGACGGGGAGGGACTACCTCGACCAGGCGATGCAAAAATTCGTGGACAAGCGCCAGAAGATCATCGACGACGAGAAGGGCGCGGAGGGAGGGGGCGACGGTGGGGCGGGGCGATGATGAGGGCGAGACGGGTGATGACGTCGGCGCGCGACGCCGCCGCGACGCGCGAGACACGCGCGTCGACCGATATCGATCCTTCGCCCTTTCGAACGTCTCCCGTCGTATCGATGAATACTTCCCCGCCTCGGTCGCGCGTCATCGTCCCTTACCGGCCATCTTCACGATCGGGATGCGCTCGTCCTTCATCTGCACGTGGACGCCCCCGGGCAGCGCGATGTCTCGCAGGAACACCTTATCCTCGAGTTCGAGTTTCGAGACGTCCACAACAATCTCCGGCGGGATGTCGCGGCCCTTGCATCGAACCTCCAGCGTCTTCGCCACCTTCCACGCGAACCCTCCCCGCTTGATCCCCGGACTCGAGTCCTCCCCCTCCAAGCGCACCGGAACGCGCACGCGCACGTCCGTGTCCGGCCCGCACGGCATGAACGTCGCGTTCTCCACCGCGCGCGTCTCCGCGGAGAGCATCAGCTGCTTCGCGACGACGGGCTCCACTCGCGCGCCCCCGCCGAACCTGAGCTCCAAGACGCGCGATCCGACCCCGGCGTGCCCGTATCGGCGCACGAGTCGTTCGATGTCCGTCGAGGCGAAGGAGATGAGCTCGCCGGATGTCGCGCCGGAGGTGAAGAAGATCCCGGGGACCATTCCGCCGCGCCTCAGATGCCTGACGGCGATCTTCCCCGATCCCTCGCGAGGGAACACGTCGATGGCGTCGCCCTCGTCTTCTGCGGCGTTCGAGGGGGGTCGAGGGCGGGAGGCGTCAGACGAATCGCGAGGGGACGATCGCGCAGGAGGCGAGGACGTCGCGCGTCGGGCGTGAGCGACGGAGGTGGACGCACCCGACGACGCGTCCGCGGCGGTACCCGCCCGACGCGCGGGGGCCGAGCCGCCCACGACTGCACCCGCGGGGAGGGCTCCGAGGGCGACCGCGCGCGGCGCGCCGGCCCATCGCTCCACCAGCCCGCGCGCCAGAGGCGCCAGCGCGCGTCCGCTGGAACCTCGCATGAGCCGCGAGCTCGCAGTCGCGCGACCGTCGCGCCGGCGCCTGTGGCGGGGGTGAAGCGGAGGTGCGGCTCGTTTCGTCCGGGGCGACGTTCGAGATCGTGGAAACCCGCCGTGGGCGCGAGCAAGACCTGACGAAGGATTTTCATTCCGCCCGAACAGGTTTGCGACCCGGGCGTCCATCACAGCTCGCGACGCCTCGCCCCGCCGCCGCGATTCGGGCGGGTGGCTTGCGAGCGCGCGTCCCGATCGGACATGCCCGAGACGGGCGACTCGACGTCGCAGACGCTCAGAGTCGCTCAGGCTGAGCTCCGGTCGTTGCCCGCGACGAGGAAGGTGTACGCGAAGCGCGCCGGCGTCTTCTTCCGCGCGGACAAGCAGAAGGTGCTGGCGGAGACGCTCGGGAAGCTCAAGGCGCTCGAGCCGAAGAAGAAGTAAGTAGGCGGCGACGCGCCCGCGCGGTTCGCGCGCCGCCCCGTCCGCGCGATGCAGCCCAGGCGCGTGACGCCGACGCCGACGACGCCTCGCGCGGGCGAGACCTCGGCGGTGGACGCGAGCGGCGGCGGTTCCGCGCGAAAACCCCCGCGACGCCCCCCGGGCGGCGACGGGTCGACGCCGGTCGACGCCCCCGCGGACGCGGAGCGCCGGGCGAAGCGCAAGCGTGAGCTCGACGTCGTTCGCCGGCGCCTCCCCGTGTACGCCTCGCGCGAGCGCCTCGTCTCGGAGCTGCGAAAGCACGAGACGGTGATCATCGTCGGCGAGACGGGGTCGGGGAAGACGACGCAGATTCCTCAGTTCGCGCACGAGGCGGGCGTCGCCGGCGGTCTCATGGTGGCGTGCACGCAGCCTCGCCGCGTGGCGGCGGTGTCGGTGGCCCGGCGCGTGGCCGAGGAGACGGGCACGGCGCTCGGCGACCTCGTCGGGTACGCGATTCGGTTCGAGGAGAAGTCTTCTCCCGCGACGCGCGTCAAGTTTCTCACCGACGGCATGCTCCTGCGCGAGGCGGTGACGGACGCGACCCTCTCGCGGTACGGCGTGGTGATGATCGACGAGGCGCACGAGCGCACCCTGCAGACGGACTTTCTGCTCGGGACGCTGCGGAAGACGCAGGACGCTCGGCGGGGCACGCCGCGTCCGCTGAAGATCGTCGTGATGTCCGCGACGCTCGAGGCGGAGCGATTTTCGTCGTTTTTCCGCGGCGCCCCCGTGGTGTACTCGAAGGGCCGCGCGTTCCCCGTGGAGACGTTCTACACGGAGACCCCGGAGGACGATTACCTCGACGCGGCGCTGTGCGCGGTGTGTCAGATCAACGAGGCGGAGGCTGCCGGGGACGTGCTCGTGTTTCTCACCGGACAGGAGGAGATCGAGTCGCTCGGTCACCTGCTCAGGGCGCGATCGAAGAAGGCGCGGCCGGGCGCGCCCGCGCTCAACGTCGTCCTGCTCTTCGCGGCGATGCCGCCGGAGGAGCAGATGCGCGCGTTCGAGCCGACGCCCCCGGGCACGCGCAAGGTCGTTCTCGCGACGAACATCGCGGAGACGTCGCTGACGATCTCGGGCATCCGGTACGTCGTGGACTCGGGCCTGACGAAGCGGCGGATCTACCACCCCAAGAGCGGCGTGGACGAGCTCCTCGTCGCGCCCGTGGCGGTGAGCCAGGCGACGCAGAGGGCCGGGCGCGCCGGGCGCGAGGCGCCCGGAAAATGTTTCAGGTTGTACTGCGAGGACGCGATGCGGAGCCTGGACCCGCACGTCACGCCCGAGCTTTTGCGCACGAACCTCTCCGGCGTGGTGTTGCAACTGAAGGCGATGCGCGTCGACGACGTCCTGGGGTTTCCGTTCATCGACCCGCCCCCGCGCGAGGCGTTGGTGAGATCGCTCGAGCTCCTGTACGCGCTCGGGGCCCTGAACGACGAGGGCGCTCTGAGCGTCGTGGGGCGAAAGATGGCGCGGTTCCCACTCGAGCCCATGGCGGCGAAGGCGATCGTCGCGAGCGCGGAGGAGGGGTGCGCGGAGGACGTCGTCGCGGTGCTCGCGATGCTCACCACCGACGCGGTGTTTCGGCAGACGCGCGGCGGATCGGGTTCGGGGGACGCGCCCGTCGGGCAGAGGGACCGGAACCACCCGGGGCGGACGCAGTACGCGCGGAGGGAGGGGGACCACGCGACGCTGCTGGAGGTGTTTCGCGCGTTCTCGGCGTGCGGGGCGAAGCGGCGGAAGGAGTGGTGCGCGACGAACGCCGTCAACCTTCGCGCGATGCAGAAGGCGACGGACATTCAGAAACAGCTCCTGAGGTCCGCGCAGAGCGAGGGAATCGAGCTCAGGTCCGCCGGGAGCGATCCCGCGCCGATGCTCCGATCGCTCGTGGCGGGGTTTTTCCTGAACGCCGCGAGGCGGCAGGCGGACGGAAGCTTCAAGACGGTGTCTTCGGGGCAGAGGCTCGCGATCCACCCGAGCTCGGTGCTGTTTCAGCAACCGCCGGAGGTGATCCTGTTCAACGAGCTCGTCAAGACGAATCGGCTCTACGCGCGAGACGCGTCCGCGATCCAGCCGGAGTGGCTCGCGGAGCTCTCCCCGAACGTCTTCTCCGTGCGAAAAAGCGACGCGCGGCGGGACACGTAGCGACGCGCGCGCGCGCCGACGCTCTCGTACTCGTAGGATCGGCGCGTTCGACGTTAAAAAATAGACTCCACCCCCTGTTTTTCGGTCGGTCCCTTCAGTCGAAGTCCGGGATCGGCGTCGCCTCGCCCAGGATGTTCTTCATGCGCTCGATCTCCGCCCTCGCGTCCTTGTTCTTCGGCTCCAGGCGCAGCGCGGCCTCGTAGTCCTCGAGGGACTCGAGGTAGTTCCCGGACACCGACCTCGCCGCGCCTCGCCGGAGCAACGCCTTGACGTTTTTCGGATCCCCCTCCAGCGCCTTCGTGCAGTCCTCCTCCGCCTCGGCGTACGACCCGACCTTGAGGTTCGCCATCGCCCGGTTAGAGAGGACGATCGAGCGCCACCGCGCGTTCCCGCCCTTGTCCAGCGCGGCGGTGTACAGCTTCACCGCCTCCGCGTGCTCCCCCGCCTTGAACGCCGCGTTTCCCCGCGCCTTCAGAGCCTCCCCCGGCGCCGAGTCCCCCGACCCCGCCGCCGCCGCCGCGCCGTTCACGCCTGAACTCGGCGGCGTTTGCGTTTTTCGGCGCTCGAGCGCGAGCTCGTTCTGGACGATCGCCGGGAACGCCTCCGCAATCTTGGCCCCCCACTGCTGCGCGATCGCCAGCGCGGAGAAGTCCCTCCGCGGGCCGACGACGAACGACAGACCCACCCCCGCGCCGCCGCCCTCGCGCGGCATCGGAATCGTCACCTGCGGGAACCCGACCAGGTCGCAGACGCACACCAGCCGCGAGCACTTCTCCCGCCACGTCTCCATCGCCGCCGCCTCTTCGTCTTCGTTCACTCTCCTCACCTCCCCGCCGTTTCCGTCTTCGTCATCGTCATCCTTCGCCTTCTTCGCCGCGCAGGGCGTCGCGCCCGGGGTGGTGGGGAACACCAGCGCCGCGCCCGTGCCGTCCAGCAGCAGCCCGACGGCGACCCTGGCCTCCTCCCTCGCGCGCCGGATCGTCGCCAGGCTCTCCGGCTCGATCGCCGCGCACGCCTCCAGGAGCTCGCGCGCGGGCGGCGTGATCGCGGCGTTGGTCGCCGCGTCGCACGCGCGGTACCACGGTCCGATTTCCTTCCACGCCTCGGCGGCGACGAGGAGGCGGTGGCACTCGCGGAGCGCGGCGAGCCCGGCGGATCGTTCCTCCGTCTCGGGGGACAACGCGCGCGCCACCTCCCTGAGCGACGGGCAAATTTTGAGCAGATGCGCGCCGAGGTTGATCCGCGAGATGCCGCCCTCCCCGGTCGCTCGCGTGACCTTCGCGAACCGCTCCCCGAGCGCGCCGCACGCCGCGCCCACCGCGCAGGCGGCGTTTGTATCGCCGGCGTCGAGCGCGTCCTCGACGACGAGAAGCGACGTCGGGAGCTCGGAGTTGGTCGGGGTCCGCGGCGCCTTGTCCATGAGCGCCTCGCCCACCTTCGCGAGCGTCTCGGGATCGCGCGCGAACCAGCCCACGGTGTCCATGCTCGGGGCGTGGCGCGTGACCCCGGACGCGCTCACCGCGCCCTGCGTCGGGCGGAAGCCGTAGCACCCGGCGAGCGCCGCGGGCACGCGGACGCCGCCCGACGCGTCGGTGCCGAGCGCGAAATCGACGCCCGCGGCGCGGCTCGCCACGGCCACCGCGCCCCCGCCGGAGCGTCCCCCGGGGATCCTCCTCGCGGGCGCGCCGCGGGGCGCGCTCGAGGAACGCGCGGTGACGCCGAACCCGAGCTCGTCCGCGGCGGCGACGCCGACGCCGACCGCGCCGGCGTCCGCGCACAGCGTCACCGCGCGAGCGGCGGTGGTGGCGGGATCGTGCGTCGCCCGCCACGCGGGGCTGCCGAAACTCGCGACGCGGCCCTCGATGGCGAAGACGTCCTTGACCGCGTACTTCAAACCCTCCAGGGGGCGCACCGCGGCCCCGGGCGAGGGCGCGGACGCGGGGACGCGCGTCCGATCCACGAAGGGAACGCGCGCGTCCGATCGTTTCTCGGACGAGGGAGGCGACGCGTCGCCGCCCTCGCCGCGCCGCCGACGCCGACGCCGAAGCGCGAGAGCCCCGATCGACGCCGCGCCGGCGAAGAAAAGCGCCGGGAGCACCATCGAGGAGCGACCCGGAGGGGTGGACGGGGGTGGGGCGGCTCTGATCTCGTGGGACGTCCGCCTCGGTCGCTCCGCCTCGGTGCGTGCCGTTTCGCGACGGCCTCAAAAATGGCCGATACCATTGTGGATCCCGCAGCCTCGCGCAAGCCCTAAAAGAAATCGCGCAAGGCGCGCGTCCGCGACGCCGTCTCCGCCTCTTTCGCCAGCACGGCTTTCCCCCCGAGCGGACGGATCGCCTGTAATCATGCCGAACGCCCCTCGCACCGTTAAGGATGTGCCCGCGCAGGAGTTCGTGGTCGCCCTGGCGCAGTACTTCCGCAGCACCGGCAAGGTACGCCGCGTGCGCATCGAGATTTCCACCCGCGAGACGGTGTTTTCGGCGGGACCGAACGCGCCGCGGCGCGCGCGTCCGCGCCGCGACGACGCGGTCCGACGCCGCGGGCGCGTGCGCACGACGTCACGAGTCATGTTCGCGACGTCATGCGCGCGCTCGCGTCGTCGCGAGCGTGCCGAAGCGTCGTCCCGCGCGCGCGCGCCGCGC
>MDSW01061621.1_pt1 | contig 51461 bp, 53 predicted proteins | sample 811171 | NCBI WGS metagenome assembly MDSW01 (sample SAMN05326641, study PRJNA326480) | marine metagenome | isolation source: seawater | place: Atlantic Ocean: North West | collected 2012
AGTTTTAAACATTTTTAAAACTTTAGATAATTTATTTAATTTATACTCATCATCACTATCAAGTAAAAAAATAATTTCACCTTTTGATTTTTTAAATATATTTAATAAACCATAAATCTGATTTAAAGGGCCAGATATATATTTTTTTTTTTTATTTTTAATTAATTTAATTTTTGAAAATTTCTTAAGTATTTTCAGCGATTGGTCATTTGAACAATCATCAAAAATAATAATTTCCTTATTTTTATAACTTTGCTTTAAGCATGACTTTATTGAGTTATTTAAGAATTTTTCTTTATTATAGTTCGTAATTAAAATAGATGCGAAAAATTTTTTTTTATAAAACATTAAAAATTATTATTCTTATAAATATATTCAAAAGATTTTCTAAATTTCATTTTAATCTTAAAAATTTTTGTAAAATTATTAATTTTTAAATAATTGTGAATATCGCTCAATTTATAATTTTTTATAATCATATCATCAAAATGATGCTCCAAGTGTATTAATTTTATTTTTGAAATATTTTCTTCTAGGCCTCTAATTACATTAAATTCATAACCTTCTGTATCAATTTTCAGTAGATCAATTTTATCTATTTTATTTTTATCAATAAAATTTGCCAATTTAATAGTTTTTATATTAATTGGATTAGTAGTTTTTCTAAAACCCAAAAAATTAAATAATAAATATTTTTTTTTATAGTATTTAGAATTTTTATTTAGATTATTTATTGAAGATGAAGAGCTCTCAATATTTTGATTTAATATTTTATCTTCCTCAACATTAGCAATACCACAATTGAATACATTTATTTCATTAAATTTAGTTACCTTTTTTTCTAAAATTTTAAAAGTAATTGGATTAGGTTCAAATCCATAAATCTCTTTAATATTGAATTTTTTTTTTTATACTTAAAATATATTCACCATGATGAGAACCAACATCTATCAAAGTGGAAAAGTTTTTTCCTATTGAAAGTTTGATATTTTTCATTACTTTTTTTAGAGTAAAATAATCAAAAATGCTCAATAGAATCTTTAAAATGTAACTCATAAACAATATTTATTTATAATTATTAATTTGAAGGTATATATTTTCATAATGGTAAACTCCAAAAAAATAAACATTTTTATTATATTAATTTATTTTTCTTTACTTTTGGGTTTTTTTTATGGCGAAGATTCAATTGGTGGAGCCTTTAACGATTATAACAGTCATTCACATATAGCAGAAAAATTTAAGTCAAATTTTTTATATACACTTTTAAACTATAATGACCTAGGACATAGACATTCACCTGTTTTTTATATTTTAAAATCAATTTTTTTAAACTTTGGAGAGATTGGGCAGAAAATTTTATTTTTACATTTATTTTTATTGATTCCTATTTTTTTTTATAAATCTTTAAAAATTACTTTCCAGGATACTCCCAAGGTATATCTTAAGTTTTTATCAATTATTATTTTATTGTTCCCAACCTTTAGATCTTACTCAATCTGGCCAGATCCACATTTATTAGGAACTTTATTTTTTATTATTTCAATTTATTATTATTTAAAATTTACAAAAAATAAAAATCTTTTTCAAAATTCATTATTAAATACTTTTTTTTTGTCCTTATCTGCATATTGCAGTCCAAACTTTGGAATGTTTGCAATATTTTTTTTTATTAAATATTTTTTAAAATTTAAAATTTCTAAGGAAATATTATTATTAGCAATTTTTAATATTTTTCTTTCCCTGCCATTTTTTTATTATGTATTTATTTTTAAAATAAATTTTTTATTTAGTGCTGCTGGATGGGATATTGGAGAAAATTTTTATAGTATTACAAATATTTCAAACAAAATTATAATTATTATTTCATTGTTATTTTTTTATTTATTGCCATTTTTTTTATCAAAAGATTTAAAATTTAATTTTGTAAATATAAAAAAAATTAAAAAAGAATTTATTGTTTATTTTTTTATATTTTTTGCGGCATGTTATTTTTTTGATTTTTCTTACACTTATAAATTAACAAATTCAGGTGGTGGATTTATTTATAATTTATCAAATATAATACTTTCAAATAATTATATTTTATTCACCATATGTTTTTTTACTTGCTTTTATTTATTTGAAATTTTCAAAGCTGATAAAAATAATCTAATGTTATTTATTATTTTGATTTCATCAAATCCACAAATTACAATATGGCAGGCTAATTTGAGCCCTACTATTTATTTTTTAATATTACTTTTATTTAATTTAGAATTTCAAAAGGGTGCGATTAAAATAAAAACTATATACTTTAATTATATTTATTTTTTACTTTATTTAGTTTCAAGTATAACCTATAAATTATTAATTAATTAAAATACTTATCTAGAAACAAAAAAATGGAAAATGAATCAGCAACTTCAATAGCAAAAAAGGAACTAGAAAATTTCTTTATTAATTCAAATATTGACATTGATTTTGGGAATTTTTTTATTGCATTATTATTGTCTTTGATTTTAGCCTATTTGGTTAAACTTACCTATATTAAAGTAGGTAGGGCACTTAATGATAAAGATTATTTTTCTGATACCTTTATCCCACTTGCTATTATAACTACATTGGTAATCACAGTAATTAAGTTTTCTTTAGCGTTATCTTTAGGACTTGTTGGTGCTTTGTCTATTGTAAGATTTAGAGCGGCAATAAAAGAACCAGAAGAGCTAGTATATTTGTTTTTTGTTATAGCAATCGGCTTAGCAAATGGCGCTAATCAGTTTTTATTGTCTATTTTGGCAACTATAATAATTATTACATTTTTATATATTAGAAATATTTATCAAAATAAAAATAAAAATAATTATGAATTTAATTCTGATGCTAACATTTTAAGTATAAATATTCTTGATAATAATAAAAAAGATATAGATTCAATTATTAATCAAATAAAAAATAATTTTAAATATCTAAAACTAAAATCTGCTAACATCGAAAAAAATAAAAGTATTTATGTTTTTTGGTATGATATTGAAGAAAAGAAAAGTGAAGAATTTTTAAGTAATATTAAAAAAATTAGTGATGAAAATCTAGAAATTTCAATATACTCAAAAACTGGTGCCTACGAATAAGACACTTAACATATTAAAGTGATTGTAAAAAAAAAAATAAATCGTTTTCCTTTTGTAAATTTAATTATAAAGTTTTTAAATAGGTTAATTCAAGTTATAGGTTCTATATCCTTATTAATTATTATTTTGTTAATATTTCATTATTTTAATAGCGGAATGTATGAAAGGTACAAGCCTTTAACAGTCTTAAAAAAGATAGATGAGGTTATTATTGATAAGTATTTCGGTTTTAGTTTTTTTGAGATAGATGATTATACTTCACATAATTTTAAATCTTTAAAATTTTTTTTATTTAAAAATGATTTAGAGAATGTAACTTTAAAGATTAATCAAAGAAATTTATACAATTTAGAATTACAAAGAAAAAATAAATTGGAAGGTTTGTCAGAAAAAGTTAAAAAATTTTCTAGGGCTTCTCTAAATTATAATCAGAGTGATTTTAATATCAAACTCAGAGTAAAAGGAGATAGATCTCTGCATTGGTATAATAAAGATCAAACTTCTTATAGAATAGATTTAAGGGGAGATGATAGAATTTGGGGATTAGAAGAATTTTCTGTTCAAAAACCAATTACTAGAAATTATATATATGAATATATTTTTCATAAATTTTTAGAGACTAATAAATTAATTGCTTTAAAGTATTTTTTTATTAACTTATCGCTTAATGATACTAATCAAGGTATTTACGCTGTTGAGGAAGGTTTTTCTAAGGAACTTATAGAAAGAAATAAAAAAAGAAATGGACCAATTTTTGGCGTAGAGGAGTTAAATAGTATTAATTATCCTAAAATTGAATATGACCTATATTCAAAAAATTATTGGCAATCAAATCACCCTGGATTGATTAAAAATGCCTACATAAAATTAAATGAAGTAAAAAGTAAAAAAAAAAAGTATTGATAAAATTTTTGATTTAGAAAAATGGGCAACTTATTTTGCTATAATTGATTTAACTGGAAATTTTCATGGGTCAATACCTAGAAGTGTAAAACTTTATTACAATCCAGTAACGGCCAAATTTGAACCTATAGGATTTGATGGTCATTATAATTCTAATTTATTTCAAAATTTTCTTATTTTAGATTTTTTGGATGAAGAAAATAAAAACTGTAGTTATATTTGTCCAGAAAGAGAGTGGTATTTAAGATTCTTAGAAAATAATAAATTCAAGGATATTTACTTTCAAAAATTGAAAGAAATTTCATCTCCAAAATTAATACAAGATTTTTATAAAGTAAATCTAGAAACTATAAATTTTTATAACGAGCAATTTCTAAGTGAAACATCTAAAAAGGATAGAGTTTTTTACAAAGGTCTTGGACTTTATATTTTTGATCAAAACTATCTATTTGATAGGTCAAATTATATTCAAAATAGAATTATAGATGTAGAAAAAAAATTAGCAAAAAGAGTTACTTCAAAAAAACATAGTTTTGAAAGAAAAGATTTATTAAGCAATGAAGAAATCAAGAGTTTAGAAAATAATTATATTTTACTAAGTGACTTAACAATAGACCAAGATCTTTACTTAGCGGCAAATAAAAATTTGCATATTCAAAAAGGTGTAAAGATATTTTTTAAAAAGGATGTATCAATTTTTTCTGAGGGATCAATTTTTTTTAATGGCACAAAAGATCAACCAATTACAATTTATAGTGATGACAACATTGGCTCTTTAATATTGGCCAATAATAATTTTAAATTTAACAATGTAATTTTTAAAAATTTATCTTATCCGAAAGAAAAAGATAAAATATTATATGGTGGAGTAAACATTATTAATTCAAATGTAGAAATTATAGATACTCAAATAATTTCATCAAAAAGTGAGGATGCAATTAATATAATTTCATCAAATAGCAATATTCAAAATTTAAAAGTTAAGAATATTCAGGCGGATGCTATAGATATAGATTTTGGGACTTTAAATTTCAAAAATATTTTTTGTGAAAATATAAATAATGATTGTTTAGATATTTCAGGAGCAAAAGTAGTTGGTAATTTTATAGAGGGTTCAAATATCAAAGATAAGGGTCTAAGTTTTGGTGAAAATTCTAAAGGGGAAATATCGAACTTAAATTTTCAAAATTCAAAATTAGGTGTGGCAGTAAAAGATGGTTCAAACTTAAAATTAACAAATTATGAATTCAAAAATAATGAATTTGATGTGGTTGTTTTTAATAAAAAAAAAGAATATGAGGGAGCATCATTGTATATTAACGACTCAAAAGATAATGCTCAATTTAATTATTTAATAGGGTTAAATAATGAAATTATAAAAGATCAAAATGCTTTAACCAAAAAAATTGATAACAAAATAATAAACGAGTTATTTTATTAAAATGAATGAAAATAGAATAGAAAAAAAATTTGTTGCTGGAAAATTTAAAGATGATTTTTTCAAAAAATTCTTAATAGTTAATGGCTTTACTAAGCAATTTCCAGATAGAACTATTAGTTCTGTATATTTAGATACAGTTAATTATGATTTTGCTAGAGACAATATAAATGGAGTAAGTGAGAGAAAAAAAATTAGATTTAGATGGTATAATGATGATTTAGAAAGAATTTATATTGAAGAAAAAAACAAAAGAAACTTTACCGTATGGAAAAATATAAAAAAAATGGATTTTCAAATTAATAAAAAAAAATAGCAGAAAATTTAAAAAATAATTTTCTTAAAATAAAATTTAAAAATAAAAATAATTTTAATTATAAATTTGTTCTTAAAACCAACTACAAGAGAAGTTATTGGCTTTCGAATAATAAAAAAATTAGAGCAACAATTGATATTGATATTAACGCAAGTCCTATAAATAATTTATCAAAACCTATTTACCTAGGAGATACTGTATTAGAATTTAAATTTCACCCAATGTATGAAAAATATTTTAGAAATTTTTTTACAAATAAAATTAGTCATCTTCGAATGCAAAAATATTCTAAATATGTAAGATCGTTCATAGAATTGGAAAATTCAGGATTGAATAATTAATTAATATGGAAAATTTAACATTAATCATTCCAGCCAAGAATGAAGCCGAGTCTTTACCTAGAGTCTTGGACGATTTAAAAAATTTAAATTGCAAAATTTTAATCTCTTTAAAAGAGAATGATGTTAATACAATTAATTCAATAAAAAACTACAATGTAAAAATCCATTATCAAACAAAAGAAGGATATGGAAATTCTTTGGTGGAAGCGATTGAAAATTGCGAAACAGAATTATTTTGTATATTTAATGCAGATGGCTCATTTGATAAGAATGATTTAGATCAGATGGCAAACCTTTGTAAAACAAATGAGTTTGTATTTACTTCTAGATACCTTAAAAACGCTGGAAGCGAAGATGACACAATAGTAACTTATATTGGTAACAAGATTTTTTCCTTAATGGGAAAAATTCTTTTTTCACTTAATTTAAATGATATTCTTTACACTTACGTAATGGGAAAATCAGAATATTTTAATCAATTAAAGGTTAAATCTAATGATTTCAGATTCTGTGTAGAATTCCCAATCAAAATGCAATTGTTAAATATGAAATACACTTCTATTCCATCCTATGAAAAAAAAGATTGGGCGGAGAGAAAAAGGTCAATGCTTTTAAAGATGGATTTTTAATTTTAATAGAGATGCTAAGTTTATTTTTTAGATACAAAATTTTTAGAAAGAAAATAGTATAAACTCAAATAAACAAAAATATTAAATAATATTAAACTAATTAATATTTTGCTGTGGTAAAAGTATTTCAAAGATATTCCAAAAATAATTAAATTATAAAATAATATCAATAATGAAGTAAAAGAATTTAGATTCTTTATTGTAAGCTTCTTTGTTAAAAACTTTAGTATTAATTGATGTAAATGATAATTATCTGGTTTAGATACTTTTGATTTTAAATAAATTCTTCTAGATAAAGAAAACAAGTTTTCAAAAGCTGGATACCAAAACATTAATGCCACAAAGTATGGAGATATAAAAATATTATTATTGTAATTTTGAATTAAAAAATAACCTAATATTAGTGAAACTAAATATGCCCCACCATCTCCTAAAAAACTATAACCTAAAAAATTAAATGATATAAAAATTAACAATCCTACTAATAAAATATTTATTTGATCTAAGTTGGTAATTACTATTTCTGAATTATAAAAATCAATATAAATTAACGATAAAATAATTAAAATAAAATAACCCGATAAAAGACCATTTAAACCATCTAAAAAATTACTGCCATTGATTAAAACTAAAAAACAAAAAACTGTTAGAATTATATTGGCTATGTCATATTTTAAAATAAAATCTATAAAATCTATATTGATCGATTTAATATAAAGACTATCAATGCTAATTAGAAAAGATAAAATAAAAATTTGTAATAATAATCTTGATAAGGGGCTTACTATAAAATTTTTATCGGAAGATATGCCAATTAGTAAAATTAAAAGAGCAAAAATTTTTAAATTTAAAAATTCATCTGGAAAATAAAAAAATAAAATTAAGTAAATATAAATACCACCTATAATTATAGGAGTTCTTTGATTTTGAGCTAAATTTTTATGTTTTGAATATAATATATTCTCATTTAATAATTTATTTTTTTTGAAAACAAAAAATAATAAAGCAAATATAACTGGTAAATAAATTATATTATCAAGTAACATCAGTATATTCTTGAATTAATAACTTCTTTTAAACCTTCTTTTAATTTAATTTTAGGTCTCCAGCCAAGTTTATATATTCTTCTTAGATTAAGATTTTTTTTATATGTCCCATCTGGGTATTTTTTATCAAAAATAATTTTTCCCTTATAGTTGGTTAGTTTAGAAATAATTTTTGAAAGTTTTAAAATTGATATGTTTTCTCCACTGCCAACATTAATAATTGGAGTTTGATTTTTAAATTGTTTCAAAATTTTTTTCTTATTTATTTTCAAGCATGCAAATATTGCTTCGGCTAAATCCTTTGAATTAATAAATTCTCTTAAAGGTTTACCTGAACCAAAGAGTTTAATACTTTTTTTATGACGCTTTTTAGATTCTATAAATTTACTAATCATGGCTGGTATAACATGTCCATTAAATTTATCAAAATTATCTTTAACTCCATAAACATTAGTTGGCATTAAGCAAATAATATCTAGTCCATGATCTTCGTATAAAGTTTCACATAATTTTATTCCTGCAATTTTTGCAATTGCATAGCATTGGTTTGTTTTTTCAAGTTTTCCAGTTAATAAACTATCTTCAATAATGGGAGTTTTAGCGTGCTTAGGGTATATACAAGATGTTCCTAAATATATTGTTCTTTTTATTTTCTTTTTTAAAGCTAGTTTTAATAGAGAGTTTTGAATTTCAATATTATTTAAAAAAAATTCCTTTTGGTTGGTACTATTTGCCATTATACCCCCAGCTTTAGCTGCGGCCATAACCATGCAATCTATCTTTATTTTTTTAAAATATTTTTCTACTTTATAGTAATTTCTTAAATCAAGTTTTTTACTACTTACAGTAATTAAATTTTTAAATCCTTTTTTTTTCAAAAGTTCATATACTGAACTACCTACAAGACCATTGTGTCCAGCAATATAAATTCTATCTGACTTCTTCATCCAAATTATTTTTTTTTGCTAATGCAATATCTGACTCGAGCATATCTTTTATCAGATCATTTAGATTATTTTTAAGCTTGTATTTTAGTTTTTTGAATGCTTTTTTTGGATTTCCTTTAAGATAGTCAATTTCTAGAGGTCTATAATATTTTTTATCAACTTTTATAAGTAACTCTTTTTTTTTATTTTTTTTAATTAAATATGCTTTTTCATTAATCCCTTTACCCTCCCATTTAATTCTAAAGTTAAGGAATTTACAGCACTTATTAATAAAGTCTCTTACACTTACTGTTTTTCCAGTTGCTATTACATAGTCATCAGGATTTTTTTGTTGCAATATTTTCCATTGCATTTCTACATAATCTTTAGCATGTCCCCAATCTCTTTTTGCATTTAAGTTTCCCAAATACAATATTTCATTTGAACCAAGTACTTTTTTAGCTAAAAACATTGTTATCTTTCTTGTAACAAAAGTTTCCCCTCTCCTTGGACTTTCGTGGTTAAATAAAATTCCATTGCAAGCATAAAAATTATATGCTTCCCTATAAACTTTTGTTATCCAGTAGGAATAAAGTTTTGAAACTCCATAAGGAGATTTGGGAACCATTTTTGAATTTTCGTTAAATGAATTCAAGCTGCCTGGTTTTTGTCCAAATAATTCTGAGGTGCTTGCTTGGTAAAATCTAGTTTTCTTTAATCCTAAAAATCTCATTGCTTCTAATATCCTTAGGGAACCTAGTCCACTAACTTCAGATGTATATTCTGGTATTTCAAAAGAATGTCCAACGTGGCTTTGAGCACCAAGGTTGTATATTTCATTAGGTTTAATTTTACTTATTATATTTACTAAACTATTTGAATCTGCCAAATCTCCATAGTGCAGAAAAAAATTTGAAGCTAAGTGAAAATCTTTATATATATGGTCAATTCTACTTGTATTAAAAGAAGATGATTTTCTTTTTATTCCATGAACTTTATAACCTTTTTCAAGAAGATATTCGGCTAAATATGAACCATCTTGTCCGGTTATACCTGTAATTAATGCAACTTTTTTCAATTTTTTATAAAATTTTATTAATTTTGTTATAAGCCAAAACTATTACACTATAAATAGAATAAATAAAATTTTTATTTTCTAAATTATAATACAATTTGAAAGCATCAGAAATTTTTTGAATGGAGCTTGAAGACAAGGAATTATCTGCTTTTCTCCAATAAGAAAGTACTTTGTTAAGAGGATAAAATTTATAACCATTTCTCATCAATTTTAGCCATAAAGCAAAGTCTTCTTGGGTTTTTAAATTTGGAAAAATAACTTTATTTTTAATTTTTTTACTAATCATAACTGTGCTTAATCCAATTTCACAATTTTTAATTAATTTTTCATAATAAATTAAATTAGATACCTTTCTTAAATTAATTAATTTATCTTTATCGTTTATGATACCATAAGATGTGTATGAAATATTTGAGTTATTTTTTTGCATGAATAATAAATGTACTTTCAACTTATTTTTTAGCCAAATATCATCAGCATCTATAAATGCAATATATTTTCCTCTGCAAAACTTAACTGCTAAATTTCTAGATTTTGCAACACCAATATTTTTTTTATTTATAATAAGTTTTGTATTCTTAAATTTTTTTAATAAATTTTTAATAAATTTTAAATCTTTCTTATTTTCTTGATCATACACAAAAATTAATTCGAAATTTTTATAAGATTGCCTTAAAATTGAATTAAGCGTTTTTTTGATATATTCTTTTTTCTTATAGTAACTGATAATGATTGAAATTAATGGATTATTGTTCATTTATTAAATAGATTTTGTAGCCGTTTACATCTTTGACATTAAAATTTAAATTTCTAATACAAGTTGAGTGTGTAGCCCAACACATATTTCCGTCTTTAACAATATAAACTTCATGATTATCAATCTTTTTTTTTTGATAATTTACTTTTTTTACCCAGTAAAAAGGAAAGTTGTCAAAACTATTATTTTTAGCTGCCGGGATATTAATTTCATCAACAATTCTATTTACGTTTTTTACATTAAAAATAATTAATGTGATAAATAATAATATTTTGAATCTTTTATTTAAACTATCTTCATCAATATATTTATTTTTTGATAAAAAGAAAATTATTGGAAATGATATAGCTAGATAAACTATCAAATATCCGGCATATCTTAAAGCGGGAAAGTTAAAAAACCATATTAAAAATATTAATAATATTAAAGAATATATTTCATAAAAATATTTATTTTTTAATTGTAAAGATTTTTTTTTGTTTAATATATTTTTAATTAATAAAAAATAAATTGTACTAACAAATAAAATTAATAAAATAAAGTCAGTAACTTTGGTAAAAAAATAGTTGTTTATCCAAAATTTTATCCATAAAAAATTATTAATTAATTCATTTTTATCTTCCAATGAATAGTTGGGACCACTTAAAGATTTTGCCCATGACTCATAATGATTATTCATATATATTAAAGTTTCATTTGAAAGACCCCATTCAGCAAAATTTTGTAAACAAGAAAATTTAAGTGGATAAATTAAACAACCAGTCGATGAAAAATTAAATAAAAAAAGAGTCAAAATAGATAAAAATATAATTATAAAATTTCTACTTTTAATAAAATAATTTAAAAATTTTATTTTATTTTTAATTTTGTAAAATACGAATAGTGGTATTAGAGAATAAATTAAATACATTGATTTTGTTGAAAATGAAAAAGCTATCAAAGTAATGATTAAAGATAAGTAATATATTTCGTTTTTATTTTTATCAGAATTATTAAATATCATTTTAAGTAAGTATACAAAAGATATGGCAATTATTAACTGCCCAGGTAAATCAGTTCCAAACTCTGAAAGTCTAGTGAATTTAGATAAAAAGACTAAAGTAATTAAAATTAGAAAATTTTTTATAATTAACTCATTTTTTTTTAGAAATATTTCAATTGCCAGGAATAAAAAAAATAATATCTGAACCACAAAACCAACAAAATTAAATAAGTATATTTCTATTTTAGGGAGGTAAAATGTAGAGTTAATTATAAAAATTGACGAAAATTGTTTAAAACCATGATTTAAATTTCCTAGTCCAAATTGTAATTTTTGTTGCACAAATTGTAGAGAAGAGGGCAAATGATAGTATGGAAAATCTTCATTCGTTTTTGATATAATCAAACAAGTTAGTAATAAAACAAAAATTAATAAAAATAAAAAAAATTCTTCACTCTTTATATGATTTTTATAAATAAAAAAAAAAAATAATGATAAGCCTATCCCATGTAAAAAAATATTATGTAAATAACCATGGCCTAAAAAAATATGAGTTATACTCCCTATTAAATAAATTAAAAACAAACCTAAAAGGCCATCGATTGCTAAGTTTCTTTTTTCAGAAAAATTTATAATTAATCTTCTATAAAGAAAACCATATCCAAAAATTGAAAGAAATATAACAAAAGAATATGTTATAAATAATACTACATTCATTAATTTTTAAATTTTATATATTTTGTTTTTTTTATACCACTCAAAAGTTTTGTAAAAGGCTTTGTAAAAATTTGTAAAAGAATTTAAATTTAACTGTTTTTTTATTTTGTTGTTATTGCCATGAGTATTAATTACATCCGCTTTATGCAATTTAACAAACTGTTTATTTAGTTTATAATTTTTACTAAAATTTTTTATTAATTCATTAATATTTATAGGGTTATTTGAGCAGATATTAAATATATCGTGTTTTGATAACTTTTTGAAAATCAGCTTTTTTATAATCTTTGTTACATCGCCAATATAAGTGAAATCTCTGTAGTGATGACCGTAATTATTTATATAAATTTTTTTATTTGTAAAATGACTTTTAAAAACTTTAAATATCAACATGTCAGGTCTTCCCCACTCTCCAAAGATTGTAAAAAATCGTAGCCCAACAAATTTTATATTTGTCAATTTGCTATAAAGTTCTGCAGTATCCTCATTAAGTTTTTTTGTTACTGCATAAATATTTTTTGTACTTAATTTATCTTTTTCAGATACTGGTAATTTTTTTGAATCTCCATAAATTGAACTTGAAGATGCATATATAATTTTTTTAACATTATTATCTCTAGAACATAATACTAAATTTAAAAAGCCAAAAAAATTTGAATTAATATATTTTTCAGGATTCTCAAACGAATATCTAACTCCTGCCTGAGCTGCTAGATGTACAACTAAGTCAAACTTTTTTCTTTTAAAATAATTTTCTAAATTTTTTTTATTATTTAGATCAATTTTTTTAAAGAAAAATTTGTTGTATTTATTTAAATTATTAAGTCTTTTTTTTTTATTTTAATTGAATAATAATTATCAAGATTATCTAGACCATAAACATAATGTTTTTTTGAAAGTAAGTCTGCTGCTATGCTATGTCCAATAAATCCTGCAACTCCAGTAATTAATATTTTCATATAAATTTATGATTATAAAGTTTTTTGACTATTTCTCTAATTTTTACTTTTGGCTTCCATTTAATTTTTTTTTGGATTTTAGAAATATTTGCAAAATTTTCTTTTATATCTGTTCTTCTTAAATTTTTATAATCATAACTTATATATCTTTTCCAATTTAAATTTTTTATTTTGAAAATCATATTTAATACTTTTTTTAAAGGTACTGTTTCTCCAGTGGCAATTATATAATCTTCTATTCCTTTAGATTTCATTAATTTATAACATCCTTGCATATATTCTGGTGCCCAACCCCAGTCCCTGCTCACATTAATATTTCCCATACGTATTTTGTCTTTATTTTTTTTTATTTTTTTTATAGCTAAAATGAGTTTCATAATTACAAACCTTTTATCTCTTAAGGGTGATTCATGATTAAATAATATTACATTAAAAACTGGTATACCAAACATCTCTCTATAAGATTTAATCATTTCAAAGCTTGCAAGTTTAGCTAGTGCATAGGGACTCAATGGATTTTTAGTATCATTTTCTTTAATTTTTTTTTTCTTTTTATCTCCAAAAATTTCACTTGAAGCGAAGTATAAAAACTTAGATTTTTTTTTTTGATTTCTAATATATTCTAATATTATCTTAACAGGTAATATTTGACTTTCATATGTTTCATATTCCTTTAAAAAAAAGGAGTCTTTAACACTAGATTGACCTCCACAAAAATATATATCATGAAAATTTAATTTTAAAATTTTTTTTAATTTTTTTTGATATGAATTTTTCGTTAAAGTAAGTATTTTTATTTTATTTGAAATTTTTAGTTTTTTTAGAGAAGAAATATTTTTTTTTCTTGATATTCCATATATTTTATATTTCTTTTTTTTTATTAAATAGTCTGCTAGATATGAGCCATCTTGTCCCGAAATTCCAAAGATTAAAATTTTTTTTAACATATTTAATTAATATAGAGTGTTGTTAAACATAGTTTTGTATTATTTTTGAAAAACTCTTATAGTGACTATATTTTGAATAAATTTTAACATTTTTAAAAGCTTCAAGTTTCTTTTGAAATAGATTGTCAGGTGAATTGTTTAAATGTTCATAAAATTCATTGAATTTTTCAATAAAATCTCTTTTGTCATTTGTTTTATAAAGATAACCTCCTCTTCCTTTCAATAATATTTCTTGGGGACCATTTTTACAAGAACTAGATATAACTGGTGTTCTGCAGGCAATTGCTTCAACTAATACAAACCCAGGATCTTCCCATAAAGAAGATGAAACAAAGCACAGAGAATTTTTCATCAAAGAAAACACGTCATTTGAATATCCAATCATTTCAACTTTATTATTTAAGTTTAGTTTTTTTATTAAGTTGTTTAAATTTTCTTTTTCTTCACCATCTCCGGCAATAACAAGTTTTAAATCATCTATATTTTTCTCTAGATCTGAAAAACAATTTATTAAAAAATTATAATTTTTTTGTTTGGTTAACCTGCCTGCAGAAAATATATATCTTTTAAATTTAGTTTTATAATTATTAGTTTTTTCAATATTTTTATTTAGCTTATTAATTTCAATAATTGGATCTGCTAAATAAAAAACTTTTTCAGGACTAATAAAATTTTGTGATAATATATATTCTTTAGTTCCAATAGTTGGACAAGTAATTGCGTGCACCTTTGGTAACATTATTTTCCATAAAAATTTTCTAAAAAAATTTAATTTTGGAAATCCAGAAATTCTGAGTATTATTTTTGTATTCAAATTAAAAAAATAATTAATTATTAATGGTAATATAGTTAATAGATGTATAACCAAATAGTCAGGTTTGTCTTTTTTAATTAATTTTAACAATGGAAAAAAAGTTATAATTACAATTAAAAACCAGGACAATCTACTTAGAATAAATCCTTTATCTGAAAATATTTTAGAGTAGTCTTTTTTCAACAAACTAACCGTTTTAAAATATTTTAAATTGCTATTTGTTTCAAATGTCTTAAATTCGCCAAAACTATTTATAATACTTACATCAAAAGAATTCTTAGAAAATTTGCTCATCGAGTATGCAGAATTCAAAACTGCTTTAACTGTAGCAATTTTTGATATAAATGGTGACCAATAATGAATTTTTATTTTTTTCAATGAATTTATTTTTTAAAACTTTAATCGCTAATTGCAATAAAATTAAATTAAATCTATGCAAAATACAAAAAAAAAATTAATTATTTTTAATCCTTCAATAGAAGATGGAGGTGTAGAAAAGAATCTTTATATTATAACCAATTATTTAGTTAAAAAATTTAATAATATTCAAGTGATTTCTGCAAACCCAGAAAAAAAAAATAAATTTTTAAATAAAATAAAATTTAGCTATCCAAAAAATAAATTCTGGCACAATAAATCTAGGCCATATAAGTATTTTATTTGTCTTTATATGTTATTAAAAGAAATTATTCATAATAAAAATATTTTAGTATTTTCTTTTCAAGCAAATATTTATTGCATCATTTTATGTAAAATATTTAATATCAAAATTATAGTTAGATCAAATACATCTCCATCTGGATGGTCAAAAAATTTTATGAAAAAATTAATTTTTAATTATTATCTCAAAAAAGCAGATCATATAATTGCTAATAGTGTAATATTTAAAAAACAATTAGAAAAACAATTTAAAGTAAAAGTTTCAGTTATATATAATCCTTTAAATATCAAACATATTGCAGATTTATCGAAAAAAAAAATTAAAATAAGTTTATTTAATTCAAATATAAGATCTTTAAAAATAGTTAATATAGGAAGATTAACAGATCAAAAAGATCACTTAACACTCTTAAAAGCAATTAATTTAATTAAAAACTTAATTCCAATAAAATTAGTTATAATTGGAAAAGGAACAAATTATTCTAATCTTAATTATTATATAAAAGAAAATAATTTAAAAAATTACATAAAACTTGTTGGGTATAAAAAAAATCCTTATAACTATATAAAAAAATCTGATTTGTTTGTTTTGTCTTCTAAATTTGAAGGCTTGCCAAATGTTTTAATGGAAGCAATGTATCTTAAAAAATTTATAATTTCGTCAAATTGTCCAACTGGTCCTGCTGAAATTTTAAATAATGGGAAGTATGGTTTTTTATTTAAAGTATCTGATCATAATTATCTTTCAAAACTTATAGTAAAATATTTTAATAATAAGAAAAAATTACAAGGTAAAATAAATAAAGGTTACAAAAGCTTAAAAAGATTTAATTTTCAAAAAAATTGTTTTGAATATTATAAAGTTATTACAAAATATATAAATGATTAAAAAGTTAAAAAATTTAATAAAAAAGAAAATTTATTCTTCAAGAACTGGTGTAGAATTTAAAAAAAATACAAAGAGATTGATTAATACAAATGATCTTAAATATTTTATAAAAAGTTTTGGAAATAAAAATGCGAACAAAATTTTTTATGTAATGCAAAGATCTCCCGGAGGAGGTTTATTTTCAAACTTAAATTATATAATTCATCACTTGTCTATTTGTGAAAAGTTAAATTTTACACCAGTAATAGATATGAGAAATTTTTTAACAAAATATAATTCCAAAGGAAAATATAATAACACTTATAATTCTTGGGAATACTATTTTTTACCTGTGTCTAAATATAAATTAGATGATGTTTATCAAAGCAAGAGAGTAATTATTTGTGATTCTAAAACTCGTAAAATTAATTATTTCGATAGTTTTGAATTTCTAAACAATTTCCATCTTAAAGTATTTAAAAAATATATCAGAATAAATAATAAAATTATTAAAAAAGTTAAGCAATTTAAAAAATTAAACTATAAAAATTATAAAATTTTAGGTGTCCATTTTAGAGGATCAGATATGAAATATCAGGAAAGACACCCTTTTCCACCAACTTTAAAACAAATTGTTAACTCTATCGATAAAAACATAGCAAAGTATAAATATAATAAAATTTTTTTAGTAACTGAAGAACAAGATTATTTAAATAAATTGAAAAAAATATATAAAGATAAATTAATTTATTATAGTTCTTATAGGTCAAATAAAGTAGACATCTTTAAAGACTCTAGAATTCTTCACAGGGCAAAATTAGGAGAGGAAAATTTAATTGATATGCTTCTACTTAAAGATGTGGATAGAATAATATGCTCAAGATCACATCTTCCCGATGCATCACTATACTTTAACTCTAAACTTAAAAATAAAATTCATGTTATAGAAAATGGACATAACTCTAATAATGTTTTAATTGCACAATTTTTATGGAAGATTAAAACTTTTTTGCCTTATGGATTTGGTGGGTTTAAGTAATTTTTTTAAATAAAACACTTGTATGATTGCCTTCAATATTCCAAGAATTTTTAAAGTTTTTTTTATGTAAAAAACTTTTTATTTCATTCCACTGTGCTCCATCTTTATAAACTTCACCCTGGCTTACTTCAATAAATATTGATTTACATTTTTTTAAGGAATTTTCTGCACCATTTAATACTAATAGTTCGGCTCCCTGTAGGTCTAAAACCCAGTGATTATACAATTCAATATCAATTTTATTTTCTACAACAAAAGTATCTAAGCTAATTGATTTTAATTTTATAACATCTACCATTTTAAGATTTCTTTCTTTCCATTGAGATTCATTACCAATGCTTAAGTTTCCAAATTTAAAAATACTCGAAGAAGCTCCATCATTGTTTGAAATATTAAATTCTTTAAGTTCATTATCAACATTTGATAATAAATAATTATATGCCTTTTGATTATAATACTCTTGAATATTTTGGTTTAAATCAGCAAATATTTTTGGATTTGCTTCAATCCAAATTACCTTTTTTTGAAACCAGTCATAAATTGGCGCTTCTCCTCCACGATGAGCACCCATATGAATTATGCCTGTTGAATTATAAACTTCATTTATTAATTCTAAATTTGGTTTTTCATTTGAATAATTTTTCGATTTAATAATTTTTTTTATTTTCCAGCCATTCTTAGATAAAAGTAATTTAATAAATTTTTTAATCATTAAATATTAATAATCAAATCGTCTTTATGATATTTAATTTTATTATTTCCAAAATGTATATTTAACATTATTCTATAATTTTTTGTAGGGGACATTCCTTTGTGAATTCCATAGCTATCAGTAAAAAAGAAAGATCCTTCTTTTCCATGAAATATTTTAATATCATTGTAAGAACTATATATATCTTTGTCAGAATATAATCTTGTTAAACTATGATCTAATTTTTTATTCTTATGAGATCCCGCCACATATGCATGGGGGCCACTCAGATCATCAACATCAGATAAATAAATGTACAATTTTAAAAACTTTGTAAAATCATTATCCCAATGGAAAAATTGTGCATTTTCATACTTCTCATATTTATCCGTATCTAAAGGTAGAGAAATAAAATATGTGCTATTAATTGATATAGTATTTGATCCTATATAATTAGAAACTATTTCTAAAATCTCATTGGATAAAACAATTTTTTTTAAATCATAAAAATCTTCAAGATTTAATACTCCAGTTAATCTACTAATATTATTATCTTTTAATCTATTAATATATTGTATTTGATTCTCTTCATCTCTTTTAAATAAGTCAATTTTATAATCCTTTTTTATATTAATATTCTTTTTATTATCTAAAATTTCAGTTCTTAATTTTTCTAAGTAATTTTGCTTTAAACTATAAGTATTAGAAAAACCTTTGAGGTCAATTTTTTTTATTTCCTGATTTAAATCTAAACTGTCGCTAGTAAAACTAGGTTTGAGCTCTTTATTTTCACTTATTTTTATTTTTCTTATATTTCTAATGAATGAAAAAGCATAAAAAAATCTAATAATAAACAATTTAATTATCACAAAATATCCGTTTATTTTTATTAAATTAAAATACTTTACAATTTTTGATGTATCTCTAATAGAATCTAAAAAAAGCTTTAAAAAATAAATAATATATTTCATGAAAGAGTAATAATATAGTTTATATTTATATATGAGCACTTTATCAAATAATAATTTTTCAAAAATACCGATTTTGATAATCGCTTTCAATCGTCCTAAATATATAGATAGACTTATAAAGAAAATCGAAATTGTTCGTCCTGAAAAATTATATATTGCAATAGACGGTCCTAGAGAAAATAATAATAATGACAAATATCTTTGTGATGAAGTAAAGAGTATTTTTGAAAAAAAAGTCAACTGGAAGTGTAACATCAAAAAAAAATATGAGAAAACTAACCTTGGAACTAAAGAGGCGGTTTACTCTGCAATAAGATGGCTATTTGATAATGAAGAAATGGGTATAATTTTAGAAGATGATATAGATCCAGATTTTAGTTTTTTTAAATTTTCTGAAGAACTTTTATTAAAATATAAACATTCATCAAAAATTAAAATGATATCTGGAAATAATTATTTTAGTGATAATAAATTAATTTCAGAAAGTTACTACTTTTCTCAAACTCCTGCTACACATGGTTGGGCTACGTGGAAGAGAACTTGGGATGAAATGGATATAAAAATGTTAAATTGGAATAAGAACAAAAAATTTATTTTTATTTTATTACTCTTTAATTTTAATCTAACAAGAGCTCATTATTTTTTTAAAAGGTTTGAACTTAGTTATAAAAATTTAATCGATTCTTGGGATTATCAATTCTTTTATTCTATAATTATAAAAAAAGGATTTATAATCAAACCAAAAAGAAACTTATGTAAACATATAGGATGGGGGCCTGACTCTACTAGGGGTAAAGGCCCAGATGATTTTCCTGAAATTAAAAGAGAACAAATTAATTTTCCTCTTTCACACCCAAAAAAAATATATGTTAACTATAAAATTGATAAAATGGAAGATATTAAGGTTAGAAAACTAAGTTTTTTTAATTACTTTTTATATTTATTAAAAAAAAAACTTTTTAAAAACTAAAAAAATTTTTTCATATTTCTTTTTTTATTTTTTTTCAAAAAAAAACTATAAATTTTTTCTCTTAAAATACTTACATAGATAAAATTAAATAATGGACCAATTAAAGGAATTTTTTTAATAAAACTAATTTTTTTTATATTTTTATTTAATTCTTTCCTTTCTGTATCATTATGCCTAAAGTCTTTTACATTAAGATCTTTGCCATTATTTATAATTTCTTCGGAGACATTGGAATTTTCATGATTTATCTTAAAGCACACAATAGATTCAAATATATGAATATCTGATATTGGCAATTTTAAAAAACTGTTATTTTTTTTTAGATGGGTAGCCCTGTAATTTAATTTATCAATCAAATTAAATACAACCTTCATAAAAGAATATTCACTTGGATTTCCAAATTCTTCCATATAGCTGGAATGTGTGTCTTCAATAACAATTAATCCGTTATCTTTAATGTTATTAATATTTTCAAATAAAGTTACTGATTGTTGGTAATCTAAATGTCCACCATCATCTAGCAATATATCTATCTTTCCCAATTTACTAACTATACTTTTCCAAAAATTAATATCTGATTGATCTCCAATATATATTTCAAAACCATGCTCTTTCCATCTCATAGCTTCAGGATTATTGTCTATACCCACTATTCTAGCTTGATTACCAAAATACTCTCTCCACATAAATAATGACCCTCCATTTAAGACTCCTACCTCAACAAAAACAATCTCTTTTCCAATAAATCTGGAAAATAAGTTTTCGTAAGTAGCAAAATAAGATTTATGTTTTATTGATTTATAAGGGCTATTATAAAAACATTCTTTAATTGTTTTTTTTGTCATTTTTTTTCTTCAAGGATATTTTTTAATTTATTTATATCTACTTTAATTCTATTTTTATACGGCTTATCATTTTGGTTTTTGGGATCTTTTGGGCAATATATTTCGTTTATAAGATTAAATATAAATGTTTTATAAATACCTGCGCCAATAAAAAACTTATGATTTAGATTTTTTTCTTCTTCAGAGGATAATAAGTAAAATTTTTTATCTCTGGCTAATAGCAAATTATTCATGATTGATGCTTTTTCACAAATTAATATCTCGCTATTTTTAATATAATTACATAAATCGATTATATTATAATCTGTGGGATTGATAATTTTAAAATCTAAGTCAGACAATTTTTTTATCAACTCATCTATGTTTGATATTCTATCGGATCTCCCGGTAGTTAAAAAAATTTTTTTACAAAAGTTTTTATTTAGATTTTGTGATAAAAAATAATTTCTAGAGAGCTGGAGGTTTTGAAAGGTACTCATTCGTGGCAAAACTACAGCATCATTAAAAAAATAACTATTTTCTAAAATTTCTTTTGGAGAAATTAAATAAATCTGTTCCTTAAAATTATCTAAGAAAAAATTTTTCCAATTATCTGATGGGCAAATAATTAATAATTTTCTCTTTTCTTTATTAAATTTTAACAAGTAATAAAGTATCGATCCTAAAATATCACCAACAAAATGGCCAAAATGGGATGTATAGTAAGGCAATACATATACTTTTTCATTTAGTTCATTAATATTTTTGTTTTTGTTTTTCTCTTTAATTATTTTTTTATACTGAGTCTCTCTGAAATAATTATTTACTGTAAATGATATATTATTTTGAGCGATCCAACTTTCTATTACTGGATAATCATTTCCAAATGATTGGCTAGGATCACCTTGATAAGAAATAACTTCAATTTTATTACTTTTAAGTTTCCATTCTCTGTCTAAATCTAATATATGATTATCAACTAATAATACACTTTCATTTTTAGTACCAATATTTAAAACTCTATGGTTTAATAAAAGAAAAAAGTTAATAACTTTTTTTAATTTATTTTTAATAAATTTAATCATTTTTCAAAATTTATTTATATTTTTTAGGTATTTTAAAATTAATATACATAGTACAACAATTTTATTTTGCTTGTTATCTAATCTAATTTTAATTGTTTCAAAAAAATGATCTAGAAATTTTATTTTGCTAGAATATCCGCCTCTTCTAAATACACCAAATAATTCATTTTTTTTAGTTGCCACGCCTTTTAGTTTGTGCTTAACAATCATTCTATAAAAATAGTCGTAATCTGAGGAATATTTATATTTTATATTGTACTCCCCTACTATCTTGGCCGCGTCCTTTTTAATAAAAAAACCTGTAGAATGACTAGAATAAAAACCCCAAGATAAATAGATCTTCCATGGTTTATAACCATGAAGAATGCCCCAATGTTTTTTTACAGCGCCAAAAAAGAAATCAGTTTCTGAATGTTTTTTATAGTATTTAGACAAAATTTCTAATGCATTATTTGTCAAAATATCGTCTGAATTTACAAATCCAATTAAATCTCCTTTTGCAAAACTTAATCCTTTATTGAACGCATCATAAATTCCATTATCTTTTTCTGAAATCCAAAAATCAATTTTATCATCATATTTTTTAATAATTTTTAAAGTTTCGTCTTTAGATCCTCCATCAATAATAATATACTCATAATTTTTATATGTTTGGCTCAGAACACTTTGTATTGTTTCGTCCAAATATCTTTGATTATTCTTAACCACTGTAATAATTGATATTAAAGGTTTTTCTTTATCAATAATTTTAGCTTGATGATTAACTTTTATGCCACCTTCTAATCTGCTCATTGTTATTTAATTACTTCCTTATAAACTTTTAACGTTTTGTTTGCACAATTTTCCCATGTATATTTTTGAGAATTTAATATACCTTTTTGTATTATTTCATTTCTATCTGTGGTGTTATTTATAAATTTTTCCATTGTATTTTTTATATCTTCATAGTCTTGTGGATCAAAAAAAATTGCTGCATCTCCACCAATTTCTAAAAGTGAACTATTTTTACTACACAAAACAGGACAATTTAATGACATCGCTTCTAACAAAGGTAATCCAAAACCTTCATAAAGAGAAGGTATTATCAAAAACTCAGCAGCCAAATAATAAGATTTTAAAGTTTTATCATCACCAGAAACTTGAAAAATTGAATTTCTTGGAATTTTCAATTCTTCAAAGCTCTTAATTTCATTTTTATTAAATTTATTTCCTCCAAAACACAAAACATCAAAATTATTTTTTAAAACTTCAGATTTTGAATATGCTAATATAAAATTTTTGAAATTTTTATATTTATTTCTATCACCCACATATAAAATAAATTTTTTATCTCTTCTAATTTTATTTATATTATGATTTTCCTGATCAACACCCAGGTGAATTGTTGTAACCTTATCATTTTCAATATTATAATAGTCTAAAAGATCTTTTTTTGTATTTTCTGAGATACAAATAATATGATCTGCATTATTTAATGAATTAATTTTTGAATGAAAATCTTTTTTATAATAGTCAGAGTATTTTTCGTGAATTAAATCATATACAGTTATTATATTTTTCACATTTGAAAATTTTTTATATTTGTTATTAAAATAAGTAATATGAAAAATATCAGGATTATATTTTTTCAAATAAATATTCGATAAATACAAATTTATTTTATCAATTAATTTTGATGTAAGCCTTGGGTAATTTTCAATATATTTACCTTTAAGTAATTTTTTTTCCATTAAATCTTTCCCATAAAAATTTTTAAAAATGGGTGAATAAATCTCTGAGTTTATATTTTTTTTTGCAAGATTAAGTGAGAGATTATAATAATATTTAGATATACCTCCAAATTTTTGAAGGTTAAATATTTGATAATCAAAAAGAATTTTCATTTAAATGTTCTTTTAAATTTAATTTGTAGTGTTTAAATGTCATCATATAATCTTTTGAGTCTATAAATTTACTAATAGCCCCTGTTAGAGAATTTTGCTTTTTTATATTCCATTTTTTAAGCCAAAATTCATAACTTTTTTTACCATATATATTTTTATATCCATCTGAGAATTTTATTAAATCATCTATATTGTTAAATAACCATTTATTTGAAAAATATATATTTTTTAAAAAATAATATTCTAATAATTTATTTTTGTTTATTTTGATTTTTTTTCTATCTATACGATTCAAAATTTTTTTTAGTTCTGTTGAGTTTTTTGGATGAAAGTTAAATTTATAATTTATGTGAGGATTTGAGTTTGACGCATTTATTACCGGTATACCAAAAAACGGGTATTCCGATCCAATTGTACCATGACAAGTTATAACTGCATTTATTCCTTCATGAATTAGTTGCCTATGAGATACATTTGGATCTAAATAATTTAAAAATTTAAATTTTTTTGTAAAATTTTTTATAATTTTTATTGTATTATCAAAATATTCCACAAAATTTGGATGACACTTTATATACCAATCAAATTTTTTAGTATTTGCATTTTGTAGTATAAAATTTAACCATTCAAAATAATCTGGAAATAAATGTTTGCCTAGTTGATGAGGTGCATCTGAAAAACTGTGGGGGGCAATTAAAATTTTATATTTTTTGTTATTTTTAAGTACTTTTTTACTCTTTATTCTGCCATATGCAGTTTTGGATAAATAACTTAAATCAACTCCAACTTTTCCTTTAAATCTTGAATTTAATCTTTTTTTTGACAAATTTAACCCTCTTTTCATTAATTTTTTACTAATTTTTAATTTTGTTTTATTAAATAATAAAAATTCTTTATCACTAAAAAGCATTTTTTTAGACAATCTGTAAAGCCTCTCAGGATTTGCAACTAAACAAACACATTTATGAAAAATTCCAATTCTTATGGGTAATGATGATAAATATACACTTTGGGAAGATATGACTGCCTTGATTTTATTATTTTTAAACTCGTAATACCAAAATAAGAAATATTCTATAGATTTTTTTAGAAAATCCAAAAAAATTTTATCTTTAATAATTATGGTTTCTTTTTTATATTCTTTTAAAAAACTATCATAAATTAAATCTCCTACTAAAATATTTTTAATTTTTATATTTAATATGTCTGACTTAGTTTTAATTTTTTTTAACAGTTTTTTAAATATTAAATTGGATTCAAATAAAAAAACTTTTTTATTTTCAATATTTAAAAAATTATCTGTGGAAAAAGACTTGTAAATTCCAAAATTTTTTAAACCAAGTTTTTTTCCAAAATAAAATTTTGATTTATTTAATATGCTTTTTTTATTTAAAAAATATTGTAAACCATTTTCTGGATATGCAACTACATTGTAATTAAAGTTTTTTTTTAATGCTAATAGACAATTTGAAATGGCTATATGACTGCATGCCCATCCATTAAATTCAATATATATTTTTTTATCATTTCTCTTTACTTTTGAAGAAAACAGTTTTTTGTTATGATTTATGAAATTTTTATAAATTATATTATTCATTTAATTTGAATTGATTGCCTCACCATTATTCCCTGTTCTTTTAAATAATTTTTTGCTTCCTCGGGTGTTTTTTCTGTAAAATGATAAATACTAGCTGCTGAAACTGCTGATGCTCCATGAGTAATTGCTTTTTTCATGTGTTCATATTCTCCAGCTCCACCAGAAATTATAATTGGAATATTTGAAACTTTTGATAATTTTTCTAAAATTTCTAAATCATAACCATTCATCATCCCATCATGGTCGATAGAATTTAAAAGAATTTCACCTGCTCCAAGGTCTTCGATCTTTTTGACATAATCAAAAATATCTTCTTCTGATTTTTTTTTTTCCTCCTTTGTAAAATAAAGTATATCTTCCATCAATTTTTCTAAAATCTACGCTAACAACAATTGCTTGCGAACCAAAATTTTTTGCTATCTCATTTATTATATTTATATTTTTTTCCAATATTGAATTTAAACTTATTTTATCAGCACCTCTTTCAATAATATTTTGAACATCAGAAACTGTTTTTATATTTCCTCCAATTGTCAAAGGTACAAAACAATGTTTTGCTACATCTTCAACTAAACTATAATCTGGCATATTATCGGTCCCTGGATTGGTAATATCTAAAAATATAATTTCATCTACATTTCTTGAATTATAAACTTTTACAGCAGGAACCAAATATCCCACATGTCTCCAATTTATATATTGTTTACTTTTGACTAAGCTATGGTTTTTCCATAATAACGTTGGAATAACTCTAATTTTTAACATTTACAAATCATTAAAATTTTTTAAAACTATTTTTCCACCATCTGCACTTTTTTCGGGGTGGAACTGCACACCATAAACATTTTCTCTTTGAACTGCTGCAACATAGTTATTACCATAATTAAACTCAGCAGTAACAAATTTATTATCCATCATTGCATAACTATGAACAAAATAAAAATCAATCCCGTTTGGAATATCTTTAAATAATTTACTTTTATTTTTTAAATTTAAACTATTCCATCCAACATGGGGTAACTTATTTTTGCAATTCATATCTGAAAGTTTTTTTACTTCAGTATCAATAAGATTAAATCCGTTAGTTTCTACTTCTTCATAACTTTTACTTGATAAAAGCTGCATGCCAAGACATATTCCCAGTAGGTGATTATTTTTATTTTGAGCAAATTTTTTTAAAAATACAATCCAATCATAATTACTTAATTTATTCATTGCCACATTAAAAGATCCAACTCCAGGAAGAATAATTTTATTATTATTTTCGACTTCATCTGGTTTTGTGATAATTTTTGAATTAATATTTATTTTGTCTAAACAATTTTTTAAAGAAAAAATATTATTAATTCCATAATTAATTATACAAATCATTCTATCTCAAACAGTGGGATAAGATTTCCATCTTTATCTTTTAAAGGTTTTTTTTTATTGTCTAGTTTAAATAATTTTTTATTTGTGAATTGATCACAAATATTATCAAAATGATTTTTATCAATACCTATCTCTTTAATAATATCTTCTAATTTTTTTCCCAAATAAATATTGGGATATTTGCCGTCATATTTTCTAATTATATCAATTCCATCTTTTCTTGTAATTTTTTTTCTTCTAATGGCCATGCATACCTGATCTGTGGCTCTAGAGAATCCATATTTTATATATTTAAAATAATCGTGAATACCATGTTGATAGTTGTCTAGATTTTCATATGGCGTTGCAGTTCCTTCAACAATTGTATTATATGATTTAAAACCATTTAAAGAAGCAATTTCTGCATTCTTTGATCCATCCCACTCGATATAGTGTCCCAAAAAAATTCCAGTTATATTTGCTTTTTTTAATTCTTCGTCTGAAGGATAAATATATGGTAGGAGATCTTTTTTTTCTATTCCATAAGCATTATGTAAATCTGTAACTCTTAAACCTAGCAGACCACCAAACTCCTCTAGCCAGCTTCTATCTAATATATTATTATTAATTTTGCTTAATGGCCCTCCATACTCATTTTGAGAATTTTCACCCCAAACAATTAACGGTATATTAAATTTAACAGCTGCAATAACTGGAATTGTAAAGATTCCAACATGTTCTGGCCAAGCTATATCTCCAATCTCTTCCAGGCCAATTTTATTTAATTTTTTTCTGATTTTTTTATTAGAAGTAAATTCTATGTAATCTACGCCAAAACTTTTTATATTTTCAATATTTTTTCTACCTAGGTCTGAAAGATCACAAGTTGTGGAAGTCACACACAAAGGTTTTAAACCGTATTCTAATACCTTGAGAACTTGAAAAGTACTATCTTTTCCACCACTTACTGGGACAACACAATCCCAATGCAAATTTTGCTTAAATTTTTTAAATATTTCGTATAGTTCTTTTTCTCTTGAGTCCCAATTAATGCTGTTTCTTTGTTCGAAAGCTACACATGCGCTACATTTCCCGTTCTGATCAAATGCTAGATCAGGTTTTGTTTCTGGCATTAAGCAATTACTGCAATATTTCATAATTATCTCTAAATATCTTTCTCACATAATTTAAGTCTTTTAAAGTATTTATATCTCTTAGTTCAGTATTCTTTTTAATAAGAATAATATTATTTTTATCAATAATATGTTTTTTTCTTATCCAGTTTTTTTTTGAAGAAAAATAATACTGGCCTGCATCAACAAAATTTTTATTTATAAAAATTTTTTTTTTTTTAATAATATTTTGTATTTTATTAAATTTTTCATAATTAATTTCACTATCCAATTTTTTATTAGTCCTAGCGGGGTAAACAGGAAATACAAATTTATTTTTATTTTTTTTTAAAATTTTTAAGCTTTTTTTTATATCTTTAAAATTACTTAATGCACCTGTTGGATACATGCAGCATACATAATTAAATTTTAATTTAAATTTATCTAATTCATTTATAGTATCTTTTATTACTTCCATTGTATTTGATTTATCATTAGCTAAGTTTTTCTTTCTTTTTAAAACTAAGTCTGCTCCATATTTTTTTGCATTTTTAATTATTGATTTGTGGTCTGAGGTTACTACGATTTTTTTAAAAATACCTGATCTTTTGAGTATTTTGATTGCCCAATAGTATAAAGGTTTTTTTTTTAATAGTCTTATATTTTTATTTTTTAATCTCTTACTACCTTTTCTTGCTGTTATTATTCCTATAACCATTTGTAATTTTTCTATTAATTGTTTTAATAACATATTTTTGCTCATCTTGCTTTAAACCAAAATACATTGGCAATGACATAGCATTTTTATAAAATTTCATTGTATTGGGGTATAAGTCATATTTTTTTTTTGAAGATATTTTATGAAATGGATGTTCAAATATAGGAATATAATGTAATTGGCAATTAATTTTTTTTTTTCTTAAATAATCCATTAGTTCATCTCTAGAAATATTGGTTTTATTTTTATCCACAAGAATTGGAAACAAATGAAAAGAGCTTTCAACATGCTTTTCAGTTTTAATTGTTAAAACTTTTTTATCTAACAACTTAAAATAATTTTTTGCAATTTTTTTTCTTGAACTTAAATTTAATTTAATTCTTTTTAATTGCGATATTCCTAGTGAAGCTTCAATATCATTCATTCTATAATTAAAGCCTAAAAGTTTTTGTTCAAAATACCAACTTTTTTTAATTTTTTTTTTAAATAATTTTGGATCTTTGGTAATTCCATGAGTTCTGTAAAGCTGCATTTTTTTAAAAAAATCTAAATTATTTGTAGTGGCTATTCCACCTTCTCCTGTTGTTATAATTTTTACTGGGTGAAAACTAAAAACAGTAATGTCGCTGTAAGCACAACTTCCAACTTTAGTTTTTTTATATTTCGCACCGAATGCATGTGATGAATCCTGTATCACATTTATTTTATTTTTTTTTGCAAGCTTATATATCTTGTCTAAATCACAAGGAAATCCACCATAATCAACAATAATTAATAATTTTGGTAGTTTTGTTTTTTTTGCTTTATCAATTTTTTTTTTAAAATTTTCAAAAGTTATATTAAATCTCTCTAAATCGATATCGATATAATCTACTTTGGCTCCACAATATAAAGCACAATTTGCCGATGCAACAAAAGAAATTGGATTTGTCCAAACTAAATCATTTTTTTTTAAGCCAATTGCTTTACAGGCAATATGTAATGCGCTAGTGGCACTATTACATGCCACAGAGTATTTGCTTTTACAGTAAATATTTATTTTTTTTTCAAATTGTTGGACTTTGGGTCCTTGAGTTAAATAATCTGAAAATAATACTTTTTTTATTTCCTTTAAATCTGATGTATTTATATTTTGCTTAGAATAGTTAATTTCTTTTTTGGGTATAAACATATTCTTTCAAAATTTTTTTTAATTGATCAACATTTAAATTTTTTGGGTTTGTGTTTGAAGCATAGCTAAATTGTTTAGGTACAAATTTAGCATTATATTTTTTTTTATAATATTGAAGACATCTTTTATTTTCATTTAAAATTAAGTAAAAATTATTAATTTCTATTGTATTTAAACTGTCGCTTGAAGTAATCATTTCCTCATGAAGCTTTTCACCTTTTCTAATACCAATAATTTTAATTTTATTCCTTCCTCCAAACGATTTAATCAAATCTAAAATTTTAAAGGACGGAATTTTAGGAACTAAAATTTCACCTCCAAAAAAGTTTGTCATTCCCCAAATTACTGTTTCAACTCCTTTGTCTAAACTTATATTAAACCTGGTCATATTTTTATCTGTAATTGTATAATGACTTTCTTTTTTTTGTTTTAAGAATAATGGAACGACAGAACCCCTGCTTCCGAAAACATTTCCATATCTAACAACACTGTATTTAATATTTGATTTTCCAGCTAAATTATTAGCCGCTATAAATAATTTATCTGAACAAAGTTTTGTCGCTCCATATAAATTTATTGGTGCACAAGCTTTATCAGTAGAAAGAGCAATTACACTTTTTACTTTGCTTTTTAATGATGCCTCAATAATATTTTGAGCTCCAATAACGTTAGTTTTTATAAATTCTATTGGATTGTATTCTGCGGCCGGTACTTGTTTTAAAGCAGCTGCGTGAACTACACAATCTATTCCTTGCATCGCAAGTTTTAATCTGGATAAGTCTCTTACATCTCCTAAAAAATATCTTATAAATTTATATTTTTTCTCAGGAAATTCTCTTGCCATTTCATACTGTTTAAGTTCATCTCTACTGTAAATAACAAGCCTTTTTAAATTTTTTTTCCTTTGAATAATTTTTCTTATAAATGCTTTTCCAAATGATCCTGTGCCTCCAGTTACAAGTATTGAGTTCGGTATTGTCATTTTATTTCATTAATTGAATTTTTTTTAAGTTGAAATACTTTATCACAAAAATTTTTAATTGTTTCTCTGTGGGAAACTATTATTATTGTTAAGTTTTGTGTAAGCATTTTTAATTCTTTTAATATTTGATTTTCTGTATCATTATCTAAATTACTTGTCGACTCATCTAGTATTAAGATCTTTGGATTTGTATATAAAGCTCTAGCAATACCGATTCTTTGTTTTTGTCCACCAGAAATTCTTTGGCCTGCCTCTCCTAACAATGTTTCAAATTTATTTGGCAAGTTTTCGACAAAAGAACTTAGATTTGTTTGTTTGATAACTTTTTCTAATCTATTTTGGTCTATTTCATTTTTATTTTCACTTAAAGACAAATTATATTTTAAAGTCTCATCCATTAAATAAATATTTTGAGGCACAAAACTTGTTATTCCTTGCCAAGATTTAACATTTGAAAATATAGAAGTAGAGTCGCATAAAATGTCTCCATTATTTGGTTGTATAAGTCCCAACAAAATTTTTAAAAAAGTAGTTTTTCCAGAACCACTTTCTCCATAAATTCCAATCATTGAATTTTTTTTTATTTCAAAATTCAAATTTGATAATATTTTTTGTGATTTTATATACTCATAATCTAAGTTTTTTATTTCAATTTTATTTTTAAAATCAAAAGTACCTGCTGAAGTATTGTTATCTGATAGTAGTGATTTTTTTATATAAAATATTTCGTCTAAAACAGAAGAAGAATATTTAATTCTTTGCAAACTTACCAAAATCTTATTTAAACTTGGTGAGATACGGATAAAAGCATATGAAAATAATCCAATAATTGGAATTGTTTCAATTAAATTATAATCGACTTTGACCATAAACAATACACCAGAACAAATTATTAAAATAATTATAAATTCAAATATAAGTTTGGGTGTTATGTTTATTATTGATAATTTTATACTAACATTTGCAAGTTTTTTATTATGAAACTTAAATTTTTCAAAAAAATTATCTTCTTTACTGAATGATTTAACTTCTAAAATTCCTGAAAATGTTTGCTGTATTTGTTTTAATCTTTCTCCCCAGTGAAATTTACTTTCCTCACCTGCTTTAAGTAAATTATTTTTATTAAATTTATAAATTATTATTCCAACTGGCAAAATAACAAACAAAGCAATAATTGTGAAAAACATTTGTGTCATTAAAAGTATAGATAAAATTCCAATTAACAAAATACATTCTATTACTATATTTAATAAACTTTGAAGAAAATGGTTTGAAAATAAATTTGTTACCTCAACAATATTTCTACTAAGAAAAGAAGTATTATATTGCATTAAATTTTTTATAGGTTGGTCCAAATATTTTTTATAAATTTCATTAGTTAAATTTTCATTGTAAGATGCAAGAATTCTAGCTTGATATTTTTGTAAAAAAAATAAACAAATATTTTTTAACAAAAAAATTAATGATACTAAAAATAAAGAGTAGTAAATAATATTTTCAATTGAAGTTATGCTTAAAATTTCAATATTATATTTACTCAAAAAATCTAAACTACTTTTTGGATTTAATAATGTAGATAGCAATGGTAAAATTACACCAATGCTTAACATTTCTAAAAATACCCCAACATTAAGAGCTAAAATTAATTTGAGAAAAATGTATTTCTCTTTTTTTGAAAAAATATACGATATTTTTTTAATCATTATTTATAAATACATTTTTAATTTGAAATACGCTGTTTGTATGTGTGCTTGCAATAAAAATATCTTCATTAACTACACTTAAATCATAAATTTTGTTCAAATTGAGATTTTTTAAATTATAAACAAAATTATTTTTTAATATTTTCTTATTTTCAATAATTCCTATAAGTTTCTTATTTTTATTGATAATATAAATACAGTTATTTTCGCCTACATCTGCAATATAATAATTTCCAAAACTATCAATTTTTATACTTACAGGTTCTTGGAGAAATTTATTTTTAAAATGCTCTTTATCATTAAAATATACATTTTCCTTATTTATCTCATCTATTAAATCATATTCTTCATTAGCAATAATTATTTTTTTTAGTTTTGTGTCTAGGATATAAAATTTATTTTTATTTTTAATAGTCATGTGTGGTTTTTTAAATTTGACATTTAATAAATTACTAAGTTTTTTTATACTTAGATTTAATAAATTAAACTGATACACCTCGCTGCCGTCGTAATCGCTAATTAATAAATTGTTTTTATCTTTATCATAAAATATATGTGATGGACCTTTTAAAATTTTATTTAATTTATAATAATCTTTTTTTTTATTTTCTTTAAAGTCATAAAAAATAATTTTTTTTTCAAGATAAGATAAAAAAAACAATTTATTTTTATCTATAAACTCTATTGAATGAACTCCATAAAGTTCCCCTTTGTTAGTTAAATTAAATGATTTCCACCCTTTAGATAATTTTTTTAGTTTTTTTATTTTATAATTTTTTTTTAATTCTATTTTAGATACATAATCGTTAAATACGTTTGATAAATATAATTCCTGATCATAATAACTTAATCCATAAATATGTTTTGCTTTTATAATTTTTTTTATAATTTTTTCGTCAGCTAAAGAATTAAATGTCATAAAAAAAATAAATATTATAAAACTTAAATTGCTAATTGTTCTAATCAATTTTTAATTATTAAAAAAATTTTTTAGATTTTCACTATGAACACCATAGGGTTTTTCATTTAAATAAAATATGTGTTGGTCCAAACTTTTTAAGTATTTATATTTCCATTTTCTTAAAAATTTTGTTTTAAGAAAATTTGCATTTGCACCTCTTCCATCAATTAAAATAATTGTTCCTGGATTTAAAAAAAATTCTATTTTTAAAATATCAGCTGACATTGGTGTCAAATCTTTGTTATTTATATTATATCCATCTTTTGATTTATAGATATTAAACTGATCTGGGCCATCTAAGTAAATAAAATCAGGATTTATTTTTGGTAAATTATCAAATTCTGTAACATAATTAAAATTATTTTGTTTTACTCTACATTTTGAAAAGTTGAATATTGAATTATTTAATAATTTTTTATCAAAATTACCAATTTTTTTTTTTGTAATACGTAAAAATTTTATTTCGTTATCAATTATAAAATTTTTAAATTTATAATTTCTTCTTAATTTTAAAGTTTTTTTTAAGTATAAAGATTTATTATCATTCAAAGCCTTTGCAATAATTAAAGATGACCACCCACATCCGAATTCTAAACTGGTAATTCTTTTATTTAATCTAATTATCCAGTAAAGGTTATATAAATCAAGTAACTCCGGTTTATATGTTTTTTTCGAAACTAACTGATTTACATTTAATGAATTATTTTGAGATTCGGTTATTAATTTATTTAGTTTTTTTTGTCTAAAGAATTTTATGATTTCTTTTTTAGAGGGTTTTTTTGGAATTTTAATCATTTATAACTTTATCAACAATATATTTTAAATTTTTTGAGTATTTTCTTGAAGAGCTGTATAAAAAATAGTTCCTCATACTATCTATTTTTGATTTATTAATTTTTTTATTGATTAATTTATTAAAATCATTGTTTAAATTCTTTAAATCTCTACACACTACGATATTATTTAAATATTCTACTCCCTTAAGATGATCGTAATTATTTAGCTCATCAAAATACGAAGTTTCTGAGTTGTTTTTATATCCTAAAAGCAAAGTTTTTTTATAAAATATTGTTGACTCTATTAACATGCTTGTTGGTCCTGTAACAATTAATTCTGAGTTTTTTAATAATGATGGATAGTATTTTATACTAGGTTGAAATTTTGTTGAGTTTTTACCTGCTCTATAATGCTTATATATTTGAGGGTCTATTATTAAATTTTTATAATTATTTTCATTTATTTTAAAATTATTTTTTTTTTGCCAAGGATGAGGCCTATAAATTATTTTTAAATCCTTCCAAATTTTATTTCTTTTGATGATATTATCTAGTTCATCTAAAAATTCTGTATTATTGTAATTTCCAAAACTTTCTAAAAATAAAATATATCTAAATGGAAAATTGGATTTAATTTTTTTATTTCTTAATTTAAAATATTCTTCAAATCGTGGTGTTCCAGCTAAAAAAATTTTTTGGGAATTATAACTGTGATATTTTATGGCATGTTTTTTAGTTTGTTTTCCCCAAACTGAAATATAGTCCGGTTTTATTGAGTAAGTTCCTCTACTAGATAAGTTATCCCAATTATCTATAAGTGCTAATGATTTAGATTTTTTAGACAGTCTTATCAAATCAAAAGATAATATGTGTGAATCTTGCATAGGAAATATAACAAGATCTGGATTAATTTTTATAAAAATTGACTTAAGTTTTAAATTAATAGAAGAGTTAAAAAAATTTTTTTTTAATATTTTAAGATAAAAATAACTAATATTTTTTTTTAAAAATGAGTAAAATCTAGGTAAAAACATTAAAATACTTTTAAATATACTTTCACCTTCCCAGTAATATTTAAATTTTAATCTTAATTTTGTTAAAAAAAAAATTGTTTTTGAATTGTTCTTATTTAATAAAAAATTTTTATATAAATATTTATGAAATAGATTAATTTCATAAGAATTATAACTTATAAATCCTAAAAATTTTTGTTTTTTTATTTTATTTTTAAATTTTGACTTATTCAACAAATCGTTATTTGAGCCAATAAAGTAACAATCATATTTTTTATTTAAATCTTCAAAACATCCAGTATCGATATAATTTCTTATATATAGGTCTGAGTTAATTGAAATTAATAGTTTCTTTTTCATTATAACATTATAATTTATAAATAATGAAAAAAGTAATAGCATTAATTCCCTGTAGAGGAAACTCAAAAGGAATAAAAAACAAAAATCTGATTAACTTTTTTGGAAAGCCCTTAATGTATTGGACAATTAAAGAATTAAGATCATCTAAATTTATTGATAAAATTTTTGTGACATCAGATTCACAAAAAATATTAAATTATGCAAAAAAATTAAAAGTTGGAATAATTAAGCGGCCAATGAAAATTTCTGGAGATAGGTCTAGTTCTGAAAGTGCTTTAATTCATGCTTTAAATAAAATTAATTTAAATTCAGAAATAATTGTTTTCCCTCAAGTAACATCTCCCTTGCGACCAAAAAGTGTTTTTGATAAAGCAATTAAATTTTTTATTAAAAAGAACTACGATTCACTTTTTAGCTCAAGTAAGGTGCACAATTTTATTTGGAAATATAGAAAAGGAATTTTTCTTCCAAATTATAACTACAAAAAAAGACCAATGAGGCAAGAAATTAACTCTTTTTATGATGAAAATGGCTCATTTTATATATTTAAAACAAAAAAATTTTTAAAACATAAAAATAGATTATTTGGTAAAATTGGCACATATATATTGGAAAAGAAATACAGTTTCGATATAGACGATAAAATAGATCTTAAAATAAACAAATATTTAAAAAAATGACAAATTTTAAAAAATTATCCAAAGATCCTTATTTAATTGCTGAAATAGGTATTAATCATAATGGTTCAATAGAAACAGCAAAGAAACTAATAGATATCTCAAAAGAATTAAATTTTGATTGTGTAAAATTCCAAAAAAGAGATCCTGATGTTTGCGTACCAATTGAACAAAAAAATAAAATGAGAGAAACGCCCTGGGGTAATATAACTTATCTTCAATATAAAAAAAAAATAGAATTTGGTTTAAAGGAATTTAAAATCTTAAAAAAATATGCAGAAAAAGTAAAAATTGATATTTTTGCATCTTGTTTTGATACAAATAGTCTTCTCTTAATTAAAAAGCTAAATTTTAAATTTAATAAAGTTCCAAGTGCTATGATAACTAATCTAAATTTTTTAACAAAAGTTGCTAAGCAAAAAAAAATAACTTTTGTTTCTACAGGAATGTGTGCAATGAAAGACATTGAAAATGCAGTCAAAATTTTTAAAAAAAATAATTGTAAATTTATATTAATGCATTGTGTTTCACTATATCCTTGTCCAGAAGAAAAGTTGAATTTAAAGGTTATAAATACTTTAAAAAAAAAATTTAATTGTCCAGTGGGCTATAGTGGGCATGAACCATCTGTTTCACCAAGTATATATGCCTATATGCTTGGAGCAAATATAATCGAAAGACATATCACTTTAGATAGATCTATGTGGGGAACTGACCAAGCGGCATCATTATCTCCTGACGGGATGAAAATGTTTACTTCAGTAATAAAAAAATCAAACAAAATTTTTGGAAATGGAGTTAAAAGATTTTACCCTGAAGAAAAGATAATGTTGAAGAAATTTAAATATTGGTAGTAAATTAAATTTTTTCTTAAATGTATTCAATAATTTTACCAATCTATAATGAAATAGAAAATATGGAAAGATTGATTCCTGAAATATTTGAAACAATTAACATTGATAAGATAGAGATAATAGTTGTTGATGATAATAGTATAGATGGATCAGATAAAGTTATATTAAATTTAAAAAAAAAATATGAAAGTTTAATTTATTATAAAAGACCAAATCAAGTAAGAAGCCTGGGAAAATCTGTGGAAGATGGAATTAAAATATCTAGATATCAATATCTTATATTAATGGATAGTGATTTTAGTCATGGATTAGAAGATCTGAAAGAAATGATAAATATTCATCAAAAAAAACAGTTAGATTTGATATGCTATTCCAGATTTTCTAATAAAAAACCTCATGATTTTAGACTTAGATATGAACTGAGTAAATATTATAATTCAATCCTAAAACCTTTTTTAAATTTACCTACTACAGATAGCTTATCAGGCTTTTTTTTGGTAAATAAAAAAAAAATGAAAGATTTACCAAATGAAAAAATTTTTTATGGTTATGGAGATTATTACTTTAGACTTTTACATCATATAAATAAAAAACAAATTAATTATGAAGAATTAAGTTTTAAATGGAAAGATAGAAAGTATGGAAAATCAAAGACTAAATTTATAAATATTTTTTTAAGATATACTTACGAAGCTATTAAATTAAAGTTAAAATTATGAAAAAAATAAATTTTGCAGAACCTTTTTTAAATAAATCTGAAAAAAAATATATTAACCAAGCTATAAATTCAAAATGGATATCAAAAGGGTTATTTGTAGAAAAATTTGAAAAAAAATTTTCAAATACATTAAAATCGAATTTTTCAGTTAGTACAAATAATGGAACTAATGCTTTTTTATTAATCCTTTTAACACTTCAGCTAAAAAGAGGAGATGAAATAATAGTTCCATCTATGTGTTACATAAGCCCAATCCATATGATTAAAATGTTGGGTTTAATTCCAATTCCTGTTGATGTTGATGTGAATTCATTTCAAATGGATTCAAAATTAATAGAAAAAAAAATTAACTCTAAAACAAAAGCAATTTTAGTAATACACAATTTTGGTGGCATATCTAATATTGAAAATATAGAAAATATCGTGAAGAAAAAAAAATTACATTTAATCGAAGATGTTTCGGAAACTTTGCTATCTAAATATAAAAATCAATATGTTGGAATAGCAAAAAAAGAAAGTAATCTGAAAATATCTTTTTCTTCATTACATGCTACAAAAACTATTACGACAGGAGAAGGGGGCATAATATTTACAAACAATAAAATAATATATAAAAATCTAAAAAAAATTCGTGACCATGGTATTAAAGACTCATCAAAATATATTTTTGATAAAATTGGAGGAAATTTTAGATTAAGTAATTTGTTGTGCTCTATTGGATATGCACAGTTATTTAAAATAAATGAAATTAAGAAAAGGAAACTGTTTATAGATAAATTCTATAAAAAAGAGTTTAAAAATTTAAAATCAGTAAAAATGCAATATGAACCAAAAGAAAGTAAATTAATTAAATGGGGCTTTCCTATAAAATTAAAAAATAAAATTAAAGCAGATTTAGTAAAAAGAAAGTTAAACTTTAATTCAATTATTTGCAGACCTTGTTTTAGATCTTTGGATACAATGAAGCATATAAATATATCAAAAAAACATAGATCGTTTTTTAATTCTCGATTTTTGCAAGATCGAATCTTGATACTGCCTATGCACTCAAATTTAAAATTAAAAGATCTTAAATTTATTGTAAAAATTGTTAAAAAATATGGATAATTAATTATTCTTAATAATATCTAAAACTTTTTTAATTATATCTTTTGGTTTTGGTGGCAAATTATCAGTTTTTTTAGAAAATCCTGCAGATCTATCTTTTAAACCTAGTGTAGATACCTTTTTGTTTGATAGGTGCATCAATTTATAGGCAATAGACTCAGCAATTCCAGATGTATAGTCATCATCAATTACTAAGCCACCATATTTTGCTTTGCTAAGTTTTTTAATCCAATTTGATTTAACTTTAAAAGGCTTAATCCATAAAATGTTTGCTATTCCAACATTGTAACCCATTTTTTTTAATTTATTACAAGCAACTAATGCATCAAATCTCGTAATTGAAATTGCAAATATTATTAAATCACATTTTTTTGGTATAATATCATTAAGCTCTTCTTTGTTATCATAACTCTTCCGATGTTCAGAAACATATAAAACATCATCATTCTTCATAAAATATTTGTATGTATATTTATATTCTTTTGGAGTCATTGGTGAGATAATTTTAATACCAGGCATTTTATAATAAATTGAATAATGAGAAGAACCAGCCACTGGACCAATTGAACCTTCCATAGCTATTCCTCTTATAAATATTGGACAAGGAGTATTCCAAATCTCTTTTGATTTACAAGAATAGTTTAATATAATTGGTGCATTGAACCAATTAAATCCTTGATATCTAATGACATAAATGGGTCTTCTATTTGACAATCCTGCGCCAGCAACAATTCCTCCATTAGCAACATCAGCCATGGAAAGATCTACTAGACCATCTTTTTCTCCAAGTTTTGGTAAAGTTCCACCTACCCATCCTACAGCAGTTAAACATTGACCAAATACTAGGCCTTTTCTTCTTTTTAAATGGTAACTTATTGTTTTTTTAATTACTTCTCTAAGTGTTTCTGCCATAAATTTGAGATTCTTTTTTTTATTTTATTTTCAATTTTTAATGCACTCGGTCCAATTTTTCTTTTTTCAACTTCATATCTATCAAAAGTATCTTCCGAATCTTTTCCACCACCAGCATGCCAATAAATTCTGTTTGTGTTTATATTTAACAAGCAAGGTTTTTTAAAAAAATATTTTGAATATTTTAAAATATTTAAGGGATTATCATCACAATTATAGCCCTCTAGTTTAAAAGATTTCGCAACATCTTTCATTTCCCAATTTCTTCTAACTTTTTTTTCAGTTAAAATAGATAAATTATTATCCTCAATAACAAAAACTATTGGTAATTTTTTTGTTGATGCCCAACCAATGGCACCTAAGACATAGTCTTCTTCGACTGCTGCATCACCTAAAAAAATTAAAGTAGGTTTATTAGTTGCATAACATGCGCCTACTCCAACAGGACCATTAGATCCCATTAATCCATCATGGCCATACATATTTATATTCTTGGAGTGTATTGAGGCTGATCCTCCCTTGCCCTCTGTACATCCAGTTTTTTTTCCCAACAACTCATCCACTAATCTTCCTAAATTTCCACCAAAAGAAATATAAATTGAATGGCATCTATGTTGACCAAAAATTAGGGGTTTAACTTTATTTTTTTGACAAATAGTTGCTATAGATGAAGGTATAAACTCTTGTCCAGCAGATACATAAGCTGGTATCTTAATATTTTTATTATTAATATTTTCAATTACTTTCTCTTCAAATTGTCTTGATAAGCATGCTTTTTCAAATACCTTAAAGTTAAATATTTTTTTATTCAATTTACACCCTGTTTTTTACTTTGATTAATGCAAGTTTTTTTCTAATTTTATAAACTTCAGATAGTTTTTTTAGAGTTCCAGTTCTTATTATATCTCCTGAAGATAGAACATTTCTACCATATTTATCAACTACCTCCCCGTATAAAACTGCAAAAATTGTATTCATCTTTTCTTTAACTAATTTTTTAAAATTTGAGTGTAATTCTACATATATTTCAACACTTCCTATTAAATATCTTTGATTTTTATTTAATTTTGGCTTTTTGAAAATAATAAATTTTGAAGACATTTTTTTTAAGTATTCCTTTCCTTCATAAGGTCTCGATGTTCTTCCATAATTGTCTTTATATCTCACTAGGTCTTTTTTGTTCACTGGTGTTTCAAACTCAAGAGCTATTAATCCCTTTTTCGAAATTGATTTGATTGAATGAAATAAACCCTCTCTTATCATGAGTTTAGAGGGAGAACTATAATTTTTTGAGTTACTTCTCCATAAACCTAATTGAATTTTAGCTTTTCCATTAATTAATATAAATCCAGTTTTTTTTTTAGGATGACAATGTAATGAAGTTTTTTTATTAAAATTAATTTTTAAAAAAGTTATTGATAATTTATTTTGATATCTAAAAATTGTATATTCATATCCCCATGGCTTATGTACAATTTTATTATCATACAAACTATCTCTTTTTTTCATCAAAAAACTTTAGTACTGCTTTCATCCATGGACCCATGTCTTTATAATGAGCCGTAGTAACAATTTTGCTATCAATTACCGCTGGTTCATCAACATAATTTGCACCAGCATTTATGATATCATCTTTTAGACTATAATAACCTGATATATTCTTTCCTTTAACAATTTTAGCTGAAATCAATAATTGTACCCCGCTGCATATACAGGCAATCACTCTGTCAAGTTTATGAAATTCAGAAATAAAGTTTATTAATTTTTTTTCTTGTCTAATCTTTTCCATAGCTTTTACTCCACCGGGCAAAATTAATAGATCATAATTTTTGGGTTCGACTTGATGAATGTCTTTAACAGGATGTTCTTTATTCGGTGGAAGCAAAGTACCAAGTATTCCTGTTGCAGGCTTACCGCCAATAATACAAACATCTAGCTCAAATCCTGCTTCTAAAACCCTATAAAATGGATAAATAAATTCATGATCTTGGGCTAATGCTCCACTTATTATAATTGCTTTCATAAATTAATAATTAACCTCTTCCTTATGATGTTTACGATTAATTTTATGTTTTGTCATTTTATTTATATGATCTACTGTTTTTTGCCCATAAGTTTTTCTTATCATTGAGAGATAATCGTTATTTTTAAAATAAATATCAAAAGCTTTATCTCTAAAATCCAAAACTTGTGAACCTTTAACTTTTTCGGTTGGTAAAGGCAAAGTTTCATAAGCATGCTGTGAATAGCCTATCCACCCTGGTCCTCCCTTGTCATCAGGTAAAGACCATTTTTTTTGTTTAGCCAATGGATATAATTGTGATCCTGGATATGCCATGGCTGAATAAAAATTTGACCACTCACTATTAATTCGAAGTGAAAGATCTAAAGTTTCTTTCATTGTATCTAAATCATCATCAGGTAATCCAAAAATATAATTTGCTCCAACATAAAAACCCATATCCCTCACTTTTTTTACAATTCCTTCAATATCAAAATTATTAAATCTGCCCTTTGTAACTCCATCTCTAACATGTTCGGAGCTTGATTCTATTCCCAATGCTAACCATTTAAATCCAGATCTAATCATTTTTTTTAACATTTCATCATCATTTAAAGTATCAATTCTGGCATAAGCCCAAAAGTTAAGCTTTTCCCCATAACCTTCTTTGCTAATTTCGTCACAAATTCCAACCACTTGTTTTGGATTCAATACAAACATTTCATCTGGTATTTTGATGTTGTAAATACCGTGATGTTCAATTAAATATTTTATTTCACTTATAATATGCTTTGGAGACCAAAATCTTATTGTATTTCTATCAAAAGGAGCATTTATACAACAAAACGTACACTTAAATGGACATCCCAAACTAGTTTGTAAGGAAGCATATTTGTTTCTACTATCCAAATCATGAAAGGTGTGCCAGTTATGAGCTTTATATTTTGACAGATCCAAAAGTTCCCAGGCTTGACCAGGCAAACTTTGATCTAAATTTTCAAACATTTTTGCAGATTTATTATTTTTTATTTCTCCATTTTCCTTGTACCAGAGACCCGGTACATCTTTATAATTTTTTTTTCCTTTTTTTAATAATTTTATTAATTCTTCAACTGTTATTGGTCCTTCGCCCTGACATACAAATGTATAAGGTTCTTCTAAAAGAGTCCTTGATGGTAAAGAAGACGCATGTGTACCAATAACTATCGATTTAATTTCATCATTAGATTTATCATTAACAATATCTGCAGTTTTTTTTCCTGCTGGCATACATTGAGTGGATGCTGATGGCTGCTGTCCATAAACCATATAAACAGCTAATAAGGGTTTTTCACTTATAATTTTTTCTGCAGTCTGTTCATGAGTCAGGTTTTCTGCCTCTGCATCAAGTATTTTTATATTAAAACCTCTTTTTAATAAATATTTTGCAATTAATGAGGACCAAACCGGTGGTTCTATAGCAGCATATTCGTTTGAAAGTTCCTGATAAACATCTAACCTAGAGGGAGGAGTAATTAATAAAGCATCTAATTCATTCATAAATAACTATAACTGATTTCCTAAAAAATTAAAACTTAATTAGCCTTAATACCTTCGAAGTATAATGTGAAAAGGTACTAATCTTTTTTACAAATTTTTTTGATTGATATTGTCCTGAATCTATAAATTTGGTAATTCCAATGTCAGGAATAGTTTTTGTATATTCTTTTAATCTATCTCTGTGCGGTAAATAATTTCCAACAAAAAATGTAGTATCTATTGAAACTCTTGTTCCACAATTTTTTTTTCTTTCCGTATTATGTACAGATGCGTAGTCTGAAATATTTACATATCCTGATTTTGGATAAAAATTCTTAATTGGTTTGTATGAATTCATAACCCATTGCATTCTTTTATATGTTGATGATGTTCTTAAAAATTCATCTTTAAAATTACCTTTTTTAGGCTCATAATACTTTAGGTTGTTATTTTTTATATCTCCAAAAAAAGGTATAAAACAATTCATTCCCCATGGTCCCTCAACCCAAGCATCGGAGTGAGGTAGAGAAGTAGACAGGCCTCTATTTTTGTTATCTTTAAGCTCATCTCCAAATTTTATTCTTATGTTTGGAGTAATTCTAAAAAGTTTCAATAATTTTGGGGATGGCTCAATAATTCTTCTAACTAATTCACACCAATTTCTTATTACGATATTATACTCCAGATGATATTCTCTTTTGGGGACAACGGCTCCATTTGGTGTAATATTTGTTCTATTTTTTCTAGCCTTGTCTATATTTTTTATAAATAATTTATCATCTTTCTCATAAGTTATATTTAAAGCTTTTGAAATATATAACTTTACACTAAATTTAAATTCTTTAAAAAAACCTTCTTCAATTTTATACCTTGTAATTAAAGAATGTGCCTTTTTTAATTTCCATTTTTTAGAAATCAAATTAATTCTTTTTTCTCTTAATTTTAAGCTCATATTAATTTAAATAATGCTTTTAATTACAACTTAATGATTATAATAACAATAAAAAATTGTTTAATTAATTGGGCAAAGTAAATAAAAATTAAAGAACATAAATGAATAAATTAGTTTATCAATATAATCCTTTTATAAAAGTTTATAAAGAAAATTTCAAAAATAAATTTTTATCTAGAAAAAATTTTCATAAAATTTTGCTTCAAAATGCTGCTATGGTTATTTTAAAAAATAAAAAAAATAAAATACTTTTTTTAAATGAATATAGAAGAGGAATAAAAAAAAAAACTTTAGGTTTTCCTGGAGGTCATATTGAGAAAAATGAAACTCCTTTAAAATGTGTAAAAAGAGAATTATATGAAGAAACAAATTTAAAAGCTAAAAACTGGAAATTATTATTTAGTTATGTTCGACACGGAACGTATAATTGTGGTAAAGATTATGTTTTTACAGCTGATATATTAGAAGATAGAAAGAAAAAAATAATAGATAGTTCTGATATAAAATGGCTTAATTTCAAACAAATTTCTAATAAAGTCAAAAAAAATGAGTTTAAAACTGCTGGAATAATAGCTTCAATTTTATTTTATATTCATAATGAATAAAAAATTAATAATCACTCTAAAATCACTTATATTTTGTGTGGTCATCTATTTTTTTGTAAAATTTATAAATCAAGAAAATTTTATAAAAGTAATTAAAAATGTAAAAATTGAAAATTTGATATTAGTCTGTTTTATTTTTTTTCTTATTCCATTAATAACTACTCTAAGATGGTTCGTAATTGTGAGGTATTTTTCAAAAGTTAGTTTTTTTAGTTTTTTTAAAAATATTATTTCTGGATTTTCTGTTAATTTAATTACCAGTTCTACAATGGCTCTTGAGGCTGTTAAATTTTTTAAAATAAAAAAAGAAATTGGAAATAAAAAAAGCTTAATTTTAATTTTTTTAGACAAAATCATAACTTTAATCATAAAAATTATTTTTATTTCATCAATTTTATTTATTTATATCAATCTCTTTAATAAAGAAATTTATGTAAGTAATATTTTTTTATTTATTATTTCAATTTTAATGATTTTAGTTTTATTTAATTTAGGAAAAATAATTAAAGGAATTTTAAGTTATAAAAAAAATAATTTAAATATTAGATTTTCAAAAAAAATTATTGATATCTTAAAAAAAAATTTGTTATCATTAATTCTATTAAACTTGACTGTTCAGTTTATTAATATTTTGGTTTATTATTTAATATTTATTTCATTGAGTGAAAAAATTAGCTTTGTTGAGCTTTCGCTATTTATTCCATTTGTAGAAATATTGAGTCTATTCCAATTCATTGTTATAGGGATGAAAGAAATTAGTACAGTATTAATATTAAGTCAGTTAGAAATATCGAAAGAGATAGCTTTGGCTGGCGCGATGATTTATCTCTTTATTGATTATATAGTGATTATCTCTATTAGTGTTTTCATTAATTTAAAGTCATATTATTTTTTTATAAAGAAAAAATATTAGCTTTTGTGAAGAATTTTATAAATAAAATAAACTATCTCTCTAGGCAAAATTTTAAAAATTAAATAGCTTATATAATTAAAAATTCCAGGGATAATAATTTTCTTTCCATTTAAAATTTTATTTAAAGAATAGCTTGCTACTTCTTCAGGCTTCATAGAAGATAAATTAGATTTTTTAAATCCACTTTTTTTTAAAAAATTTGTATTAACTTGGCCAGGTACTAGCAGGGAAACAGAAATATTTGTATTTTTTAAACGTTCTCTTAAACCAATTGTAAATACCTCTATAAATTTTTTACATGAGGCATAAACAAGATTATTAATATTAGGAACAAAGCCAGCTAAAGATCCAATATTTACTATATAACTTTTTTGACCATGACTCATCATATGTTTTGAAAAAAATTTATTAATTTTTAAAAACAAATTTAAATTAGTTTCAATCATTTTAGAATTATTATATTCATTAGAAAAAATAAAATCTTCGTAAGCTCCCACTCCTATTGAATTAAATACAAAATTAATTTTTATTTTTTTTTTGCCTATGATTTTAATGAATTTTTTAAAATCTATATCTTTAGACAAATTAAAGTTAAAAGTTTCAATTTTATTTGTAGTTCTTTTTAAAAGTTGATTTTTAGCTTTAACCAATTTTTTTTTATTTTTTGATACAAGTATTAGATGATAATTTTTTTTTATTAATAACTTTGCTAAAGCAAATCCAATTCCACTTGAGCCTCCAATAATAATTGCTTTATTTTTCATTGATACATTGAAATAAAATATAATATATATTAAACCTGTGTTAATTAAACAATTCTTTCAAAATGAAGATAACTACAATAAGATTCAATACAAACCTAATAAGAACAATATTTTCACTGATATATACGAAATTATTTAAAAATGTAAACTTATTTTTTTTACCCAATTTAGAAAAAAAAAAATTTGAACATAAATTTAATCTGAAAAAAAACGATGTCTTAATTAAAACTTTGCTTTGCGGATATTGTGGTACGGATAAAAAAATTATCACTTTTGATATGTCGGTTTTTAGTTCAGCATTTTTAGATTCGCCAAAACATAAAAGTAAAATGATATATTTGGGTCACGAAATAGTTGGGCAAGTTGTAGCAAAGGGCAGAAATGTTAAAAAAATTAAATTAAATGACAAAGTAATTTTTGACTCTGTCATAAGAAATTCTAAAGATGAAAAAAATAATGTTTTTGGAGGTTTTACAAATTATTTTGTAAAAAATGAAAATCAGTTGGAAGTAATAAATAAAAGGTTACCAAACGACAAGGCTATATTGATTGAGCCTTTGGCGTGTAGCCTTGCTGCTATAAAAAAAACATTAATAAAAAAGAATGATAAAATACTTATAATTGGGGGTGGAATTATTGGTCAGGGTATTATGCATTTGCTAAGACATTTTTATGGAAATAAAATAAAAATTGTAATTGCAACAAATTCTAAAGATCACTTATCAGTTATGAATAAATCATTACCAAATAATATTATTTATAAAAAAAATATTTTTATTGAAAGTAAAAAGATTTTAAAAACAAATTACAAATCTATTTTAAATAACAAGATAATTTCAAATGGTTACGATATAATATTTGAATGTTCTGGATCAGACGAAATGATTAATAAGGCCATGCGTTTGACATCTAAAAATTCAGAAATATTATTAGCTGGTATGAATATGAATTATGTTAAAATTGATCCTACTCCAATTTGGCATAGAAACATAAAAATAAAAGCATCCATGGATTATAAATATAAATATTCAGAGTTTAAAAAAACTACTCTAAGATATATTCATGACCTAATTTATGAAAATAAAATTAATATTAATAATTTAAAGATAAAAAAAATTGGTATAAATGAGTGGCATAAACTATTTAATAAAAAAAACTATGGTTCTATAAAAAAAGCAATCACTTTTAACGACTAAAATGCTAAAAAAAAAACTTTCAATAATTTTGTCCTTTTATAATGAAGAGTTAAATATAAAAAACTCTGTTGAAAAACTTACTAATGTTTTAGAAAAAATTAATGAAATTGATTATGAAATTATATACGTAAATGATTGTTCGACAGATAACTCCCTCCAAATATTAAAAGAAGAAAACAAAAAAAATAGTAAAATTAAAATTATTAATTTATCAAGAAGATTTGGCCATATGCCGGGAATTATGGCTGGATTAAAAAATTGTGATGGAGATGCGGCCATCTATATAGACATTGATTTGCAAGACCCGCCTGAATTAATAAAAGAAATGGTTCATTACTGGCTAGATGAAAAATATGACGTAGTTTTTACCACAAGAAAAAAAAGGAAAGAAAGTTTAGTGATGAATATTTTAAATAAGATTGGATATAGTATTTTGAAAAGAACTGCTTACATAAATATAACTAAAAATTCAGGTGACTTTAGGCTTATTAGTAGAAGAGTTATTAATGAATATGTAAAATTTAATGAATTAAATCCTTTTTTTCGCTTCTTAGTAGATTTTATAGGTTTTAAAAAAAAACAAATTTTTTATGATAGGGAAATAAGAGAATACGGAAAAAGTAATTTTAAATTGTTGAAAATTTTTTTACAATTTTTTGAAATTTCTCTAGCACCTTTTTCGGATGCTCCTATAAGATTTGCATTAATATTTGGTCTACTATCTTTTTTCGTTTGTTTTATAATTTTAATTAGAACAGCACTTTTATATTTTTCTGGTACATTAGAAATAAGTTCAACTTCTATTTTTGGTGCAATCCTCTTATTTGGAGGTCTGCAAAGTTTAATAATTGGATTAATGGCAATATATATCGGCTTGATATTTAGACAGACCAGAAATAGACCGTTATATATTGTTGATGAAAAAATCGGTTTTGAAAAAAAACAAGATTAAGAAATTATTTTACTAATTTTAAAAAGAAATTAAAAAATTTTAACCTATAAAGTGTTTCAATCAAACTTGAAAATATAAATGTAGATATTAAACTATATGCAAAAAAAGGTATTGCTAAAGTATAACAAGTAATTAAACCTTCAATGGAATAACCATATAATCCTACAGACCATACCCCAAAATTAGTAATTAAAAAAAATAATATTGCTCCAAATAAAGCTCCACCTATTCTTTTTATAATATTATTAACAAAATATTTTGAAATTAATCCTATAAGTAAAACGCTACCCCAAGTAAATAGTACAACGCTATGAAAACCAATGAAAATGTCAGTTAAAGCAAAACATAAAATTAAAGCAGGAATATATCTTGGTCCTAGCAGGGCCGGGACATAAAAGCTTAAAGCTATTAGGCTAGTAAAGTTTGGAGGATGTGGAATAAAACGGCTTGAAGCCAGAGCAATAAATATTCCAATACTAACTTTTAAATAATTCATTTGTCCAAATCTTATTATAAGACTTATAAAAATAAAGATTTATTTTAATATTCTGTTTTAAAACCAATATTAAATGATCTTCCCATTGTAGAATATTGGTATGCTTGTTCATAATTTTGATCAAAGATATTTTTAGCTTCAAAATATATTTTATATTTATTTTTAAATTGATAATCTCCTAAGTAACTAAATACTACATAATCGTCTAATATTACATCGGCAAAACTATTATTTGTATTTCCATAATCTCTAGTTTCTCCAGAATACTTAATTATTATCTTGTTATTAATTTCATTTTTACTTTTATAGTTTATTGAACTATTTAAGGAATGTCGTGGAACTCTAACCATAGCACAATCTATCGATGAGCCATCTGGGTCATCACAGTCTGCACCATCATAAGTATCCGTATAACTATAATTCAAGCCAATATTAAAATTTTTTAAAGGTCTCCATAGTGATGTTAGTTCAGCTCCTTTACTTTCAATTTCTCCATTTGCATTTTTGATTTTCCAGCCATGTGACGACCAACCTTCTAGTGGATCCTCGTAAGTTATCTGAAAAAAAGAAATATCAAAACTCGTATTAATTTTATCTATATTTGATTCCAGGCCAATATCGAAACTTTTACTTTTTTCAGGTTTTAAATCCTCTTTTTTTGAAACTACTGTTCCATAAAAATAATCATAGAGTGCAGGAAATCTAATTCCAGTTCCATAACTTGATCTTATTTTCGAAGATTTATTCAATTTATAAGCTACTGTTCCTCTATAAGTGTTGTAAGTTCCGGCGGTTGTGTGTTTATCCCTCCTTACACCAAGTGTATTGTGTAATTTTTCTGTAGGTCTAAACATAATATCCATATATTGAGAGTGCACAGATTCATCAGATGTTAAATAATCTGTTGGCCAATCTTTTTGAAATTTTGCTTTATCAAACTCATTATCCAAACCATAAATTAATTTTGTATCAAAATTAATATTATATTCTCCAATAAAATTAATGGCATCACGATACCCATAATAATTTTTTGAAGTTTTGGTATAAGTTTTTGTCGCTCTTTCTATTTCAGTATAATTATAAATTAATGAATTTTTAAATTTATTATTGTCATGGTTAAGTCTAAAATTATAAGTTAGTTCTGTATCATCAGTATTATTATTTTTATCATCTCTTCCAGCTTTAACTTCATCATAATTTAAAAAAGATTCATTATATCTAAAACTACCTCTAAAATTTGTATTTTCATAAATTTTGTATCCATAATTTCCAACTATGCTCTTATTAGAATAACTATCATCATCATTTTCGTTTGGGGAATCATTCATCGCTGATATTCCATCTGTGTCAAATCTATTTAAACCAATATAAAAATCTTTTATCTCATCAGCAGTATCAAAAGATAAATTGATATTAGTGGTACCATTAGAGCCATTTGAAATTCCATAATTTGTATTTTCACCTTTACTTCCTTTTTTTGTAAAAATATTGATGGTTCCTCCAATTGCATTGCTGCCGTACAAAGAACTTTGGGAGCCTTTTAAAATTTCAATTCTCTGAATGCTATCCTTCATTATATTAGAAATATAAAAACTATTATCAGGGTTGGAAGGATCTGACATTTTTACACCATCTATATAAACTGTTGAATATCTTTTTGGTAAACCTCGTAATTGAATACCCGCCTGGGTACCATGGCCACCACTTTGAAAATACCCCGCACCTGGTATCTCGTCATTAATAATGTCTCCTAAAAAGTTATGAGGTGACTCTTTAATTTTATTACTATCTATAACTGTAATATCGCTTCCAACAGTACTTTTTGACTGTAACGATTTATTAGCAGAAATTACAATAATAGGGATTTCTTTAGCAGATAAAAAAGTTGAAAATACAATTAAGTATAAGATTATAAAATATTTTAAAAGCATACAACTTAAACCAGGTTTTTCTTTCATTATTATTAATGAAAGTATTAATTTAATGCCGTTGCTAATTAAAATTGTAGAACTAGACTTTTCCTGGCCTTCATTCAACAGCGGACTTTACTGGGTGGCGCTCCGACTATACGGTTGCAGGAACAGCTAGTGAATTTCAC
>MDSW01186617.1_pt1 | contig 51458 bp, 45 predicted proteins | sample 811171 | NCBI WGS metagenome assembly MDSW01 (sample SAMN05326641, study PRJNA326480) | marine metagenome | isolation source: seawater | place: Atlantic Ocean: North West | collected 2012
CAATGATGCCTTTCCTGACCAACCGCATCCGCAGCGAATTCCTCGCGACCTGCGAGAAGATCGAGCATGGGACGCTCTATCTGCGCCTGCCCGATGGTGCCGTGCGCCGCTTCGGTCGCGGAGAGCCGCAGGCCGATATGGAAATCTGCGACTGGCAAGCCGTGGTGGCGATGGCGTCTCGCGGCGATGTCGGGCTGGGTGAGGCCTATATCGCGGGGTTGTGGGAGACGTCCTCGATCGAGGCGCTTCTCTCTCTCGCGCTGAAAAACCTCAAGGTCGTGGACGGCTACGCCTATGCGGGCTTCTGGTCGAACCTGAAGTTCCGCCTGATCGACCGGCTGATGCGGGCCAATTCGCTGCGCGGCGCGTCGCGCAACATCCGGGCGCATTACGACGTGGGGAACGAGTTCTACCAGCTCTGGCTGGATGAGGGGATGAGCTATTCCTCCGCTCTTTTCGCGCCGGGGGATAACGATCTGCACCGGGCGCAGAACCGCAAGCTCGACCGCATTCTCGACCAGATGGGCGACGGGGAACAGGTGCTGGAGATCGGCTGCGGTTGGGGGCATTTCGCCGAACGCGCGGCCGAGCAGGGGCGTCATGTCACCGGGATCACGATCTCGCCCAGCCAGAAAGGCTATGCCGATGCGCGGCTCGACGGGCGCGCCGATATCCGGCTTCAGGACTATCGCCATACGCCGGGAAAATTCGATCATATCGTCTCGATCGAGATGATCGAAGCGGTCGGCGAGCGCTATTGGCCGAACTATTTCCAAACCGTGAAAGATCGACTGGCGGAGGGCGGCTCTGCGATGATTCAGGCCATTACAGTGTCTGATTCCTACTTTCCGAAATATCGCGAGACCTCCGATTTTATCCGGCAATACACTTTCCCGGGCGGGATGCTTCTGTCCGACGGGGTGATCCGCGATCAGGCGGCGAAGGCCGGGTTGGCGGTGAAGGAAAGCTTCGCCTTCGGGCAGGACTATGCCGAGACCTGCCGGCAATGGGCCACCCGTTTGAAAGAGCGCAGCGCGCGAGCAACCGAACTCGGCTTCGGGCCGGAGTTCCTGCGCAACTGGTCCTATTATCTCGAAGCCTGCGCGGCGGCCTTTGCGGTCGGCCATACCGATGTGGTGCAGGTCCAACTAGCACATGCGAGGGCGTAAGATGTTGTTAAAATTGCTTTTCACCCTCGCAGTTCTGATCCTGGCGGCTGTCTTGATCCGGCACTTCTTCTTCTCATTCCCGGCGCAAAAGTCGGCGGATTACGCGGCCGAGAGCCCGGAATTCGACATTCGCCGGGCGTTCGAGGGCCCTGTCGAGGCGCATGGCATGATCTATGGGCCGGACGGTCGGGTCACCTCGCGCTTCCGTGCCGTGATGACGGGGCGGTTCACCAATGATGGCGGCGTTATCGAGGAGGAGTTCGAATATGCTTCCGGTCGTCGCCAGAGCCGCGCCTGGAATATCCAGTTCGGGCCGAATGGCGAGATCAGCTCGACCGCCGACGATATCGAAGGTCGCGCCGAGATGGAGCAGTCGGGCAATGCGCTGCGGATGCGCTATCGGTTGCGGCTGCCCGAGGATGCGGGCGGCCACGTGCTCGACGTGACCGACTGGATTTACCTGATGCCGGACGGGACGCTGCTGAACCGGTCGCAGATGCGCAAATTCGGGATCAAGGTCGCGGAGTTGTTCGCCGTCATGCGCCCGATGACCGAACCGGCCGAGTGATCACTCGAAGCAGCTTGCGCGCCCGTCCTTCTGGATCGTCGCCGCGCCGTCCATGATCGACTGCGCGCGGCGCGACAGGAAGCTGCCGGGCTTCGCCGCCGAACGGTCCTTCGGGTCGGGCAGGACGCCAGCGATCAACGCGGATTGGCGGGCGCTCAGCTTGTCGGGCGTGGTGCGGAAATAGCGATGCGCGGCAGCATCGACGCCAAACGCGCCTTCGTCGAATTCAGCGACGTTAAGATAGATTTCTAGGATCCGCTTCTTGCCCCAGATCGCCTCGGCCAGCGGCGTCATCGACGCCTCAAGCGCCTTGCGCAGCCAGTTTCGGCCCTGCCAGAGGAACACGTTCTTCACGGTCTGCTGGGTGATCGTCGAGGCGCCGCGATTGGCGCCATCGTCGATCGCCTTGCGGATCGCGCGCATGTCGAAGCCCCAGTGGTTGCAGAAATTCGCATCCTCCGCCGCGACGACAGAACGGGCGAGCACGGGCGCGATATCCTCGATCGGCACCCATTTCTGATCGACTGCGCCAAGACGCTGTCGCTCGCTCCATATCGTCCAGGTGGTCGGCGGATTAACGAACTTGAACAGGACCATCAGCACCAGCACCAGCGCAACGAGACCCATCACGCCCCGAAGCGCCCATTTTAGGGCAGTGCGGAAAGGCGCGCGCATGCTGCTGGAAACGCTCGATTTCGTGCTGCGTTTGGCGGGTTTGCGGCCCGATTTTTTCTTGCTCTTAGCCATGTGCGTATAAGTCACAGCGTGCCCCGAAGGGTCAAGCGACAAGCAGCGCCAATTCCGGTCCACGCGCGACCTGTCGCGCGGTTACCATGGTTTCGATCGGCGCATCGGACACCCGCTTCCACGCGGTGCGTATTTCGCGCGCGATACCGTGGTCGTCTTCAAGGACGACATTGCCGGGAAACAGGCTCTCGGTCGGCGCGCCCTCGGCCATGAGGATGTGATGGCGCGCGAAAAGCAGGTGGCGGTACTGCACGCGCGGGCGCGGAGCCACCCGAATGCTATTGCCGTTTACGAGATGCTTGGCGGCGACCAGAACTTCGCTATGGGCGCAGGCGATCTCGGCGCGCCAGCCGCGCAGCAACATCCGATGTTGTTGAGACACGTAAAGCGCGCGTCGATTTCCCATAGCCCCCGGCGCGAACCGGATCGGTGCATAGGCCCCGACACCGCGACAGACCCGGCCACCCGTCCAGAGAAGAGGCTGCGGCCCGTCGTCCTCGGTCATGACAAGATCGCCCGCCTTGAGCCGCTCCACCGGTCGCGGCCCGTCGGGCGTGTCGACCCGCGTCCCGGCGAGGAAGCATTCCGGCCCCAGATCGCCGACCGGCGCTTGGGTGCTCTGCGTGACATAGGTGGAGCTGATGAAGGTCGCGTTGTGGAGGATCGTGCCATCGGACGGCGTGAACACGGCACTCCCGTCGCGCAGGTAGAACGTGTCGCCCGTGATCGTCTCTTGCACGCCGTTCGGACGCTCGATGGTGATCGTGTCGCCACGCCAGACATCGGTGACGCGCTGGCCGTTGATCGTGTCGCGGGCGCTGTTGCTGCTGGAAATCCAATTGTCGTTATTCCGATCGACAATTTCATATGTCGCCGGTGAAAGCGCCGTGCCCGCAGCGGGCGGACTGCCCGGATCCATGATGTAGAACTGGTCGTAATAGGTTGCCATTTTTGCTGCTCGAGTAACGTTATTATAAATTATTCGTTACTTGGTAAGCAGAGATCAGGGCGACACAAAGGCGCCTGTGGGGCGCAAAGTTAACTACGGGTTAAAGAGTGACATCCCGGTCACAGCGGGTTTAGAGGGCAGAGGGGCCCACCATCCGCGCGAGATTTCCGGTGGCACCTTCGGTGATTTCCTCGCCGGTGAAGGCTGTGGTGCCCCCCGAAGACAGGGCGGATTCGAGCCTTTCGTGGAAATCTTCCGGCAAGGGAATCTGCAGCACGCGACCGCTTGCATGGCCTAGGGTCTTCATCCGGTCCAGGACCTCTGCAGCGGTGCCCTTCTTAAGCAAGATGAACACAGCCGAGCCGCCTTGCGGCAGGCTCTCGCCCGCTTCGCGCAGGAAAGAGTCGTTCAACCCGAGGTCGGTGAACTTGCCGGATACGGCGCCCGCGCCCGCACCGATTGCCGCGCCGACGACCGGCGACAGGAAGACGAGACCCAACAACCCGCCCCAGACAGCGCCGCCGATCGCGCCGAGGGCCATCGTGTTGCTGTTTTCATGAACGTTAATCTCGCCGCTTTCGTCGCGGGTCACGACGACAATGTCCTGCGACCGGAAAAATCCTTCTTTTTCCAGTGCTCTGAGTTCCTCGCGCGTCGCGAAACCCGCGGCCTCGGTTTCATGCGCCATCACCAACAGTTCGGACATCGTTACCTCCAGACAGAACAAAGGGCGAAGCATGTGCTTCGCCCTCTGAAACGGTTCCGTAGGGGAAAGAGTTCCCTTATTCCGCCGGCATCGCCTGCGGTTCGTCGCTGAGCGGGTAGGACAGATGCGCCAGCATCTCCTTCGGGCAGACCTGCAGGAAGTTCGCCTTCTCGGTCTCCCAGTGCTGGAGAATATCGGCCCCTTTGCGCGAGCCCGTCTCGGCGACGTGACGCTCGATCAGGCCTTTCAGCTCGGCTTCCCAATGCTCGTGGCCCAGCCCGCAGGTGACGAGGCTTTCGAGATTGATCAGCTCTTCCGCCGTGTTGTCCGGATCGTAGAGATAGGCCATCCCGCCGGTCATGCCCGCACCGAAGTTCGGGCCGATCGAGCCAAGGATCACCGCGACGCCGCCGGTCATGTATTCACAACCGTTGGAGCCGCAGCCCTCGATCACCACTTTCGCACCCGAGTTGCGCACCGCGAAACGCTCGCCTGCGCGGCCCGCCGCGAACAGATGACCCTCGGTCGCGCCGTAAAGCACGGTATTGCCGATGATCGTGTTCTCGGAGGCGACCAGCGGCGAAGCCATCGGCGGACGCACGACGATCATGCCGCCCGAGAGACCCTTGCCGACATAGTCGTTGGCATCGCCCGACACTTCGATCTTCAGACCCGGGGCCGCGAAAGCGCCCAGCGACTGACCGCAAGAGCCGGTCAGCTTCACCGTCAGGTGGTCCGATTGCAGCGCGTTGCGCATCCCGAAGTTCTTCACGATATGGCTCGAAGCGCGCGTCCCGATGGTGCGCAGCGTGTTGCGCACCGCGTAGGAGAGCTGCATCTTCTCGCCTTCCTCGAAGAAGCGATGACCATCCTTGATGATCTCCGCATCGAGCGTATCCGAGACCCAGTTACGCGGCTTCGAACGGTCGTAGACGATCTTGTCCCAGCCATCGACGGTGATCAGGAGCGGATTGAGATCCAGATCGTCGAGATGGGCCGAGCCGCGGCTCACCTGGCTGAGAAGATCGGCGCGACCGATCACCTCGTCGAGCGAACGCGCACCGATCGAGGCGAGGATTTCGCGCACTTCCTGAGCGTAGAAGGTGATGAGGTTCACCACCTTGTCCGCCGTGCCGGTGAACTTGGCGCGCAGCTCCGGGTCCTGCGTGCAGACGCCCACCGGGCAGGTGTTCGACTGACACTGACGGACCATGATGCAGCCCATCGCGATCAGGGCGGCGGTGCCGATGCCGTATTCCTCGGCCCCCATCATTGCGGCCATCACGATGTCGCGGCCCGTGCGCAGACCGCCATCGGTCCGCAGGGTGACGCGTTCGCGCAGGTTGTTCATCGCGAGCACCTGATGCGCCTCGGTCAGACCCATCTCCCACGGCAGACCGGCATATTTGATCGAGGTCGCGGGCGATGCGCCCGTGCCGCCATTGTGGCCCGAGATCAGGATGATGTCGGCCTTCGCCTTCGCGACACCGGCCGCGATCGTGCCGACGCCCGAGGACGCCACCAGCTTCACCGTCACTTTGACCTTCGGGTTGATCTGCTTGAGGTCGTAGATCAGCTGCGCAAGGTCTTCGATCGAGTAGATATCGTGGTGCGGCGGCGGCGAGATCAGGGTTACGCCCTTGGTCGAGTGCCGCAGACGCGCGATCAGGTCGGTGACCTTCATCCCCGGAAGCTGGCCGCCTTCGCCGGGCTTGGCGCCCTGAGCGACCTTGATCTCAAGCTCTTCGCAGTGGTTGAGGTATTCGGCGGTCACACCGAAACGCCCCGACGCCACCTGTTTGATCTTCGCCGACGGGTTGTCGCCATTGGGCTCGGGCACGAAATGCGCCGGGTCTTCGCCGCCTTCACCCGAGTCCGACTTCGCGCCGATCCGGTTCATCGCGACATTCAGCAGTTTGTGCGCCTCGGGCGACAGTGCGCCGAGCGACATCCCCGGCGTCACGAAGCGCTTGCGGATCGAGGTGATCGACTCGACTTCTTCGATCGGCACCGGCTTGCCCAGCGATTTGATATCCAGCATGTCGCGGATATGGATCGGCGGGTTCGCCCGCATCATCGAGCTGTATTGCTTCCACAGATCGTAGCTTGCGCGGTTACAGGCCGATTGCAGCATGTGCATCGACTGCGCGCCCCAGGCATGGGCCTCGCCGGTGCGGCGGGCCTTGTAGAAGCCGCCGATCGGGAGAACGTCCTCACCGCCCTTCCAGCCCTTGGCATGCACACCTTCCAGCGCGTGCTGGATGCCGTGCAGACCGATGCCGGAGATGCGCGAATGCATGCCGGGGAAGTATTCCGCGACCATTGCACGCGACAGACCCACGGCCTCGAAGTTCAGACCGCCGCGATAGGAGGAAATCACCGAAATCCCCATCTTCGACATGATCTTCAGCAGGCCCGCATCGATCGCATCGCGATATTTGCGCATCGCGTCGACAAGAGTGCCGCCCAGCAGACCACGATCGATCCGGTCGGCCAGCGTGTCCTGCGCGAGATAGGCGTTCACCGTGGTCGCACCCGAGCCGATCAGCACCGCGAAGTAATGCGGGTCGATACATTCCGCCGAGCGCACGTTGATCGAGCAGAAGGTCCGCAGGCCTTTCTGCGTCAGCCAGCTATGCACGGCGCTCGTCGCGAGGATCATCGGCATCGCGACCTTGTCCTCGTCCTGCTCCTCATCGCTCAGCACGATATGGAGCGCGCCCGAGCGCACCGCGTCTTCAGCTTCCTGACGGATCCGGGTCAGACCCTCGCGCAGCGCCTCCTGATCGGAATTGGCCGGGAAGGTACAGTCGATGATCGTCACCTGCTCGCCGAATTCGTTGAGCATGTGATCGAATTCGGAATTCGCGAGGAACGGGCTCTCCAAGATCCAGATCTCGGTCTGCGAGCTATCCTCGTCGAGCACGTTCTTGAGGTTACCGAAGCGCGTCTTGAGCGACATCACCCGGCTTTCGCGAAGCGAGTCGATCGGCGGGTTGGTCACCTGGCTGAAGTTCTGCCGGAAGAAGTGGCTCAGCGGGCGGTATTGCTTGGACAGAACCGCAGGCGGCGTGTCGTCGCCCATGGAGGCGATGGCTTCCTTGCCGTCCTCGGCCATCGGCGCGAGGATCTGTTCGATCTCTTCGACCGAATAGCCCGCCGCGACCTGACGCTTGCGCAGCTCACCGCCCGAGAATTTCGGGTTCTCCGGGACGTCCACGAGGATCGCGTTCAGATCGGTGACCTTGCCGACCCATTCGCCGAAGGGCTGGGCGGCGGCCAGTTTGTCCTTAATTTCGGTGTCGTGGTAGAGCTTGCCCTCGCGCATATCGACCGCGATCATCTGACCCGGACCAAGCGCGCCTTTCTCGACAACGCTCGCCTCATCGACCGGCACCATGCCGGCTTCCGAGCCCGCGATCAGGACGCCGTCGCCGGTGATGACATAGCGCAGCGGACGCAGACCGTTGCGGTCGAGACCGCCGCAGACCCAACGACCATCGGTCATCGCGAGCGCGGCGGGGCCGTCCCACGGCTCCATCACGGCGTTGCAATAGGCATACATGTCCTGCCACGCGGAGGGCATCGTGTCGGTGGATTTCGACCACGGCTCGGGGACGAGCATGGTCTTCACCATCGGCGCGTTGCGGCCCGAGCGGACCATTAGTTCGAACACCGCGTCGAGCGCGCCGGAGTCGGACGCCCCCGCCGGGATGATCGGCTTGATGTCTTCGGCGCTGTCGCCGAAAGCCGAGGAGGCCATGCGGATCTCATGGCTCTTCATCCAGTTGGTGTTGCCCTTGATCGTGTTGATCTCGCCGTTATGCGCCAGCATCCGGAAGGGCTGCGCCAGCCACCATTGCGGGAAGGTGTTGGTGGAATAGCGCTGGTGATAGATCGCGAAGGCGGACTCGAAGCGCTCATCCTTCAGGTCGGGATAGAATTCCGCGACCTGCTCGGCCAGCATCATGCCTTTGTAGATGATCGAGCGGCACGACAGCGAGCAGATGTAGAGCCCGTTGATCTGTGCCGCGATCGCCGCTTTCTCGATACGGCGGCGGATGATGTAGAGCTCGCGCTCGAACTGCTCCTCGTCGATATCCTTGTCGTTGCGGATCAGGATCTGCTCGATCTCGGGGCGGGTCGAATTGGCTTTTTCACCCAGCACTTCGGTGTTCACCGGGACGTGGCGCCAGCCGTAGATGTAGTGACCCATCCGCAGAACTTCGGATTCCACGATTGTGCGGCAGCGCTCCTGCGCGCCGAAATCGGTGCGCGGCAGGAAGACCTGACCGACGGCGACCATTTTCTCCATGTCCGGCTCGTGGCCGGTGCGGCGGATCTGGTCATAGAAGAAGGGGGCGGGGATCTGGACGTGGATGCCCGCGCCGTCGCCGGTCTTGCCGTCGGCATCCACGGCACCGCGGTGCCAGATCGCCTTCAGCGCGTCGATGCCGTTCTCCACGACGCGGCGCGAGGCCTTACCGTCGATCGACACCACGAGACCGACGCCGCAGGACGCCTTCTCGTCTTCTTCCTTCCACAGTGAATTCTCGTTCATCCACTGGCGTTTCGCTTCCTCGGCGGCCACCCAGGCTTCGTCATATTTGGTCATTGCAGTGCCTCCTTGGAGAAAGAGCGGGAAAGGGGGGCGAGGCTGACTTGCGTGGGCCGAAGATCGGCCTGCGTCATCATCAGGTCGCAGTCATATTCGGGCGTCTCGGTCGAGAAACCGGGATCGCCGGGAAAGTCGAAGCGCACGGGGCTGTCGTCGTAGCTCACGACGTCGCCCTGATCGTTCTCGAACCGCTCCGCGCCGCTGAAAAACACGCGATATTTGCGCGAGATATATTGCGTGCCGGTGCGGGTCGCGACGGTCTGGCCGTTCTGGTCATCCTCGCGCAGATCGAAGGTGATCGTCTCGAGCGGGACATCGTCGATGCTGACCGACTTGCCCGTGAGGGTATCGCTGCCGACGTAGCGGCGCAGGCCCCGGTAATTCGAGCGCGTGACGAAATCGTAATCGTCCTTGCCGTCCGACAGGAGCGCCGAGAACGAGGGAGCATCCTTCGATGCGCCCGGATCGAACATCTCGATCTCGCCGGTATCGGTCGACACGCTTTCAAGCCAGCGCGTTTCGGCATCGATATGGCTCAGGTAATAGATGCCCTCGCCATCCGCGAATGCGGTCCACAGATCGCCCTCCGGATCGGCGGCGCAGCGGTAGTAATTGGCCACCTGACAGTTATGCATCTGCACGGTCATGAAGACCTCGCAGCCCTGCGGCGGCGCGAAGTCTTCGGCATGGGCGGGCAGGGCGCTGAACAGCCCCCCGCAGATCGCCATGCCGAGAAAATTCGACCGCATCGCATACATTCCTTTTCAGATCGGCAGGGCGCGGATCACTCCGCCGCCACCGCCGCCACGTTTTCGAGATAGCGCAGGATCGAGCCCGCCGCTTCGCGCCCGTCGCGGATCGCCCAGACGACGAGGCTTGCGCCGCGCACGATGTCGCCGACCGCGTAGACGCCGGGGATCGAGGTCGCGTGGGTGCCGAATTCGGCCTTCACGGTGCCCCAACGGGTGGTCTCCAGATCGTCGGCCTCCCAAGCGCCGGGCAGGTCCTCCGGCTCGAAGCCGAGCGCCTTGATCACCAGATCGGCCTCTTCGTCATAGATGCCGCCTTCGATCTTCTCGGGGCTCTGACGACCCGAGGCATCCGGCGCGCCCAGACGCATCTGCTGCACCGAGCAGTTGGTGACCGGGTTGCCCGAGAAGGCCGCGGGGGCGGAGAGCCAGACGAATTCCACGCCCTCTTCCTCGGCGTTCTGCACTTCGCGCTGCGAGCCCGGCATGTTGGCGCGGTCGCGGCGATAGAGACATTTCACCGACTTGGCGCCCTGACGGATCGCGGTGCGCACGCAGTCCATCGCGGTGTCGCCGCCGCCGATGACGATGACGCGCTTGCCTTCAGCGTTCAGCGTGCCGTCTTCGAACTCGGCCACGTCGTCGCCGAAGCTCTTGCGGTTCGAGGCGGTGAGATAGTCGATCGCGCGCACGATGCCCGCAGCGTCTGCGCCCTCGTCGGTCAGCTCGCGCGTCTTGTAGACGCCCGTCGCGATAAGAACCGCGTCATGCTTGCCGCGGATCGCGTCGAAGGAAATATCGGTGCCGACATTGCAGTTCAGCACGAACTCGACGCCGCCATCTTCCAGCTGCTTCACGCGCTGCATGACGATGTCTTTCTCCAGCTTGAAGCCGGGGATGCCATAGGTCATCAGGCCGCCCGCGCGGTCGTAACGGTCATAGACCGTAACCTGCACGCCAGCGCGACGCAGCGCGTCGGCGGCCGCCAGACCGCCCGGACCCGCGCCGATGATGCCGACGCTTTCGGCGCGCTCGGTTGCCGGTTTGATCGGCTTAACCCAGCCCATGTCAAAGGCGGTGTCGGTGATGTATTTCTCGACTGCGCCGATGGTGACGGTGCCGTGGCCCGACTGTTCGATCACGCAGTTGCCTTCGCACAGACGGTCCTGCGGGCAGATGCGGCCGCAGATTTCCGGGAAGGTGTTGGTGGCCTGCGACATCTCGTAGGCTTCCTGCAGACGGCCTTCCGCAGTCAGGCGCAGCCAGTCGGGGATGTTGTTATGGAGCGGGCAATGCGTGTGGCAATAGGGCACGCCGCATTGGCTGCAGCGGCTCGCCTGCTCGGCAGCCTTTTCGGCCGCGAATTCGCGATAGATTTCGTTGAAATCATGGGAGCGCACGTTCGCGTCGCGCTTCTGAGGCATCTCTTTCGCCGTCTTGACGAACTTGAGCATCGGTTGCTTGGCCATTGTGGCGCCTCCCTAGAAAACCGGTGGGTGCGCATTGCTACACCGCTTGCCACAGCAATAAAAGTAAGCAAGACTGACCTAAATGCGTGTTTTTTGCGAGAGGCGCGCTGAGAGGCACCTCAAATTCGCTCAAATTAGGTCAGCTTCGGTTACTTTATTGCTGCTTTACCCTGATTTTCTTGAGGATGACGTGCTGCCGAAAAGCGATTCGCTTTCCGTCAGCCTAGCACACCGACCGCCGCAAGGCTCAGCAAGAGCCCGCCGAACACGATCCGGTAGATCGCGAAGATGGTGAAACGGTGCCCCTGAATATAGCCAAGGAGCCATTTCACCGCGACGAAAGCCGTGACGGTCGAGACGACGAAAGCGATGCCGAGCCCGGCCCAATCCTCGTTGCCGCCGGTCCCGTCCTTGAGCTGCTTGAGCAATTCGTAGCCGCTCGCCGCGTACATGGTGGGAATGCCGACGAGGAAGGCGAATTCGGTCGCTGCCGCCCGGTTCGAGGTGCCCAGAAGCATCGCCACGAAAATCGTCGTGGCCGAGCGCGAGGTGCCCGGAAAGACCCCGGCCACGATCTGCGCAATCCCGACCGCGATCGCGACGCGCCAGAAGATCTGGCTGTTATCGGCCTGCCGGTCCGCGACGCGTTCCGCAAACAGCATCCAGAAACCGCCGATCACCAGCGCCCAGGCGACGGGCTGGATCGTTGTCGGCAGCTCGAAGCCCATCTTCTTCACGATCAGGCCCAGAACGGCGGTGATCAGGAAGGCCACTGTCAGCTTCGCGAGATAGTCGCGGTTCTCCGGATTGCGCCAGTTGAACAGCAGCTCCATCAGGCGACGCCAGTAGATCAGCGTTACGGCAAGGATCGCCCCGGCCTGAATGACAATGTTGTAGGTATCCGAGCGCGTGCCAAGCCAATGTTCGGCCAGGATCAGGTGGCCAGTGCTCGAAATCGGGAGAAACTCGGTGATCCCTTCGATCACACCGAGCAGAACGTCGTTCAGATAGCTCAAGAAATACCGCCTAGGTCAGAGAGGCGCCGCAAGCGGCACCGGGGAGGAAGGAGGGGGTTATGTCTTGCGAAGGTTCTTCGCCGAAGCTTTGATGTCGTCATATTGCCCACCGGGGCGGAAGCGCCACAGGTAGCCAGGCATCACCGCTTCCATTGCCATAGGCTGAATTCCGAGATCGGAGAAGCCTTTCGCGCCCTCGGACACGACATTGTCAGCTTGCAGGTTCTTCACCTGATCGCGGGTGAGGATGCGGTTCGTGAACAGCCCGCCGGTGACGGCTTGGCCCAGATCGAAGACGCCGCCGAGGATGCTCGCGATCCAGCGCGGCAGCGACAGCACGAGACGACGACGGTGAATCACCGTCAGCATCTGCTTCATCAGGTCGTGGAACGTCTCCACATCCGGCCCGCCGAGTTCATAGGTGCCGGGGGTCACTTTGCCATCCGCCGCCATGACCGCGACCTTCGCGACATCATCGACGAAGACCGGCTGGAATTTCGTGTGGCCACCGGTGATCGGAAGGATCGGGGTGAAGCGCGACATCGAGGCGAATTTGTTGAAGAACCCGTCCTCGTTGCCGAAAATGATCGAGGGGCGCAGGATCACGGCCTGCGGATAGGCATCCAGCACCGCCTTCTCGCCTGCAGCCTTGGTGCGGGCATATTCGCTCTCGCTGTCGGGATTGGCGCCGATGGCCGAGATCTGCACCAGTTTCGGCACATCCATCTCTGCGGCGATACGCGCCACGCGCCCTGCACCTTCGGCTTGCACGGCGCCGAACTTGTTCTTTCCTTCATTGACGAGAATACCGACGCAGTTGATCACCGCATCCGCGCCCTGCATCGCCGCGCGCACGCTGGCATCGTCGCGAATGTTGCAGAAGACCGGCTCGACTTGCCCGACCGCACCGTAGGGTTTGACGAAGAGCGCCTCGTTCGGACGCCGGACCGCAACGCGAATCCGCCAACCGTCCTTTGCCATGCGCTGCGCGATATAGCGCCCGACGAACCCCGAACCGCCGTAGATCGTAACCAGCTTGGACATGGGCAGAGGCCTTTCCTTGCAAGAATTTCGTTCTTTGATTACCGCCTCGCCCCCGCGGGAACAAGGCCAAAGACCCGAAGAGTCGAAGCTTGCGAATTTTTCGTGTCGATCCCCGTTGACAGTCCCAGCGCCGCTATGTATCTCGCGCTCCACGACACCTGCCCAGGTGGCGGAATTGGTAGACGCGCACGGTTCAGGTCCGTGTGCCGCAAGGCGTGGAGGTTCGAGTCCTCTCCTGGGCACCATAAACCAAGCGAAAAGCTCGGAAAACTTCGGTTTTCCGAGCTTTTCTCTGTTTTGGGCCTGATTTTGCCTCAAAAACTGTTCCGCATGTGAATTTCATGAGGCAGGTTATGAATATCGTTCGTGAGGCTCGACCCCGAGGCGTAACGATAAGATTCGGGCGCACCGGTTCCGGTTCAGTGGAGCAAATGCGGAAAGGATTTGGTGGCGCGCCCAGATGAGCATTGGCTCGCCATCTCTTCAGCGCGATTTCCGGCTCGCCTAAAGCCGCGCAGGCAAGTCCACCGACGCCGCCTGATCCAGCCGATGAAGGCTTGGCCTTCACGGGCCAAGGCGGCCAGTCAATTGTCCGCTATCCGGGGAGCGCGGTTGACCGGTCGCTGTCTCATAGTGCGCGTCGCGCCCATACCCCGAAGTCGCCGGTTTTTGCGCCGCCCGATGGCAGGATTTTACCCCGCCGTTGACAGTTGCTCCTCATCGTCAAGGCTCTGCGCGGGGCGTCGACCTCCTTAGCACGGCAAGAAGGGGCCTCTTCGCGCGATCGTCTCGTTTCCATGTCCTATCGAATGAATTTGTTCAGCTAAAAACGTTTGACACAAATTTGGAACGTTCCTATAGATATTTGGAACGTTCCTATTTGCTGAGCTTTTTGGGGCGCGTCGACTGAAATCTTGTCTGGGGTCGGCAATTTGGATTGGGAGAAGCGAACTATGGGCACGATCGTCAGTGCATCGGAAGCAGTGGGGAAAATCGCGGATGGCGCTATCATCACGGTGTCCTCGTCTTCGGCGTTGGGCTGCCCCGATTCCGTGCTCAAGGCGATCGGCGAGCGCTTCGATCAGGAGCAACATCCGCAGAACCTGACCATGATCCATCCGATCGCTGCGGGGGACATGTACGGTGTGAAGGGCATCGATCACATCGCCAAGGATGGTCTGCTCGACACGGTTCTGGCCGGATCCTATCCGTCGGGTTCGTCGAACCTGCCGATGCCGGAAATCTGGAAGATGGTCGTCGAGGATCGGGTTGCTGCCTATAACGTGCCCTCCGGCATCCTGTTCGACATGCATCGCGAAGCGGCCGCGCGGCGTCCGGGGGTGATGACCAAGGTCGGTCTGAAAACCTTCGTCGATCCCGAGCGCGAGGGCTGTGCGATGAACGATCGCGCAGCAGGCGCCCCCATCGTGCGCCGCGTGGAATTCGATGGCGACACCTGGCTCCATTTCCCGAATATCTATCCCGATGTCTGCATTCTGCGCGCAACCACCGCCGATGAGCGCGGCAATCTGACCTATGAGCACGAAGGCGCCTATCTCGGCGGGCTCGAGCAGGCGATTGCGGTGCGCAACAATGGCGGGCTGGTGATCGCGCAGGTGGAGCGGGTTACAGCGGCGGGTTCGCTGCGTCCCCATGACGTCCGGGTGCCGGGCCATCTCGTGGACTATGTGGTCGTGGACGAGGATCAGAAACAGACCTGCGAGACACCCTATGATCCGGCGATTTCGGGTCAGGTGATGCGTCCGTGGTCGAGCTTCGAACTGGCGGAGCACGGCATCGAGAAGGTGATCGCACGGCGTGCGGCAATGGAGCTGCGCGGAGGCATGACGGCCAATCTCGGCTTCGGGATTTCGGCGATGGTGCCGCGCATCCTGCTCGAGGAAGGCAATCCCGATGCGGTCACCTGGGCGATCGAACAAGGCGCGGTGGGCGGCATGCCCCTGACCGGTTTCGCCTTCGGCTGTGCGTCGAACGCCGATGGCTACGTGCCCTCGCCGCAGCAGTTCATCTATTTCCAGGGCGCCGGGTTCGACATGTCCTTCCTCTCCTTCCTCGAAGTCGATGTGGAGGGGAACGTGAATGTCTCCAAGCTCGGCAAGAAACCCTACCTGACCGCTGGCTGCGGCGGCTTCGTCGACATCACCGCCCATGCGCGCAAGATCGTCTTCTCGGGCTGGTTCGAGGCCGGGGCGCAGATGGAAATGGACGCGACCGGTATTCGCGTCCGTGCGCCCGGCAAGTTCACCAAGATGGTGGACCGGGTCGAGCATGTGACCTTCTCCGGCGCGCGTGCCCGCGAGCAGGGGCAGGAAGTGCTCTATATCACCGAGCGCTGCGTGATGCGGCTCGATGACAAGGGCCTCATCGCGACCGAAATCATGCCGGGGATCGATCCCGAGCGGGACATCATCGGCGCCTCCGAGGGGCGGGTGCGTGTGGCGGAGAATGCCGTCACCATGTCCACGAAGCTTCTCGCCGATGCCCCGATGGGGTGGACGCCATGAGCGATATTCACCTGATCATCGACGGCGCGGTGGCGGAGCTGCGCCTCGACAACCCGGCGAAGATGAACGCGCTGACTGTCGAGATGCTGAGCGCGCTCGAGGCGCATCTCGATCGGATCGAACGCGATGTCGAGATTCGCTGCGTGCTGGTGAGCGCCGAAGGCGACCGGGCCTTCTGCACCGGGGCGGATATCAACGGTTGGGGCGATCTGAGCCCGGCCCAGTTCGCGCGGCATTGGGTCCGCGACGGACACCGGATCTTCGACCGGCTGGCGCGCCTCTCGAAGCCGACGATTGCGGCGCTGAACGGGCACGCCTTCGGGGGCGGTCTCGAACTTGCCGCAGCCTGCGACCTTCGGGTCATGGCACCCGGCGCCAGCCTTGCCCTCCCGGAAGCTGGCGTCGGGATCGTTCCCGGTTGGTCGGGCACGCAGCGGCTGATGCGTCTGCTGCCCGAACCGATGGTGAAGGAGATGGCGCTTTTCGGTCACCGGGTGAAAGCCGAGCGGGCTTTCGCGGTCGGCTTCGTGGCGGCGGTCTCCGACGATCCGCGCGCGGCAGCGCAGACCCTGATCGACCGTGCGCTCGGGCTGTCGCCCCGCGCCGTCGAAATCACGAAATCGATGATCCATGTCGCGGCGGATGAAGATCGCGGCGCCATGGCTGAGGCGCTCGGAAGTGCCGCCATTTCGGCCAGCGAAGATCGCGCCGAAGGGGTCACGGCTTTCCGCGAGAAACGCAAACCTAATTTTTCGGGACTTTGAACATGACCGAGCTGAACCTGATCTCTGCCGTCGATGCGGCGATCCCCGCAGAGCCCTTCATCTGTCGTCACCTGATCGCGGGCGAGTGGCGCGACAGTGCCTCTGGCGAGACCTATGATCGGATGTCCCCGGCACATGGCTGCCTCGTCAGTCGTGCGGCGCTGGGCGCCGAAGCCGATGCGGAAGCCGCGATCGTCGCGGCGCGCGAGGCGTTCGACAGCGGCGTCTGGAGCCGGATCTCTGGCAAGGAGCGCGCCACGATCCTGCTGCGCGTCGCCGATCTGATCGAGGGCAATGTCGAGCGCATGGCGCTGCTGGAGACGCTCGAAAGCGGCAAGCCGATCTCGCAGTCGCGCGCCGAAGTGTCGGGCGCCGCGGACCTGTGGCGCTATGCGGCTTCGCTGGCGCGCACCATGCATGGGGACAGCCATAACACGCTCGGGCCGGACATGCTCGGCGTCGTCGTGAAAGACCCGATCGGCGTCGTCTCGATGATCACGCCGTGGAACTTCCCGTTCTGGATCCTGAGCCAGAAGCTGCCCTTCGCGCTTGCCGCCGGCTGCACCACGGTCATCAAGCCGTCCGAGCTGACGCCGTCGACCACGGTGATGCTCGGGGAGCTGCTGTTCGAGGCGGGGATGCCCGCGGGCGTCGTGAATATCGTTCTGGGCTACGGGCCTGCCGTGGGCGGCCTGATGTCGACTCATGAGGCCGTGGACATGGTGACCTTCACCGGCTCGACCGCGGTCGGCAAGGCGATCTCGGCGGCTGCGTCGAGCACGTTGAAGAAGGTCGCGCTGGAGCTTGGCGGGAAGAACCCGCAAGTCGTGTTCCCCGATGCCGATATCGAGAGCGCAGCCGATGCGATCACCTTCGGCGTCTATTTCAACACCGGGCAATGCTGCAACTCGAGCAGCCGGATCATCGTCCATGAAGATATCGTGGATGAGGTGGTCGAGCGCGTGGTGGAACTGTCGAAGCGCGTGGCTTTCGGCGACCCGCTCGATCCGCGCACGCAGGTCGGGGCGATCATTTCCGTCCAGCATCAGGGCAAGATCGACGACTACGTTCGCGCGGCCGTCACCGAAGGCGCCGAGATTGCGCTGGGTGGCGGGCCGATGACCGTGCCGGGGCTCGAAGGGCAATTCTATCAACCCACCGTCGTGCGCGGCGTCTCGCCCGAGATGGCGATCGCCCGCGAGGAGGTCTTCGGACCGGTGCTTTCGGTTCTGACCTTCCGCACGATGGACGAAGCGGTAGCGCTAACGAACGATGCAAGCTACGGTTTGTCTGCGGGCGTTTGGAGCGAGAACGTCCACACCTGCCTCGAGTTCTCGACGCGGGCGCAGGCGGGCACTGTCTGGACGAATACCTGGATGGACGGTTTCCCGGAATTGAGCTTCGGCGGGGTCAAGCAATCCGGTCAAGGGAGAGAGATCGGACGCTATGGCCTGGAGGAGTTCTTCGAGATCAAGACGCTCGTGATGCGCATCGGTCGCACGCGAGAGCCTTGGGTGAGACCCGAATGACCTGATCGGTCGCACGGGAGGGAGTGTGACGACAACGCAAGAGGGAGGAAAATCATGCGTAGTTACATCGGACGGACACTGAAAATGGCGAGCGTTCTGGCGCTCGTGGCAGGGTCGGCACAGGCGGAGGATGTGGAGGTCCTTCACTGGTGGACCTCGGGTGGCGAAGCTGCCGCGCTCAACGTCCTCAAGGACGATCTGCAGAAAGAAGGCATCGGCTGGAAGGACATGCCCGTTGCAGGTGGCGGTGGCCAAAGCGCGATGACCGTGCTGCGTGCGCGCGTCACTTCGGGTGATCCGCCGACCGCGGTCCAGATGCTCGGTTTCGACATCTCGGACTGGGCGCAGCAAGGCGCGCTCGCCGATCTCGACAAGGTCGCGGCCGATGGCAACTGGGATGCCGTGGTGCCTGCGGCGCTGCAGAAGTTCTCGAAATATGACGGCCATTGGGTCGCGGTTCCGGTGAACGTGCACTCGACCAACTGGGTCTGGTCGAACAAGAAGATGCTCGCCGATCTCGGCATCGAAGAGCCGAAGACCTGGGACGAGTTCATCGCTGCAATGCAGAAGGTGAAGGATTCCGGGAAGATCGCGCTCGCCGCGGGCGGCCAGCCTTGGCAGGAAGCCACGATGTTCGATGGCGTCGTGCTGTCGGTCGGTGGCCCCGAGTTCTACAAGAAGGCTTTCGTCGATCTCGATCCCGAGGCGCTCGGCGGCGAGCAGATGGTCGAATCCTTCAAGCGTATGGAGCAGCTTCACAGCTTCGTCGACCCGAACTTCTCGGGCCGCGACTGGAACCTCGCGACCGCGATGGTCATCAATGGCGAAGCCGCCTTCCAGATGATGGGCGACTGGGCCAAGGGTGAATTCCTGCGGGCCGGCAAAGAGGCCGAGGTCGATTTCGGCTGCTTCCGCACTCCGGGCACCGCAGGCGATGTGACCTTCAACTCCGACCAGTTCGCGATGTTCAAGGTGGGCGAGGATGCGCAGGCCGCGCAGGACGCGATGGCGAAAGCCGTGATGTCGCCGTCGTTCCAGATCGCCTTCAACACGGTGAAAGGCTCTGTTCCTTCGCGCACGGACGTGTCGGACGAAGAGTTCGACGCTTGCGGCAAGAAGGCGATGGCTCAGCTGAAATCGGCGAGCGAGAACGGCACGCTTCTGGGCTCGATGGCGCATGGCCATGCTGACCCGGCTTCGGTGAAGAACGCGATCTATGACGTGGTGACGGCGAATTTCAACGGCGAATATGACGCCGAGACCGCCGCCAAGGAACTCGTCAAGGCCGTGTCGCTGGCTCAGTAACAGGCTCTCGGGCCGGTCGATCTGACCGGCCCGTATCCCCACCCATCCGTCTCATTTCCCCAAAGGAGAGAGCAATGGCCCGTCCGGTCCAGTCAGACTTGCGTACCCGGCTTCAGGAATGGATTCCCAAGATCGTCCTCGCGCCCTCTGTCGCGTCCATGTTGATCTTCGTCTACGGCTTCATCGTGTTCACCGGGTACCTGTCGTTCACGAACAGCCGGATCCTGCCGAGCTTCGACCTTGTCGGCTGGCACAATTACTGGCGGCTTTTCCAATTGCCGACCTGGACGATCGCGGTCCAGAACCTTGCGATCTTCGCCTCGCTCTACATCGCGATCTGTATCGCGATCGGGCTCACCCTCGCGATCTTTCTGGATCAGAAAATCCGCGGCGAGGGGATGTTGCGCCCAATCTTCCTCTATCCGATGGCGCTGTCGTTCATCGTGACGGGCACGGCGTGGAAATGGCTTCTCGATCCGGGCATCGGCATCGAACATACCCTGCATCTCTGGGGATGGGAGAGCTTCCATTTCGGCTGGATCAAAAGCTCGTCCATGGCGATCTACACGGTGGTGATCGCCGCGGTCTGGCAAAGCTCGGGTTTCGTCATGGCGATGTTCCTCGCCGGGCTGCGCGGCATCGACAACGAGATCCTGAAAGCGGCGCAGATGGATGGCGCCTCGAACTGGAACCTCTATCGCCGCATCATCATTCCGCAGCTTCGGCCCGCGTTCCTGTCGGCCTTCGTCATCCTCGCGCACCTTGCGGTCAAATCATATGACCTCGTCATCGCGCTAACCGGTGGCGGCCCGGGCCGGGCAACCGAACTGCCCGCGACCTTCATGTATTCCTACACTTTCACCCGCAACGAGATGGGCGTGGGCGCAGCGTCGGCGGTTATCATGCTGATGACCATCGCCGCGATCATGATCCCCTATCTCTACGCTGAACTGAAGGAGCCGAAGTAATGTCCGGCGCCGTCGATACCGGGGTCGCGATCCGCACAAATCGCGTGACCCGCACCTTCATCTATCTTTTCCTGCTGCTGTTCGCGCTGTTCTACCTGCTGCCGCTCGCGGTGATGCTGATCAACTCGGTCAAACCTCTGAGTGAGATCACGGGCGGCAACATGATGGCGCTGCCCAATGTCTGGACTTTCGAGCCATGGCGCGAAGCCTGGTCCTCGGCCCAGATCGGCGTTCAGCCGACCGGCCTGCGCCCCTACTTCATCAACTCGATCCTGATCGTGGTTCCGGCCGTGGCGATCTCGACCATCATGGGCGCGCTTAACGGCTACGTGCTGACCAAGTGGCGGTTCCGCGGTGACACGATCCTCTTCGGGATGCTGCTGTTTTCGTGCTTCATTCCGTTCCAGATCGTGCTGATCCCGATGGCGCGGGTGCTGGGCATGATCGGGCTCGCAGGCTCGGTGCCGGGGCTGATCCTCGTTCACGTCGTCTACGGGCTCGGCTTCACGACGCTTTATTTCCGCAACTACTACTCGGCCTTCCCGACCGAGCTGGTGCGCGCGGCGCAGATCGACGGGGCCGGGTTCTTCCGTATCTTCTACCGCATCCTGCTGCCGCTGTCGGGGCCGATCATCGTGGTCACGATCATCTGGCAGTTCACCAATATCTGGAACGACTTCCTGTTCGGGTCGTCCTTCGCCGGGCAGGCCAGCCAGCCGATGACCGTCGCCTTGAACAACCTCGTTCAAAGCTCGACCGGCGTGAAGGCCTACAACGTTCACTTCGCGGGTGCGATCCTTGCGGCGCTGCCCACTCTCATCGTCTACATCGTCTCGGGGCGCTTCTTCGTGCGCGGCCTGATGGCGGGCTCAGTCAAGGGGTAATGCCAATGGGTCTCCTCGATATTTCAAACGTCACCAAGTCCTACGGCGCGGTCGAAGTGCTGCACAGCGTCGACATCTCGGTCGATGAAGGTGAATTCCTCGTGCTGGTCGGCCCGTCCGGCTGCGGCAAGTCCACGCTCTTGAGCATGATCGCGGGGCTGGAAGGGATCACCTCCGGCGAGATTTCGATCAAGGGGCGCACCATGAACGGTGTGCACCCGTCGAAGCGCAACATCGCGATGGTGTTCCAGTCCTACGCGCTCTACCCTAACATGACCGTCGGCCAGAACATCACCTTCGGCCTCGAGATGCATGGCACGCCCAAACCCGAACGCGAGGACGCGATGAACCGGGTGGCGGAGATGCTGCAGATCGACAATCTGCTCTCGCGCAAACCGGGGCAGCTTTCGGGCGGTCAGCGTCAGCGCGTCGCGATGGGCCGTGCGCTGGTGCGCGACCCGGATGTGTTCTTGTTCGACGAGCCGCTGTCGAACCTCGACGCGAAACTGCGCGTCGATATGCGCACCGAGATCAAGAAGCTGCACCAGAGCCTTGGCACCACGATCGTCTACGTGACCCACGACCAGATCGAGGCGATGACGCTCTCGACCCGGATCGCGGTCATGAACAAGGGCTATGTGCAGCAGCTCGGCACACCGAAGGAAATCTACGACACGCCCTCGAATGTGTTCGTGGCGACATTCATGGGTAGCCCCGCGATGAACGTGTTCCCGTCGCGGATCGTGGTGAAGGACGGTGCGCCGCATGCCGCCGTGACGGGCCATGACGGGGTGGAGCAACTGCTCCGCTTCCCGCAAGCCAATCTCGCTCAGTGGGACGGGCGCGAAATCCTTCTCGGGATCCGGCCGGAGACGATCACCGATCCGGAGGGGGCCGATCGCAACGCTGACCATATCGCGTCGCTGCGCAACCATATCGGTGTCACCGAACCTGCCGGGTCCGATACTTTCGTGACGATGACGCTGGGCGGGCGCGACGCCATCGCCCGGATGCGGGCCGATGTGACCGTGCGGGCGGGCGAGGTCTTCGATTTCGCCGTCAACATGGACAAGGCGGTGGCCTTCGATCCCAAGACGGAGGAGCGCATCCAGCCATGAGCGATGCCGACGTCATCATCATCGGCTCGGGCATGGGCGGTGCCACCACGGCGGCGGCACTGGCCGGGACGGGGCGGCGCGTGCTGGTGCTCGAGCGTGGCGAACGCCTGCCCGACACGCCGGACGCGCGCGACCCGGACGCGATCTTCGCGCGCGGTCATTACCGGCCCGAGGAAACCTGGCTCGATGGCGATGACGTGCCGTTCAACCCCGGCAATTACTACAATGTCGGCGGCAACTCGAAATTCTACGGCGCCGTTCTGATGCGCTACCGCAAGGCGGATTTCTCGCCTGTCGCACATCAAGGCGGGACCACGCCGGGCTGGCCAATCGCCTATGACGAGATCGAGCCGTTCTACCAGAAGGCCGAGGCGCTCTATCAGGTGCGCGGTCAGCTTGGAGAGGACCCGACGGAGCCGCGCCATTCCGGTCTCTACGCCCATGCGCCGGTCCCGGACGAACCCGATATCGTGGCGCTTCGGCGGCGGCTGAAATCGGTCGGGCTGCACCCGTCCTCCCTGCCGCTCGGGGTCGATATCGACCGCTGGCTCGCGCATGGGCGGACGCCTTGGGATGCGTTCCCGGATACCTGCGGCGGCAAGATGGATGCCGAAAACGTCGGTCTGGCGACGGCGCTGAAATCCCCGAATGTGGAGCTGATGACTGGCGCGCGGGCGCAGCGTCTGATCGTGGACGACGAGAACCGCATCAGCGGGGTCGAGATCGAGAAAGACGGGCAGACGCAGACACTCACGGCGCCGGTCGTGGTGCTCTCCGCCGGGGCAGTGCAAAGCGCGGCCCTCTTGCTGGCCTCAGCGACTGAGCGTTATCCGACCGGGCTGGCGAACGGTTCCGATCAGGTCGGGCGCAATTTCATGAACCACAATTGCTCGGCCGTTCTGGCGCTGCACCCGCTGCGCCGGAACCGGGCAATCTACCAGAAGACGCTGGCGATCAACGATTTCTACCTGTCGGGCGGGGCGAAGGGCGCGCCGCTGGGCAATATCCAGCTGCTCGGCAAAATCTCCGGTCCGATCCTCGCCTCGGCCTCGCCGCTGCCGCGACCGGTGGCGAGCTGGATCGCCAACCGCTCGGTCGACCTTTATGCGATGTCCGAAGACCTGCCCAATCCCGAGAGTCGCGTGACGCTGAAGGACGGCAAGATCCGGCTCGACTGGAAGCGCTCCAACTGGGAGGCCCATCTCGAACTCGTCGCCATGCTGCGCAGAAAGCTGCGCGCTGCGGGCTACCCGATCGTGCTTGCGCGGCCGTTCGACCGGCAGACCCCGTCGCATCAGTGCGGGACGGCGCGGATGGGTAACGATCCGGCGTCGAGCGTCGTCGATACGTTCTGCCGCAGCCATGACCACCCGAACCTGTTCATCGCCGATGCGTCCGTCCTGCCGACCTCGGCTGCCGTGAACCCCGCCCTTACCGTCGCGGCGCTCGCCCTGCGCGCGGCCGAGCATATCGAACAGACAGAGCTTGCCGCCTGAGCCACCCGGGCTGCGGCGAGAGACTTGGCCAAGGAGGCCAGCATGAAGACGACTTACGATTTCATCATTATCGGCGGCGGTTCGGCAGGCTCGGTGCTGGCCGGGCGTCTCTCCGAGGACCCGTCGGCTGACGTGCTGCTGCTCGAGGCGGGCGGCAGCGATCGCCACCCGTTCTATCATCTGCCCGCGGGCTTCGCGAAGATGACCAAGGGCATCGGCAGCTGGGGTTGGGACACGGTTCCGCAGCGCCACATGCAGAACAAGGTCTTTCGCTACACGCAGGCCAAGGTGATCGGCGGCGGCTCCGCGATCAACGCGCAGGTCTATACCCGTGGCAATGCGCGCGATTACGACGAATGGCGTCAGATGGGATGCACCGGCTGGGGCTATGAGGATGTGCTGCCCTATTTCCGCAAGGCCGAGGATAACGCGAGCCTCGAGAACCGGTATCACGGCAAGGGCGGCCCGCTCGGCGTGAGCGATCCGCGTGCGCCCCTGCCGGTCTGCGAGGCCTATTTCGAAGCGGCCGCCGAGCTTGGCATTCCGCGCAATTACGACGTGAACGGCGAGAAGCAGGACGGGGTCGCCTATTACCAGCTGACCCAGCGCAATGTGCGCCGTTCCTCAGCTGCGATGGCCTATGTAGCGCCCAATCGTCACCGCGAGAACCTCACGGTGAAGCTGGGTGCGCAGGTGCGCCGCATCGTGGTCGAGAATGGCCGCGCAACCGGGGTCGAGCTCGTCGATGGCACGCAGCTTCGGGCGGAAAGCGAAGTGCTGCTCTGTTCGGGGGCGATCGGCTCGCCGCGGCTCTTGCAGCTGTCGGGGATCGGGCCGGCGGATGAGCTGGCCTCGCTCGGGATCGATGTCGTCTTCGACCAGCCGGAGGTGGGGTCCAATCTGCAGGACCACCTCGACCTTTATTGCATCAGCGAACTGTCGGGGCCCTATAGCTACGACCGCTATGCGAAGCCGCATTGGGCGGCGTTGGCGGGGCTGCAATATCTGTTCGGACGCAAGGGGCCGGTGGCGTCGTCTTTGTTCGAAACCGGTGGCTTCTGGTATGCCGATCCCGAGGCGCGGTCCCCGGATCTGCAGTTCCACTTGGGGCTCGGGACCGGCATCGAACATGGCGTCGTTTCCATGCCGCAGGGCGGTATCACGCTCAATTCCTGCTATCTGCGGCCGCGCTCGCGCGGCAGCGTCCGTCTGCAAAGCGACGATCCGGCGAAGGCGCCGCTGATCGATCCGAACTACCTGCAGGACCCGCTCGATCGCGAAATGTCGATCCGGGGGTTGAAGCTGACGCAGGAAATCCTGTCGCAATCGCCCTTGCGCAAATATATCCTCGCCGAGCGCCTTCCGGGGCCTGACGTCCGAACCGATGAGGATTACTTCGATTTCATCTGCACCCATTCGAAGACGTCGCATCACTGCGCGGGGACATGTCGCATGGGCGCCGATCCGGGAGCTGTCGTAGACCCGACATTGCGGTTCAACGGGATCGAGGGGCTGCGCGTCGTCGATAACTCGATCATGCCGCGCGTGATCTCGTCCAACACCAACGCCGCGGCGATCATGATCGGCGAGAAAGCCGCCGATATGATCCGCGCGTCACATGGAGGCTGACATGACAGTGCGCCACATTGTTCTCGTCAAATTCAAACCCGAGCTGAGCGAGGAAGAGATCGCGCCGCTCTGGGAGGAGCTGCACGCGATCGAGGGCAAGGTGGACGGGCTTGGCGCGATCTGCGCGGGCCGCTCCGAGAGCCCCGAGAAGATCGAGCGCGGCTACATGCACGGCTTCACCGTCGATTTCCGCGACTGGGAGGCGCTCGCCGCCTATCAGGAACATCCCGATCATCGGGCGCTCGGGGCGAAGCTCGTGGCCAACGCGCAAGGCGGGATCGACGGCATCCTCGTCTTCGACCTCGAGATCGCGGCTCAGCCGCAGGGGGCGTGACATGGCGCCGAGCGACCGCAGACCGACGATCATCGACGTGGCCCGCAAGGCCGGGGTCTCGAAATCGACCGTCAGCCTCGTGATCCAGAACAGCCCCCTGGTGAAGCAGAAAACGCGCGAGCAGGTGCAGGCTGCGATGACCGAGATCGGCTATGTCTATAACCGGGCGGCGGCCAATCTGCGCAGCGCCGGGGCCGGGCTCGTCGGTCTCGTGATCAACGACCTTCGCAACCCGTTCTTCACCGAATTCGCGACATCCGTTCAAATGGCGCTGTCGAGCCGCGGCTATGCGGCCGTCGTGGCGAACACCGACGAAGACCCGCAGCTTCAGGCGCAGGTGGTCGAGGCGATGATCGAGCACGGCGTCTCCGCGATGATCCTGTCGCCCGCCTATGGCGACGAGGCGCTGAGCTTCGAGGCGCTTCAGCGGGCGGGCATTCCGGCGATGCAGGTGCTGCGCAAAGTCGAGATGCGGACCGAGCTTTTCCCCTTCGCCGCGCCGGATTATCCGAACGGGACGCGCATCGCGACCGAGCATCTCCTCGAACAAGGCGCGAAGCGGATCGCTTTCGTGGGCGGTCTGGAAGGCCGGGCCGTCACGCAGGAACGTATGGCGGGCTATCTGAGTGCGATCGAGATGGCCGGGCTCGAGCCCTTTGTTCTGACCGGCAGCGCGAGCCGCGCCTTCGGCAGGCAGGCGGCGCATAAGTTGGCGGACGACCATCCGGAGGTGGATGGCGCGGTCTGCTTCAACGATCAGGTCGCGCTCGGGATGATTTCGGGCTGCGCCGAGATCGGGCGCAATGTCGGCCGCGATCTGCGCATCGTGGGCTTCGATGACATCGAGGAGGCGGCCCATTCCTGGCCCCCGCTCAGCTCGGTGCGCTGCGATATTGAAGGCTTCGGGAAGCTTGTCGCCGAAACGATCCTGGCCTGGCTCGAGAACGATAAGATGCCGGCGCCGGAAATCCGCACGCCGGTCTCACTGGCCATTCGTGGATCGAGTGGCGAGACACCTGCGGGTTGAGACGACAGGGAGACGGGAGGCCCGCCCGTTCGGACGAAACAGAGACGAGACCGCGCGGAGAGACACCGGCGCGAACAGGAGAGGAGTGTTCAAATGACAGAGATCCGCGTTGCCGTGCTCGGCGCTTCGGGGTGGATGGGCAAAGTCCATACGATGGCCTACCAGACCTTTCCGCATTTCTTCGGGACCGAGGGGGGCACGGCGCGCGTCGTCACCCTCGTCGATCGCAATCCCGCGCGGGCGCAGGAACTTGCCGCCCGGGTGCCCGGTGCGCGGATCGTTCAGAACTGGCGCGAGGTGATCGCCGATCCCGAGGTCGATCTCGTAGATATCTGTCTTCCTGACAACCTGCATTACGAGGTCGCGAAAGCCGCGCTCGAAGCGGGCAAACATGTCTTTTGCGAAAAGCCCCTTGCGGAATCCGCCGAGGAGGCGCGCGAGCTTGCCGATATCGCGAAGGCGCGCGGCCTGATCACTCGCGTCGGTCACGGCTTCCCGCGCAACCCCGTCCATGATCTCGCGAAGGAGATCATCGATGCGGGCGAGATCGGCGAGATCACGATGTTCAAAGGGTGCCAGCATGTCGACATGTATGGCGACCCGATGGTGCCCTATATGTGGCGCGCCGATGGGTCGCTCGCGCCGACCGGGATCGTCGGGGATACCGGCAGCCATGTCTTCAGCTTCATGGAATTCCTCGTCGGTCGCGTCTCGTCTCTGATTGCCAACAACATCATCGTCACGCCGCGCCGCCCCAAGATCGAAGGGCTGGGGCTTGGTGAGACGGCCGAGCTGACCGGCAGCGAGGAATGGGCCGATATCACCAATCCCGACGCGAGCCAGATTCTGTGCACGTTCGAGAACGGTGCGAACGGGATCGTGGATTTCAGTCGTGTCGCGACCGGGCGCAAATTCATGCAGACCTACGAGATCTACGGCACGAAAGGCAGCCTCGCCTATACGTTCGACGAGGTGAACCGGCTGCGCTTCTACACCAATGCCGATCCGATCGGGCGCCGCGGCTACCGCGAGATCGATGTCGGGCCCGAGCATCCGACCTACGCGGCCTTCCTGCCGCTGCCGAATTTCGCGCTCGGGTATAACGAGACCAAGATCATCGAAGCGGCGGAGGTCATCCGCTCCATCGTCTCCGGCAAGGCGATGTGGCCGACCTTCGAGACAGGCCATCACATCACCCAGATCGTCGACGCCTGCATGAGCTCGTCCCGGCAACGCGCCTGGGTCGATATTCCGCAAAGCTGACCGGACCGCAAACGGAGCCAAGACATGGACAGTGCAATCCCTCAGGAAATCCTAGACGCCCTGACCGATATCGAGATGCCGCGGCTGCGGGCCGACGAGGCGATCCCGGAGATGCTCGAGGTTGCGGGCCTCACCCTGCCGGTCTATCGCACCGGCTGCCTCGTCGTCGGCAGCGGGGCCGCGGGGCTTCGCGCCGCCGTCGAACTCAAGCGGCGCGGCGGCGAGGTCATCGTCGCGAGTCAGAGCGCCTGGGGCGGGACCTCCGCCTGCTCGGGTTCCGACAAGCAGACGCTGCACACCGCGAATACCGCCGATCACGGGGATGATTTCCAGGCGATGGCGCGGGCGATCCGGGCTGGCGGCGCGATGGACGAGGACACGGCCTATATCGAGGCGGTCGGCTCGCCGCGCATGATGGCCTCGCTGCAATATCTCGGCCTGCCGCTGCCGCAGGATCGGTTCGGCGCGACGCTGCGCTACAAGACCGACCATGACGAGACCGGGCGCGCGACCAGCTGCGGCCCCCGAACCTCGCGGTTGATGGTCAAGGTGCTGGCGGAAGAGGCGCTGCGGCTCCACGTGCCGATCTTTAACCACACGACGGTCGTGCAACTGCTCACCGAAGGCGACGGGGATGACCGCCGGGTCTCCGGGGCGCTGGCGTTCCGCAAATCCGAACGCAATGAGGCCAACCCATACGGTCTCGTGCTGTTTGCCGCGCCGAATGTCGTGCTCGCGGCAGGCGGGCCGGGCGAGCTTTATCGCGACAGCGTCTATCCCAATGGCTGTTTCGGAACGCTGGGTCTCGCGCTCGAAGCGGGGATCGAATTGGTGAACCTCACCGAGAGCCAGTTCGGCATCGGCACGCGCCGCGAAGGGTTTCCGTGGAACCTCTCGGGGACTTACGTGCAATCCCTGCCGCATATCTATTCGGTCGATGCCGAAGGGCGCGAGCATCATTTCCTCGCGCAGTACTACCGGACGACGCAGGAGCTGGCCTCCAACGTGTTCCGCAAGGGCTATCAATGGCCGTTCCACGCGACGCGGATGCTGGATTTCGCGTCGAGCCTCGTCGATCTGGCGATCTGGCGCGAGAGCGCTGCGGGGCGCCGGGTCTTCATGGACTTCAACCGCAACCCGCTGCCGGTGCCCGGCGATCAGCCTTTCGATCTCACCCGCCTCGACGAGGATGTGCGGACCTATCTGGGCACCGCCGGGGCAGATCAGGAGTTGCCGATCGACCGGCTGCGCCACATGAACCCGCTCGCGATCGAACTGTACCGCCGCTACAAGGTCGACATCGCCGCCACGCCGCTCGAATTCGCGGTGAACAACCAGCATATGAATGGCGGGATCGCGGTCGATCCCTGGGGCCGCTCGAACTTGCGCGGTGTCTATGCCGCGGGCGAGGCGGCGGGCACGCATGGCGTGACGCGTCCGGGCGGATCGGCCCTGAATGCCGGTCAGGTCTTCGGCACCCGCGTTGGCGAGCATATCGGCGCAAGCCGCACGGCCCATGCGCCGGATGCTGTCGGATCGGAGGCCCTCACTGCGGCGGTGACGGATCTGCTTGCACGGTTGAACACGGACAGCGCGCATTCCGTGAAGTCGGTCCGCGACGAAGTTCAGGCCCGGATGAGCGACCATGCCGGGATGATCTGCAACGGCGAGGACGTGGCCGAAGCGCTTGCAGCGGCGCGCCAGTTGAACCGGAGCTTGCGCAGCGGCGGGATCGCCCCGGAGCGCGCGGGCGATGGCGGGCGGGCGATCCAGTGGCAGCAGATGGCGCTTGCCTCCGAGGCCGTCCTTGCCGCGCTCGACCAGTATATCTCGCAAGGCGGTGGCAGCCGCGGCGCGCGCGCGATCTGTTCCGATGACGGCGAAGCGATCCCGATGGCGCGCGACACGGATCTGGGCGCGTTCCGCTTCAAGACGGAGCGCGACATCGACAAACAGACGCAAATCCTCGTCCGTCTGGAGGGGGAAGACTTGAAGATCGACACCCGCGAAAACCGCAGCTTTGACGAGAGTGCGCGCGCGTTCTTCGAGCGGGACTGGCCCGATTGGCTGACCGGCCGCATCTTTGACCTCGATGCGAAAGGCCTGCGCGAATGAGTGAGAACCCGAAGAAGATGGTCGCCGTCGGGGAAGCGATGCTGGAACTCGCCCCGGTCGAGGGCGGCACGTTCCGCCTTGGCTATGCGGGCGATACGTTCAACACGCTGTGGCACGCGGCGCAACTGCTTGGGTCGCGTGCCCGGGCGGGCTTCGTCACGCGCATCGGCGAGGATAAGCTGTCCGGTCGTTTCCTCGCAGAGATGGAGGCGGATGGCTTGGACATCTCCACCGTGCAGCGCGATGCCGAACGCGAGATGGGGCTCTACATGATCGAGCTCGAGGGAGCGGAGCGCAGTTTTCACTATTGGCGCCAGCTCTCCGCGGCGCGTCGGCTCGCGGATGATCCCGATACCCTCGGGCGCGCCTTGTCCGGCGCGGATCTCGTCCATGTGTCGGGCATCACCCTGGCCATTCTCTCGCCGGAGGCGCGCGAGACGCTGTTCGACGCGATTGCCAAAGCGCGCAGCGAAGGCGCGCGAATTTCCTTCGATCCGAACTATCGGCCACGGCTCTGGCAATCGCCGGAGGAAGCGCGTGACACCTGTCTGCGCATGCTCGACCATACCGATATCGCGCTGCCGAGCTTTGACGACGAGGCTGCCTTGTGGGGCGATGCGACGCCGGAACAGACCTTGGAGCGATTGAGTGGGCAGGGGGTTGCTGAGATCGCCGTGAAGGATGGCGCGCAACCCGTCTGGTATCATGCCGAGGGCCACACTGGTCGGCGCGACACCCCGGTTCTGACAGAGTTGCGCGATACCACCGGCGCGGGCGATGCGTTCAATGCGGGCTATCTTGCCGCCCGTCTTCTTGGGCACCCGGTCGAACAGGCGATCGGCATGGGGCAGACAGTCGGCGGCGCGGTCTTGGGCGAGCCGGGCGCGCGGCTGGGCAAGGACGCAGCGCGCGCCCTCGCGGCATCGCTGGAATAGGGCGGTTACGGTCCATCGAGTGACCTCATGCCTATGCGGTGGTCGTCATTCCGCCGCGCCGTGACGCTTCAAACCTGTCAGGCTGCCGTGTCGGGCGCGGGACTTCCACCCACGCCAAACCGCTCTGGCATCTGAAAATAGGTAAGCGTTGACGTGTGTTCTTCTCACGAACCTCATTCGCCTTCAGGATGGGCATGCCTTTGGCTCTCATTGAGAGACAGGTCGGGGAGGCCTATGGCTCCGCGTGCTGCCGGGACTGCGGGCGACAGAGGATCCACATTGGCAATGGCCTCGATTCGGGAATGGACGTCGCTGAGAGGTCCCGTAATCAGGTCTGCCATCGGGCTGAAGCTCATGCCCCAGGCCTTCAGTATGTCGACCGAGGCGTCGAACATAGCTCGTGTGTCTGCGGCACGCCCGGCGCGACGGGCCCTCCACTCGGTGAAGAGAGCAAGCCTGACGTTGGCACAGCGTGCCTCGGCCTTGATGAGTCCCTCGTCTTAAGAGACCTGTTAATCTCACGGAGGGGTTCGACGTCCGTAAACTCATTCGGGACGCGCATGCGGAAGTAGTAGGTCTTGCCCGTTGCCCCACCCGGGTGGAGTTCTCGCAAATTCCACCCGCAGTTGGGTGGAGAAATTTCTCCAAAGAAACTAGGAGCTTCCGACGCCCGAGAGAAAATTGCTTTCTCCCTCGAGGCAGCATCTCCTGGGCACCATTACTCAAAAAGTCGCGCAACTCATCCGGGCTGAGCTTTTTCGCGCAGGCGCGCGCGCTGGGCCTTATTTCCTGCGGAAAAAGCGCGCGCGGTCGTAAAGCGCTTCGAGCCGCGCCATGCGGGCCGAGGTTTCTTCCCAGGTCAGCGATTGAATCGCCGCCATGAGCGTTTCGACCAGAACCTGAATCGCGACCGTCGAATCCCACGCCGAGGGCGCTTCGATCTGCGCCGAGAAGCGATAGCGCGCATGGGTTGCGGCGGGCGAGACCCAAGGGTCGGTGATCAGCACGACTTCCGCGCCCTGCTCGACCGCCATCTCGACCAGTTGCAGGACGCTCGATTCGTAGCGGCGAATGTCGAAAACCAAGAGCACGTCGCCCTTCTGCATCTCGAGAAGCGCGGGCGGCCAGCTGTTCGAGAGCGGCTCGAGCAGTTCGACGCCGGGGCGGATCACCTTCATATGCGCCACGAAATAGGCCGCGATCGGGCCGGTGATCCGGCCCCCGGTCGCGAAGATGCGACGTTTGGGATCGGCCATCAGCGCGGCAGCGGCGTCGAACTCGGCATGGTCGATCTGCTTCAGCGTCGCCTGCAGGTTGCCCAGAACCGTATCGGCGAAGCGGTTGATCATATGGGTGTCGGGCGCATCCCCCGCCCAGCGATCGTGTTTGACCAGCGGCGAGACAAGCTGCGCCTCCAACTCGTCGCGCACCGCCTGCTGCAGCCCCGGATAGCCGCCATAGCCCATCTTCTGCGCCAATCGCACAACTGTAGGGGAGGACACTTCGGCGGCCCGCGCCAGCTGCGCGACAGATCCCAGAAGCGCCATCGGATAGTGGCGCAGGATATGCCCGGCGAGTTGCTTCTCGGTCCGGGTCATCTCTTCGATGCCCGTCCGGAGCCTGTCTTCGATGCTTTGCGTCGCTGCTGACAAATCGGGCACCCCCGTGCGAATCAAGTTAGAAATGATTGTAACAGAATTTTCTTCTCTGAAATTTTCTTGACAGATGCGGCTTGGCGAGGCGAGCCTGACCCCAGGACGCGACGTAGAATCGCGCCGCTCAACAGAGAGGGACCGATTTGAACAGCGCGCATGTAGCGGTGGAAATCGAAGGCGCGGATCGACCGGGTGAGGTCGTTCTGGTCTGCGAACATGCGTTGAATGCCTTTCCTGCGCCTTGGGGCGATCTGGGTCTGACGCCCGATCAGCGCGAGGCGCATATCGCTTGGGATCCCGGCGCGCTGGGCCTTGCGCGCGGTCTGGCTGCGCAATTGGAGGCGCCGCTGGTCGCCGCCCGCCAGTCGCGGCTGATCTACGATCTCAACCGCCCGCCGCATCATCCGGGTGCGATGCCCGTGACCTCCGAGATCCATGACATTCCTGGTAATGCGGCGCTTTCGCCGGACGACCGTAGTGCGCGCACCGAGGCGCTATACGAGCCGTTCCACGCAGCGCTACGCAGTCTGATCGCCGAGCGGTTGGCCCGCGGGCGGCCGACGGCGCTGGTGACGGTGCATTCCTTCACGCCGATCTGGTTCGGCAAGCCGCGCGCGGTCGAGCTTGGCGTGATCCACGATGCCGATCCGAGCCTAGCGCAGGCGGTTCTCGAGGAAGCCCGCCGTGTCACCGAACTCGATGCGCGTCTTAACGAACCTTACTCGGGCGCGGATGGCGTCTGTCATACGCTGGCGCTGCAGGCCACGCCGATGGGGCTGCCGAATGTCATGCTGGAACTGCGCAACGATCTGATCGCCGATCCTACCGCGCAAGAGGCGATGGCCGCGACGCTTGCCCCGGTGCTGCAAACCGCGCTGTCGCAGATCACCGCAAATAACGGGGAGGCCGCCTGATGCCACGCTGGAGTGTCGCCTATGTCCGCCTGATCGACGGGTTCAACCGCAAGCTCGGCAAGGTGGCGATGTACCTGCTCTACGTGATGATGGCGATCATGCTGTTCTCATCGCTGACGAAGATCTTCGAAATCCCCGCGCTCTGGACGCTGGAGATGGCCCAGTTCACGCTGGTCGCCTATTACATGCTCGGCGCGCCGTGGACCCTGCAGGGCGACACGAACGTCCGGATGGACTTGCTGTACTCCCGCTGGTCGCCGAAAGGGCAGGCCTGGTGGGATGCCTTCACCGTTTTCGCGCTGATGTTCTACCTCGGGATCATGGTCTACTCGGCCTTCGATTCCACGGTCTATTCCTTCGAATATAACGAGCGAAACCCGACCGCGTGGCGTCCCGTGCTGTGGCCGATCAAGGTCATCATCACCACGGGCTTCGCACTTCTGTTCCTGCAGGCCGTGGCACTTCTGATCCGCGATGTCGCGACTATTCGCGGAGAGGAAATCTGATGGATCACAACACCATCGCCCTTTTGATGTTCTCGACGATGCTGCTGATGATGCTGACCGGTCAGCGCGTCTTCGGCGCGATCGGCTTCGTGGCCGTCGTCGCGGCCTTCTGGCTCTGGGGGCCGGGCGGCACGCAGATGGGCTTCGGCTCGGTCATGAAGCTGATGAAATGGACGCCGCTCCTGACGCTGCCGATGTTCGTCTACATGGGCTACGTGATGTCCGAGAGCCGTCTGGCCGAAGACCTCTATCGGATGTTCCACGTCTGGTTCGGGCCCTTACCGGGGGGGCTCGCCATCGGGACGATCATGCTCATGGTGATGATCTCGGTGATGAACGGGCTGTCGGTCGCGGGTATGGCGATCGGGGCGACGATCGCGCTGCCGGAACTGCTGCGCCGGAACTACGACAAGCTGATGATCTCGGGTGTCATTCAGGCGGGGTCGTCCTTGGGCATCCTGATCCCGCCCTCGGTCGTGCTGGTGCTGTTCTCGCTGATCGCGCGGCAGCCGGTGTCGGAACTGTGGTTGGCAGGTGCGGTGCCGGGGCTGCTGATGGCCACGCTTTTCGTCGCCTATATCGTGATCCGCTGCAAAATGAACCCGGACCTCGCGCCGCCGATGGATGCGGAAGAGCGCGCCATGATCACCATGCGCGAGAAGCTGCGCCTGCTGCGCGCGGGTCTGATGCCGGTCTTCATCTTCGTTGCGATGATGGTGCCCTTCCTTAAGGGGTGGGCGAGCCTGACCGAAGCCTCGGTGATCGGCGCACTGGCCGCTGTCTTCGCGGCGGCGATCAAGCGGCGCTTCACCTGGCAGGTCTTCAAGGTTTCGACCGAGAACACGCTCAAGATCACCGTGATGTTCATGCTGATCATCACCGCGGCGCTGTCCTTCGGGGCGGTGTTCGACGGTCTTGGCGCGGGCCGCGCGATCGAGGATTTCTTCACCGACAGCCTCGGCCTCGGCCCGTGGCAGATCCTGATCCTGATGCAGCTGAGCTTCCTCGTGATGGGGATGTTCCTCGATGACACGGCGATGCTGGTGATCGTGGCCCCGGTCTATGTCTCGCTCGCCCGGCATCTGGGCTTCGACATGATCTGGTACGGTGTCCTTTATACCATCACCTGTCAGGTTGCCTATCTCACGCCGCCCTTCGGTTATAATCTGTTCCTGATGAAGGCGATGGCGCCGAAGGATTTCACCCTGCCGGTGATCTACGCCTCGGTGATCCCCTTCGTGGGCGTGATGGTCCTGACGCTGATCCTCGTGATGATCTTTCCGCAGCTGGCGCTCTGGCTGCCGCATGCGGTGCTCGGAAGATAACCATAACCCGGAAAAACCGGGATCAACCAACAAGGAGAGAGTGATGACGACAAGAAGACAGTTCCTCACCACCGGTGCGGTGGGTGCGGCTGCGGCGGGCCTTGCGGCCCCGGCCGTCGCGCAGACCACACCAATCAAGTGGCGTATGCAGACCTATGCCGGCCCCGCGCTGGCCGAACAGGTCGTGGACAATTGCATCAAGACCTTCAACGAAATCGCCGATGGCGAGATGGAGATCGAGCTTTACTACGCCGACCAGCTGGTGCCGACCTCCGAGCTGTTCCGCGCGATGCAGTCGGGCACGATCGATGCCGTGCAATCCGACGATGACTCGATGGCCTCGCCGACCGAAGTCACCGTCTTCGGCGGCTATTTCCCCTTCGGCCTGCGCTACTCGCTCGACGTGCCGACGCTGTTCAACGAATGGGGTCTCAACGAGATCTGGGACGAGCAGTATTCGGCCGTCGGTGTGAAGCACATCTCGGCGGGCTCGTGGGACCCGTGCAACTTCGCCATGAAAGAGCCGGTGAAGTCGCTCGACGATCTCAACGGCAAGCGGGTCTTCACCTTCCCGACGGCCGGGCGCTTCCTTGCGCAATTCGGCGTCGTGCCGGTGACGATCCCGTGGGAAGACGTGGAAGTCGCGCTGCAGACCGGCGAGCTGGACGGCGTCGCATGGTCGGGCATCACCGAGGATTACACCTCGGGCTGGGGCAAGAACGCGCCCTACTTCCTGACCAACAACATCTCGGGCGCCTGGATCGGCCACTTCTTCGCCAACATGGATCGTTGGAATGAAGTGCCGGACCGTCTGAAGACGCTGATGAAGACCTGCTTCGATCAATCGCATTACCACCGCCAGTACTGGTACTGGTCGGGCGAGGCGAAGCTGCGCGTCGAAGGCACCGATATGGAGCTGACGACCATTCCGGACGCCGAATGGCAGAAGGTCGAAGACGCCGCCCACAAGTTCTGGGACGAGATCGCGGCCGAAAGCGAGTTGAAGGCCAAGGTCGTCGACATCTTCAAGAAATACAACGCGACGATGGCGAAGGCAGGCCCGCCCTATCGCTGCGGCTAAGCAAAGCGGGGGCGGCGGAAACGCTGCCCCTACGACGCAACATTTGCCCTCTTGTGGGGCCCCGCACCGCGCGGCAATCTCGCGCGGTGATCTTGATCCCGGAGGAACTCATGTCGCGCAAATTATCGTTCGACGCGCTCAAGAAATCGGTCAATGCAGGCGAGGTCGATACGGTCATCGCAGCCCTTGTGGATATGCAGGGGCGGCTTCAGGGCAAGCGGTTCCACGCGGCGCATTTCATCGACAGCGCATGGGAAGAGACCCATTGCTGCAACTACCTGCTGGCGACCGACATGGAGATGGTCACCGTGCCGGGCTATGACGCGTCCAGCTGGGAGCGCGGCTACGGCGATTACGTGATGAAGCCCGACATGGAGACGCTGCGGCTGATCCCATGGGTTCCGGGCACGGCGCTGGTGATCTGCGATCTGCTCGATCATCATAGCCACGAGCCGATCCCCCATGCACCGCGCCAGATGCTGAAATCGCAGCTCAAGCGCGCCAAGGACATGGGCTATGACGTGATGATGGCGACCGAGCTGGAGTTCTTCCTGTTCGAGGAAAGCTATCCGCAGCTCTTCGACGCGGGCTACCCCGATCCCACCCCGGTCGCGCGCTACAATGTCGACTATTCGCTGATGGGCAATTCGCGCGCCGAACCGGCGATGCGGGCGATGCGCAACGCGCTCTATGCGGCGGGCGTGCCGGTCGAATGTTCCAAGGGCGAGGCCGAATGCGGTCAGGAAGAGCTGAACGTGAAATATGCGGGCGGGCTTCAGACCGCCGACATGCATGTGCTGGTCAAGCAATGCGCCAAGGAAGTCGCCCAGTCCCACGGGCTTTCGGCGACCTTCATGGCGAAATACCACACCGACAAGGCTGGCTCGTCGAGCCACGTTCACCAGTCGCTCTGGAAGGGCGGCAAGCCTGCCTTCTTCGACAAGGACGCGCCGAACGGCATGTCCGAGCTGATGCACCAGTTCCTCGCCGGTCAGCTGACCCATGCGCGTGAGATCACCTATTTCCTCGCGCCCTACACCAACAGCTACAAGCGCTTCTGCGAGGGGCTTTTCGCGCCGACGAAAGCGGTCTGGTCTTTGGACAACCGAACGGCGGGCTTCCGCATCTGCGGCGAGGGCACGAAATCCATCCGCGTGGAATGCCGCATCGGCGGGGCCGACCTGAACCCTTATCTGGCCTGCGCGTCGCTTCTCGCGGCGGGGCTGGCCGGGATCGAGCAACAGATGGACCCGGGCCCGGAAGCCGCAGGCGACATCTACAAGGCGGGCGAAGTGACCGAGGTGCCGAAATCGCTGACCGAGGCGCTGGGCGCTCTCGAAGGTTCGGACATGCTCAAATCCGCCTTCGGCGAGGACGTGATGGCCCATTACGTGCGCGCCGCCCGCTGGGAAATCGAAGAGCAGAACCGAGTTGTGACCGACTGGGAGCGGATGCGCGGTTTCGAACGCGCCTGAGTTTTGACAGACCCGCGGGGCCCTACACCCCGCAAGGAGACATGATGACCAAGACCCTGAAATGTATCTCGCCCGTCGACGGGCAGGTCTATGCCGAACGCGAGGCGCTGAGCGCCTCCGACGCGCAGGCGCTGGCCGCGAGCCTTCGCGCCGCACAGCCCGCATGGGCCGAACGTCCGCTGTCCGAGCGTATCGCGCTCGTCGAGGCGGGCATCGCCAAACTCAACGAGATGAAGGATCTCGTGGTCGAGGAGCTTGCGTGGCAGATGGGCCGCCCGACCCGCTATGGCGGCGAATTCGGCGGCATGAACGAGCGCGCGGGCTATATGGCCGCGATCGCTGAAGAGGCGCTGGCCCCGATGGTGGTCGAGCAAAGCGAAAGCTTCCTGCGCCAGATCGCGCGCGAGCCCGTGGGCGTCGTCTTCATCATCGCGCCTTGGAACTATCCCTATATGACGGTGATCAACTCGCTGGTCCCGGCGCTGATCGCGGGCAACACGGTGATGCTGAAGCACGCCACGCAGACGATGCTGGTGGGCGAGCGTATCGCCGAAGCCTTCCACGCGGCGGGCGTGCCGCAGGACGTGTTCCAGAACGTCTACCTGACGCACGAGACCTCGGAAGAGCTGATGGGCGCGAAGGCGTTCGATTTCGTCAACTTCACCGGCTCTGTCGGCGGCGGTCGCGCGGTGGAGCGCGCGCTGGCGGGCACCTTCACCGGGCTGGGCCTCGAACTGGGCGGCAAGGATCCGGGCTATGTGGCCGCGGATGCCGATCTGGACGCGGCGGTCGACGGGCTGATGGATGGCGCGCTGTTCAACGCAGGCCAGTGCTGCTGCGGGATCGAGCGGATTTACGTCCATGCGAGCCTCTACGACGCCTTCGTCGAAAAGGCCGCTGCCTGGGCGAGCAAGCTGACCCTCGGCAATCCGTTCGAGCCGGAAACGACGCTGGGCCCGATGGCCAACAAGCGCTTCGCCGAAGTGGTGCGCGGCCAGATCGAGGATGCGATCACCGATGGCGCCAAGCCGCTGCTCGATCCCGAGCTGTTCCCGGCAGACGATGGTGGCGCCTATCTCGCGCCGCAGATCCTCGTCGACGTGAACCACGAGATGCGCGTGATGCGCGAGGAAAGCTTCGGTCCCGTCGTCGGCATCATGCCGGTGAAGGATGACGAGGAAGCCATCGCCGCGATGAACGATTGCGATTACGGGCTGACCTGCTCGATCTGGACCGCCGATCCCGCCCGCGCCGAGGCGATGGGCAAGCGGCTGCAGACCGGCACCGTCTTCATGAACCGCTGCGACTATCTCGACCCGGCGCTGTGCTGGACCGGCTGCAAGGAAACGGGCCGTGGCGGCTCGCTTTCGGTGCTGGGCTATCACGCGCTGACGCGTCCGAAATCCTACCATCTCAAGAAGGTGACGAAATGACTGCCCCCACCGCAAACTGGTCCTATCCGACCACGATCAAATTCGGCCCCGGCCGGATTTCGGAACTGGCCGATCACTGCAAATCTGTGGGTATCGCGAAGCCGCTTCTGGTGACCGACAAGGCGCTGGCCGCGCTGCCGATCACCGCGGCCGCGCTCGACGTGCTGGACGCGGCGGGCCTTGGCCGCGCGATCTTCTCCGAGGTCGATCCGAACCCGAACGAGGGCAACATGGCCGCCGGGATCGAGGTCTTCAAAGCGGGCGGCCATGACGGTGTGATCTGCTTCGGCGGTGGCTCCGCGCTCGATCTGGGCAAGATGATCGCGCTGATGGCGGGGCAGGACGCTTCGCTGAGCGTCTGGGATCTGGAGGATATCGGCGACTGGTGGACGCGCGCGAATGGCGATGTGATCGCGCCGATCATCGCGGTGCCGACGACGGCCGGGACCGGCTCGGAAGTGGGGCGCGCCGGCGTTCTCACCAATTCCGAGACCCATAAGAAGAAGATCATCTTCCACCCCAACCTGATGCCCGCGATCACGATCTGCGATCCGGAGCTGACGGTCGGTATGCCGCCCTTCATCACGGCGGGCACCGGGATGGACGCGCTGGCGCATTGCCTCGAGGCGTTTTGTAGCCCGCATTACCACCCGATGAGCCAGGGTATCGCGCTCGAAGGGATGCGGCTCGTGTTCGAGAACCTTCCGCGCGCCTACACGACGCCGGACGATCTGGAGGCACGCGCCAACATGATGTCGGCGGCGGCGATGGGGGCGGTGGCGTTCCAGAAGGGCCTCGGCGCGATCCACTCGCTGAGCCACCCGGTCGGCGCGGTCTACGGCACCCATCACGGCACGACCAATGCCTGCGTGATGCCGATGGTGCTCGACTTCAACCGCGCCGCCATCGAGGAGCGGATCAACCGCGCGGCGGCCTATCTGGGCATCGCGGGCGGCTTCGAGGGCTTCAAGGCCCGGATCGAGAGCCTGCGCACCGAATTGTCCATCCCGGCGAACCTGACCGAGATGGGCGTGAAGCGCGAAGATCTCGACATGTTGGTCGAGATGGCGCTGGAAGATCCGTCCTGTGGCGGCAACCCGGTCGAGATGACGGCCGAGAATACCCGCGCGCTTTACGAGGCGTGCCTTTGATATCGGCGCGAGCGGGGGCTGCGCCCTCGCTCGTTGGCGCGGCTCACGCGTCTGTAACTAGTGTTGATGAGGAATTTTGCTTCAACATCTGTACTGCCAAAAATCTGTTACAACGCCCGCATAAAGGGTCGCCGATGCCGGAGCCAACCGGACGGCACAACCGTCGAAAGACATTAGCTCGGGGGAGACAGGGCCGCATGAGGCGGCACCGCCCTCCATCAACGGGGAGAGACCTGAAAATGAACTTCAAGTTCCGTTACCTTGCAGCAGCCAGCGCGATGGCCCTTGCTGCCAGCACCGGCGTCAGCTTCGCCGACAGCATGGATGACCTCTACGCTGCTGCGAAAGAAGAAGGCAGCCTGACCACGATCGCGCTGCCGCATTCGTGGTGCAACTACGCGGGCGTGATCGACGGCTTCAAGAAGAAGTATCCCGGGATCACCGTGAACGAACTGAACCCCGATGCGGGCTCGGCCGACGAGCTCGAAGCGATCCGCGCCAACAAGGACAACAAGGGTCCGCAGGCGCCCGACGTGATCGACGTGGGCCTTTCCTTCGGCCCGGCGGCCAAGGACGAGGGTCTGATCCAGCCCTACAAGGTCTCGACCTGGGACACGATCCCGGACAGCGCCAAGGATGCTGAAGGCTACTGGTATGGTGACTATTACGGCGTGCTGTCGTTCGCGGTGAACAAGGACATCGTCGACAACGTGCCGCAGGACTGGTCGGACCTGCTCAAGCCGGAATACGCGAACTCGGTGGCTCTCGCGGGCGATCCGCGTGCCTCGAACCAGGCGATCCTCGGCGTTCTGGCCGCGGGCGTCGCAGCGGGCGGCGAGCCGGGCAAAGCCTCGGGCGAAGCTGGCCTGAAATACTTCGCCGAGATGAACAAGAACGGCAACTTCGTGCCCGTTATCGGCAAGACCGGGACGCTGGCCCAAGGCGCGACCCCGATCGTCGTCGAGTGGGACTATAACGCGCTTGCCGGTCGCGACACGCTGAACGGCAACCCGCCGGTCGACGTCGTCGTGCCGAAATCGGGCGTTGTCGCCGGTGTCTACGTTCAGGCTATCTCGGCCTATGCGCCGCACCCGAACGCAGCCAAGCTCTGGATGGAATACCTCTATTCGGACGAAGGTCAGCTCGGCTGGCTGGAAGGCTATTGCCACCCGATCCGCTTCAACGACCTGTCGGCCAACGGCAAGGTTCCGCAGAAGATGCTCGACGCGATGCCGCCCGCCGAGGGCTACGCCAAGGCGGTCTTCCCGTCGCTCGACGCGCAGGCTGCGAACAAGGAAGTCGTGACCGGCGGCTGGGACAGCGTCGTCGGCGCGAACGTCCAGTAACCGAACCCGCATAAGCACACGCCCCGCGCCTGATCGCGCGGGGCGACTTTATTGAAAATTCTGCAAAGCGAGGCCCGATGCAAAGCCGCAAGCTGCCGCTGACTTGGGTGGGGATGGTTCCCTTCACGCTCTTCGCGCTTTTGTTCCTGATCGCACCGACGATGTATATCGTGGTGGGCGCGTTTAGGACGAGTGACGGGGGCTTCACGCTGTCGAACCTCGTGAACCTGTTTCAACCGACGATCCTGGCGAGCTACTGGATCTCGATCAAGATCAGCCTCGCCACTGCGCTTGTAGGCTGCCTGATCGGCTTCGCGCTGGCCGCCGCCGTGACGCTGGGCGGTCTGCCGAACTGGCTGCGCGGTCCGGTGATGACCTTCTCGGGCGTGGCCTCTAACTTCGCAGGCGTGCCGCTGGCGTTTGCCTTCCTCGCGACGCTGGGACGTCTGGGCCTCGTGACCGTGCTGCTGAAGTCGTGGTTCGGTTTCAACATCTACACGCATGGCTTCAACCTGCTGAGCTTCTTCGGTCTGACGATCACCTATCTGTTCTTCCAGATCCCGCTGATGGTGCTGATCATCACGCCTGCGCTGGACGGTCTGAAGCGCGAATGGAAAGAGGCGGCGAGCATCCTCGGCGCGACCGGCTTCCAGTACTGGCGCATCGTCGCGCTGCCGATCCTCTGGCCCTCGCTGCTGGGCACGCTGGCGCTGCTCTTCGCCAATAGCTTCGGCGCGGTGGCGACGGCCTATGCGCTCACCGGCTCGTCGATGTCGATCGTGCCGATCATGCTTTACGCGCAAATCCGCGGCGATGTGCTGCAGGACCCGCATCTGGGCTACGCTCTGGCCTTCGGGATGATCGTCATCACCGGCCTCGCCAACCTTGCCTATGTCTGGCTGCGCGTACGCTCCGAAAGGTGGATGCGATGAAATCCAAGAAACTCTGGTCCTGGCTCGCGCTGGCGTTCGGGGCGCTCTATTTCGCGCTGCCGCTGCTTGGCACGCTTGAATTCTCGCTGCGGGCGCGGCGCGGGGTCTATTCGCTCGACGCTTACCGCTCGGTGCTGGCCGATCCGCAATTCCGCGAGACCTTCAGCTACTCCGTCGTGATGGCGATCTTCACGATCCTCGTGGGCGCGCTGATCGTGGTGCCGACCGCCTATTGGGTGCGTCTGAAGTTGCCGCATTGGCGCCCGGTGGTGGAGTTCATCACGCTTCTGCCGCTGGTGATCCCGCCGATCGTGATCGTCTTCGGCTATATCCGGCTGTATAACACCTCGTCGATCCTGCCGCTGACCGGCACGACGACGGGCACCAACCTCCTGCTGATGCTGGGCTATGCCACGCTCTCGCTGCCTTACATGTATCGTGCGGTCGATACCGGACTGCGCACCATCGATGTCGGGACGCTGACCGAAGCCGCGCAGAGCCTCGGCGCCGGGTGGAGCACGATCCTCGCCCGCGTCATCCTGCCGAACGTGCTGGTCGCGGTGCTCTCGGGCGCCTTCATCACCTTCGCCATCGTCATCGGCGAGTTCGTCCTCGCCTCGCTCCTCAACCGGCCGGCATTCGGCCCCTATATGCAACTGACCGGCGCGAACAAGGCTTACGAGCCCGCCGCGCTTGCGGTGATCGCCTTCTCGATCACCTGGATCTGCATGGGGCTGATCCAACTCGTCACCCGGTTTTCCAAACATACGAACGCAAAGCGGTAACCCATGGCCTCTCTCGAGATCGAACATCTGGAAAAATCCTTCGGCGCGAACCGCGTTGTGAAGGATTTCAACCTCTCCATCGAAGAGGGTGAATTTATCTCGCTGCTTGGCCCGTCGGGCTGCGGCAAGACGACCGTGCTGCGGATGGTGGCGGGCTTCGAGAGCCCTTCGGGCGGTGCGATCCGCATCGGTGGGCAGGACGTGACGCATCTGGGCGCTAACCAGCGCAATATCGGCATGGTGTTTCAGGCCTACGCGCTGTTTCCCAACCTGACCGTCGCGCAGAACGTGGGCTTCGGGCTGCGCGTGGCGAAACGTCCGCGCGCCGAGATCAAAGCCCGTGTGACCGAGATGCTGGAGCTGATCGGCCTGCCCGATCTGGGCAACCGCTACCCGTTCCAGCTGTCAGGCGGGCAACAGCAGCGCGTGGCGCTGGCGCGCGCGCTCGCGATCCAGCCGCGCGTGCTGCTGCTCGACGAGCCGCTCTCCGCGCTTGATGCGAAGATCCGCGTCTCGCTGCGCGAAGAAATCCGCGACATTCAGCGCCGTCTGGGCATCACGACGATCTTCGTGACCCACGATCAGGAAGAGGCGCTGTCGATCTCGGATCGGGTGGTGGTGATGAATGGCGGGGTGGCCGAGCAGATCGGTGCGCCATTCGAGATCTACAACCAGCCGAAGACCCGTTTCGTCGCGCAATTCGTGGGCACGCTGAACGCGCTCGAAGCCGAGGTGGCCGATCCGGCGCGTGGCGCTCTACGCGTCGGCAACACCGAGGTGATCCTGTCCGAACCCGTGACCGCAGGTCAGGGGACTCCGGTCACGCTGGCCGCGCGGCCCGAAGTTCTGGCGCTGGGCCGCCGCGAGGGCAATGACACGGTGTTCACGGGGCGGATCGTCGAGACGCATTTCCTCGGCTCGATCCTGCGGGTGCGAATGGAAGTGGAAGGGCAGCTTATCGCGCTCGACACGTTCAACCGCCCCGGCAATCCGCCGCCCAAGGTCGGCACCGAGGCCGAGGTCAGCGTCGCAAGCCGCGATCTTCTGGTTCTGGCCGACTGACGACGCGAAAACGGGCCCGCACCCCTCTTTTCTCCGGGTTTTCGGACCCGGAGCCCCTTCTGCCGCGTTGCCGATGAAAGCTTACACGCGACCGTTGCAGAAGGATGAAAATGGAGTGGCTGGTCGATCATAATCAAGTGGTGAGTATCGCGGTGCAGATCGTCACCGCGTTCGTCTGGCTGATCTATTTGCAGCTTCTGTTGCATAATTTTCGGCGTGAGCGCCGCTCGAAACTGCTGCTTACCCGGGTCGCGGGCGGCCATGAGCGCGGACATCTGATGCTGGGCAATATGGGTGCCGAGCCGATTTTCGTGAAAGCCCTTCTGGCCGATCTCGTGATCGACGGGAAAACCTATCACTCGATCGCCAGCGATTCCGGCGGGTTTGCTCCGTTCGCGGATTCCGGCCCCAACGAGTCGATCAAGGGCCCGCTGAAAACCGCGGATTATCGCGATCTCGGCCGCATCTCCGATCTTGTGGACGTCGCGCTGGACTTCTCGAGCTTGCCCGACGACGCAAAAGAGGTGGAGTCGGTGGTTTTCACCGTTCTCGCGGAAAGCAGTCGCGACAATATCCTGACCGCCGGGCGGCTCTGTTTCGATGTCTATCACGCCGGGGAGCATCAGCGCTTCTTGCCGCAGACCTCTTCGACGGTGCAGCTGCGCAGTTTCCGCAAGCGTCGGGAATTGGCGTCGCGGCTGGAGGAAATGCTGGAGCAGGAGGCGCGTGCCTTCCTGACCAGCGAGGACGGCGAGCGTCGAGCACGGGGCGCAGAGCTGAAACTGCTCCGACAGCGGCAACAACAACGCCGGCAGGATCAGCAGACGGGCTCTCCGCAGGAGGCCGCCGAATGAATCACCGCGGGAACTTCAGCTAATTCAACCGACCATGGCGCGCCGTTCCGGCTTGAGGCGCCAAAGGAGAAAACATGTTCAACTGGATCACCGGCGTCATCGCGTCCTTCGGCTATTTCGGTATCGCGGGCCTGATGTTGCTGGAGAACGTGTTCCCGCCGATTCCGTCCGAGCTGATCATGCCACTCGCAGGCTATATGGCGGCGCAGGGGAAATTCTCGCTGATCGGGCTGATCGTCGCGGGCACCATCGGTTCGGTGCTGGGCGCGCTCCTTTGGTACTGGATCGGCCTCAAGATCGGGATCAAGCGCCTGTGCCATCTGTCGACCCGCCATGGCCGCTGGATCGGCATCACCCCGCGCGACATTACCCGGACCAAGAAATGGTTCGACAAGCACGGCTGGGTGGGCGTGTTCTTCGGGCGGATGCTTCCCGGCGTCCGCACGCTGATATCGGTGCCGGCGGGCATGGCGCGGATGCCGTTCGTCCCGTTCCTCGCCTACACCACGCTGGGCAGCGCGCTCTGGACCGCATTGCTGACCGTCGCGGGCTATCTGCTCGGGAAGCAGTACAGCGAAGTCGCAAGCTGGGTGAACCCGGTCTCGACCGGCGTGATCGTGGTGCTCGTCCTGCTCTACGCCTATCGGGTGATTACCTGGAAGCCGCTGAGAGATGACGACGAACCCAGCGGCGCCACGCCCGCGCGCGAGAGCTGAACTGCTGTTTTCCTTGTTTCATGGGGGAATGCTCGCTAGACCGCGCTTCGACTTTGCGTAAGGGGCAGTGACGCCATGACAGGCACGGATCGGAATATCGTCATCCATCTCGGGTTTCCGAAAACGGGAACGACGACGATCCAATCCCTGCTCGACGCTAATACGGCGCGACTGGAGCCAGAACTCACGATCGCCGCGAAAGGTGACCTGACACTGCAACTGCGCAAGGTCGCGATGCGGGCGATGCACGTGCCGATGGCGCGCGCGTTCTGGATGTGGCGGTTTCACCGCGGGTTGAAGCAGCTGCGCCGCGATGTCGATGCGATGACGTTCAAGACGCTGATCATCTCGGATGAGACCCTGTTCGGGCTGAATCCCGCGCGTCTGAGCGACATTTCGACCGCTGGGACTTACGAGGACATGCTGCGCGCCCTCGACGCTGCGCTGGACGGTTACGCGCCGCGCTACATCGTCTATCTGCGCGATCCCGAAAGCTGGAAGACGAGCTTCTACAATCAGAATTTCAAGCGCCGGCGCACGACGCAAAGCTTCGCCGACTGGTTGAAGGAGCATGACTTCGAGACCGGACCCTTGAGGGTGATCGAACGGATGCGCGTCGTTCTCGGGGACCGTTTGGCCGTTCGGCAGATGGAAGACGACCGTGCGGAAGGTCGTTTTCTCGGGCAGGCGCTTTTGGAATATGCAGGTCTGCCGCCAGAGCGTTTCGCCGATCTGGAGATGCCGCCCCGCCAGAACGAGAGTATGGCGCCCGCCGCGATCGAATTGCTGCGGATGATCCACGAGAACCCGGCCTTCCGCGGCAAGCGTTACCGTTTCCTCGTGCGGCTTTTCGCGCGGCATCCGGAACTTTTCGCCGAATTGCCCAAACCCGGGAACAAAGACGACGACTAGGCCGGGTTTCGCCATCTCGCGTTGGCAAGAACGCGGCAAAAGGCTTATATGCCCGGCAAGACGTTAAAGAAGGACACGCCGTGGCAATCCACCTGCATCAAAACGACCTTCCCGACGGGCTCGATCTCGGTCCCGTCGTGGCCATCGACTCCGAGACGATGGGCCTCGACCCCCGCCGCGACCGGCTCTGCCTCGTGCAGCTTTCGGCGGGCGATGGCGACGCGCATCTGGTGAAGATCGCCCAAGGTCAGACCGAAGCGCCGAACCTGTGCCGCATGCTGGCCGATCCGTCGGTGGAGAAGCTGTTCCACTTCGCGCGCTTCGACGTCGCCGCGCTCTACAATGCGTTCGGGGTGGAGACGAAGCCGGTCTTCTGCACCAAGATCGCCTCGAAGATGGTGCGGACCTTTACCGATCGCCACGGGCTGAAAGTGCTGGTTCAGGAGCTCGTCGGCGTCGACATCTCCAAGCAGCAGCAAAGCTCGGACTGGGGTGCGGCGGAGCTGACCGACGCGCAGATGGAATATGCGGCCTCCGACGTGCTCTACCTGCACCAGATCAAGGCCGAACTCGTGGCGCGGCTCGAGCGCGAGAACCGGCTCGGGCTGGCGCAGGCCTGTTTCGATTTCCTGCCGACGCGTGCGAAGCTCGACCTGCTGGGCTGGGATGAACCCAATGACATCTTCCACCACTGATTATTCCGACGTCGCCCGCCGCGTGATCGGCATCGAGGTCGCCGGGCTGGAAGCCTTGGCGGCGAGCCTCGATGGCGAGTTCTCGCGCGCGGTGGCGATGATACTCAAGACCGAGGGGCGCGTGATCGTCTCCGGCATGGGGAAATCGGGCCATATCGGGCGCAAGATCGCGGCGACGCTGGCCTCCACCGGGACGCCCGCGCATTTCGTGCATCCGGCGGAGGCGAGCCACGGCGATCTGGGCATGGTCACCCGGCACGATCTGGCGCTGGTTCTGTCGAATTCCGGGGAGACGCCGGAGCTGGCCGACCTGATCGCCCATACGCGGCGCTTTCAGATCCCGCTGATCGGTGTCGCGAGCCGCCCGGACTCGACCCTGCTGCGGCAGGCCGATCTGGCGCTGGTGCTGCCCAAGGCCGAAGAAGCCTGCGGCACGGGCGTTGTGCCCACGACCTCGACGACGATGACGCTCGCGCTGGGCGATGCGCTGGCCGTCGCGCTGATGGAGCATCGCGAATTCACCGCCGAGCATTTCCGCACCTTCCATCCGGGCGGCAAGCTGGGCGCGCGCCTGTCGAAAGTCTCGGATCTGATGCATCGCGATATGCCGCTGGTGGCGGAAGACACGCCGATGCCCGATGCGCTCTTGATGATGAGCCAGAAGGGCTTTGGCGTGGTCGGCGTCACCGATGAGGCCGGGCGTCTGACCGGGATCGTCACCGACGGCGATTTGCGGCGCCATATGCAGGGGCTGCTGGAGCACAAGGTCTCCGAGGTGATGACCGCCAATCCGCGCACCATCGCGCCCGGACAACTGGCCGAGGCCGCCGTGGCGCAGATGAACGAGCGCAAGATCACCGCGCTTTTCGTGGTCGAAGACGAAAAGCCCGTGGGCTTCCTGCAAATCCATGACTGCCTGAGGGCCGGGATCGTCTGATGATGTACGACAACAGCCATACGCGACTGGTGACCTGGGCGAAGATCGTCCTGCCGCTGCTCGCGCTGGCGCTGTTGTCGACGATCTTTCTCGTCTCGCGCCGGATCGATCCGAGCGCCGCGATCCCCTATGCCAAGGTCGATGTCGAGAAACTCGCGCGCGAAAATGCGGTCACCCGGCCCGAATATTCCGGCGTGACCGATACCGGCGCGACGCTCTCGGTGACCGCAGCAATGGCGCGCACCCAGCCCTCGCAGGATCAGGGTGCAAGTGCCGATCAGGTCGCGGCGAAGCTGACCGCACCCGATGGCCATGTGACCGATCTGAGCGCGAATGAGGGTCTATTCCAGCCCAATTCGAACCGGATCGACCTGACCGGCAAGGTCGCGATGCAGACCTCCGATGGTTACCGGGTGAACTCCGACAAGGTCGAGTTGCAGGCCGATAGCAGTATCCTGACCTCGCCCGGCCCGATCCATGGGACGTCCCCTTTCGGAACGCTCGATGCGGGCTATATGCAGATGGTCCCGACGGCGGATGGCAGCAGTCACGATCTTGTTTTCAAACAGGGTGTGAAGCTGGTATATCAGCCGCAACAATGAGGGTGTGGATGTTTCGAGCGCGTTTTTTCACCGCCTGTGCGATGGCGGTTTCGTTCCCGGTTCTCGTGATGGCGCAAAGCGTCGATTTCGGCGGGCTGCGCGCCGACAAGACGGCCCCGGTCGAAGTCACGGCCGACTCGCTCAACGTCAATCAGGAAAGCGGCCAGGCAGTGTTCTCCGGCAACGTGGAGGTCACGCAGGGCGACATGCACATGAAAGCCGCTGAGCTTGAGGTGTTCTACGCCAGCGACAAACGCTCCGAGATCACCCGGCTGCACGCAACGGGCGGCGTCACGCTGGTTTCGCCCACCGAGGCGGCAGAGGCCGAGGAAGCCGTCTACGACGTGAAGGCGGGCACCGTCGTGATGACCGGCAACGTGCTGCTGACCCAAGGCGACAACGTGATGTCGGGCAACAAGCTCAATGTCGATCTGAGCACCGGCGCCGGCACGATGGACGGGCGTGTGCGCACGCTTCTGAAGCCCGCCGGGAGCAAGTGATGACCGAGGACGCCGTCAAAAGCGACACCGGGCTGGCCCCGGTCGCGGGCCAAGGCGGTTTGCAGGTCCGGGGTCTGCGCAAGAGCTACAAGCGCCGCCCCGTGATTCGCGACGTCTCGCTCGACCTGTCGCGTGGTGAGGTCGTCGCGCTTCTCGGACCGAACGGTTCGGGGAAAACCACCTGTTTTTACAATATCGCCGGTCTGATCCGCCCCGATGCGGGCGAGGTTCTGATCGACGGGCGCGATGTGACGGGCTTGCCGATGTATCGCCGCGCGCGGCTTGGGATCGGCTATCTGCCGCAGGAAGCCTCGATTTTCCGCGGGCTTTCGGTCGAAGAGAACATTATGGCGGTGCTGGAGGTGGCGGAATCCGATCCCCATACCCGCCGCGAGCGGCTGGAAGAACTTCTGGGCGATTTCTCGATCGGCCATCTGCGTCAGGCGCCTGCGCTGGCGCTGTCGGGGGGCGAACGCCGGCGCTGCGAAATCGCACGCTGTCTGGCCGCCGATCCGAAATATCTGTTGCTGGACGAACCCTTCGCTGGCGTCGATCCGATCGCCGTGTCGGAGATTCGCGCGCTCGTCGCACAGCTGAAAGATCGGGGTATCGGGGTTTTGATCACCGATCACAATGTGCGCGAAACGCTCGAGATCGTGGATCGGGCCTATATTCTGCACGACGGGACGGTGCTGATGTCGGGCACTGCGGAAGAGGTTGTGCAGGACGAAAACGTGCGCCGCGTCTATCTCGGCCAGCACTTCCGCATCCTCTGATCGTGATCCGCGGATCACTGCCGGGTGCCTCCGCCTACCGGCAGTTTTGCACTGCAGCGAGGGAGACCCGTTGACACCCCCCACGATCCATCCCCAAATACATAAGAGATGCGTAATGTTCGCCCCCACTCCCCGGGCGCGCTTGCGGCCCCCGAGAGGGGTCCGGCGCGCGGAAGGTCCCCGAAAGAGGGCCCGGGCGAATTCAGACTCAACGCGACTTTTCAAGAGATTAACCGGCCCGAAACACCTCAGCCCAAAGGCTGGGGTCACTGGCCCAATGCGTGAAGGAGGAAATCCATGCGTTACCAAATCACCGGCAAACAAATCGATGTCGGAGAGGCCCTGCAATCTCACGTCAAGTCGGAGTTGGGCGAGGTCGCCGAGAAATACATGCAGCGTCCCACCGATGCGCAGATCACCTTCTCGCGCGATGCGCATGAGTTTATTTGCGAGGCGACGGTGCACCTGTCGACCGGGCTCACCGCTTCGGCCAAGGGTCATGCCACGGAAATCTATGCGGCCTTCGATGCGGCGCGCGAAAAGATGGACAAGCAACTGCGGCGTCACAAGCGCAGATTGAAAGATCATCACCGCGACCGTGCTGAACCAGTTGAATTCGAAGCTGCAGGTCTATATGTGCTCGCCTCGGAAGAGGATGACGATACCGGCGAGACGCACGAAGGCGCTCCGATGATCGTAGCCGAGATGGAAACCAAGGTTCCCACTCTCTCGGTCGGTGAAGCGGTCATGCAGATGGAGCTGTCTGATGCGTCGCTACTCGTCTTCCGCAACGAGAAACATGGCGGGGTCAACGTCGTTCATCGGCGTGAAGACGGCAATGTCGGCTGGATCGACCCGCGCAACAGCAAATGAG
>MDSW01167647.1_pt1 | contig 51444 bp, 49 predicted proteins | sample 811171 | NCBI WGS metagenome assembly MDSW01 (sample SAMN05326641, study PRJNA326480) | marine metagenome | isolation source: seawater | place: Atlantic Ocean: North West | collected 2012
AATATATGCCCGGGTGGTGGAATTGGTAGACACAAGGGACTTAAAATCCCTCGCCAGCAATGGCGTGCCGGTTCAAGTCCGGCTCCGGGTACCATTAAGTTATATAAAGCTTAGTTTTTAAAGGGGTAAATATTAATGAGTTTTAATGAAAAAGAATTTAAAAATGAAGATGAAATTAATTTTAAAGAAATTCTTTTTGTTTTATGGAATTCAAAAATATTCATAGCTATTTGTGTTTTCTGTTTTGCAGTTGGTTCAGTTTATTATTCATTGTCTATACCAAATAAATTTACTTCCATTAGTCTTTTAAAAGCAAATGATGGAGCAATTTCATCTGGTCAATCAAGCTCCGGACTTGATGTTTTGGGCTCTTTAGCTGGAGTAAATTTATCAGGCACAGGGTCAACTAAATCCTCTTTAGCTATTGCTACACTTGAATCAAGAGATTTCCTTAGACATATTCTAAAAATTAGTGACACTTTACCTTACCTAACTGCAGTAGAAGAATATAATAAACAATCAAAAAAAATTGAATTTAACAGTGCAATTTATGATGAAGAAAACAAGACTTGGAAAGACCCTCTTAAAAAACCATCATTTGAAAAAGCTTATAAAGCTTATAGGAAAATTTTAGATATCAATATCACCAAGTCAGGATTTGTTGAGTTATCAATAACACATCATTCGCCTCAATTTGCAAAAGATTTTTTAGTACTAGTAATTAATGAATTAAATTCACTTTCAAGGACAAGAGATCTCTTAGAATCAAAAGCTTCTTTAGAATACCTAAATAGGCAATTACTAGAAACTAAGCAAACAGATATAAGATTTTCAATTAATGAGCTTGTGAAGAGTGAATTAAGACGACAAATGTTGGCTAATGTTCAATTAGAATATTTACTTAAGCCATTAGATTCGGCATTTATACCAGAGTTAAAATCAAGTCCAAACAGACCTCAAATCTGTATTAATGGAACCTTATTAGGATTTTTATTAGGTATCTTAGTTTCTCTAATTAGGCACTATGGATTTAGACGAAATCAGACATAGCCCAACAAATTAATGACAAAAGACCCTGATAAATATCAAATTGCAATTGTAGGTCTTGGATATGTTGGACTTCCCCTAGCAATTGAATTTGCAAAAAAGTATAGTGTTATTGGATACGATATTAATCAATCAAGAGTCTCTGATCTTCAAAATTCATTTGATAAAACTTTAGAAGTTGAAAAGTCTGAATTGCTTGAAGCAAAATCGTTAGCTTTTACATCTGATTTAGATGAAATAAGTAACTGCAATATTTATATCATTGGTGTTCCAACCCCTGTAAATAATAAGAAAGAACCAGATTTTAAAAATCTTTGCCTTGCTTCTGAGGCCATAGGAAGTATTCTAAAACATGGAGATATTGTGATATATGAATCTACGGTTTATCCAGGAGCTACTGAAGAAATATGCGTACCGATATTAGAAAAAGAGTCTAATCTTAAATTTAATGAAGAATTTTACGTAGGTTATAGTCCTGAAAGAATTAATCCTGGTGATAAGGAACACAGACTTCCAGATATTAAAAAAGTAACTTCAGGTTCTACGCCAGAAATCGCATCAAAAATTGATGAGTTATATAAAAGTATAATATCAGCGGGAACCCATAAAGTAAGCTCAATTAGAGTTGCTGAGGCAGCAAAAGTTATTGAAAATACTCAAAGAGATGTAAATATTGCATTAATAAATGAGTTAGCGACAATTTTTAATCAATTATCAATAGACACAGAAGAGGTATTGGAGGCAGCTGGAACAAAATGGAACTTCTTGCCATTTAGACCAGGATTAGTTGGAGGGCACTGTATTGGAGTTGATCCATACTATTTAAGTTACAAAGCTCAATCTATTGGATATCAACCCGAAATGATTTTAGCAGGTAGAAGAATTAATGATGGAATGAGCTCTTATATAATTAAAGAGCTAAGTAAACGATTACTAAAAAAAGATATAAAAGTTCATCAAAGTAAGATTTTAATAATGGGACTAACATTTAAAGAAAACTGTCCAGACACAAGAAATACAAAAGTGTTTGAGATAATAGATGAGTTACAAAAGTTAGGAGCAGAAATAGATACTTATGATCCATGGGTAGACAAATCATATCTTGAGGATAAATATATTGATAATCACAAAGATAAGTTAGAAAAAAATGACTATGATGCCGTAATCATTGCAGTCGCACATGAAGTTTTTAAACAAATAAAAATTAGTAAAATTAAGTCTTTATGTAAGTCAAATCATATTATTTATGATTTGAAATATCTATTTCCTTCTCAATTAACAGATATGCGATTATAAAATGAAAGATTTTCAAAAAAAATGCGAAAAACTTAAAAAAAATCCAAAAACGTGGCTCGTTACAGGAGTTGCAGGTTTTATAGGCAGTAATATTTTGGAAAAATTATTACAACTTAATCAGAATGTAATTGGTTTGGATAATCTATCAACTGGATACATGCACAATCTAGATGAGGTAAAGTTATATGTTTCAGAGAGCCAGTGGTCCAAATTCTCTTTTGTAAATGGTGATATCAGTCATATAGATGATTGTAAAAATGTTACTAAAGGAGTTGATCATGTTCTTCATCAAGCTGCTCTGGGTTCTGTTCCAAGATCAATTGAGAATCCAATACAAACTAATAAATCAAATATAGATGGTTTTCTCAATATTTTAGTAGCTGCAAAAGATGCAAATGTTACTAGTTTTACATATGCAGCAAGCAGTTCAACTTATGGAGATCACAAAGATCTTCCAAAGGTTGAAAATAAGATTGGAAATCCACTCTCACCATACGCAATAACCAAATATGTTAATGAACTTTATGCAGAAATTTTCAGCAAATGTTATAACTTTCATTCAATTGGACTGAGATATTTTAACGTCTTTGGAAAGAGACAAGATCCAAACGGTGCATATGCAGCAGTTATTCCTAAATGGGTAAATTCGATGATTGCAAATGAACAAGTTTTTATCAACGGTGATGGAAAAACGAGTAGAGACTTTTGCTATGTTGAAAATGTTGTTCAGGCAAATATTTTGTCAGCTTTGTCACAAAAAAAAAGTAAAAACAATGTTTATAACATTGCATTTGGCGAAAGAACAACATTAATTAATTTATTTAATTCTTTGAAAGATGAGTTAACAAAAAATCAAAAAGACTATATTCTTGAACCTAAATATAATGATTTTAGAGAGGGAGATGTGAGACACTCTCTGGCTGACATATCAAAAGCAAAAAATATGCTTTCGTATGAACCTTCTCATTCTCTTCTGGACGGAATAGGTGAAATAATTCCATGGTATATAAATAATTTAAATAGGTAATTAATATAATGGAATACAGCATACCTAATCTTATTAAAAGATTATGGGGTCACATTAGTAACAAGAGAAGGTATCAGTTTGTAACGCTACTTTTTATTATGATAATTGCATCTTTTGCAGAGGTTGCAAGTATTGGAGCTGTTATACCTTTTTTAACTGCAATGACATCACCGGATATTGTCTATGAATCGTACTATGCGAAGCCAATATTAGATTATTTTCAACTAACTGACTCAAGTCAATTATTGTTAGTTTTTACTGTCATATTTTCGATAGCCGCACTTTTTTCAGGAGGCATGAGGCTTTTATTGTTATGGTATCAAACTAGACTAAGTCATGCCGTTGGAGCTGATATAGGCATAAGTATTTATCGCAGAACATTGTTTCAGCCATACATTCTTCATGTATCTAGAAACAGTAGCGAGGTTATTGCAGGAATTACTGGTAAGGCAAATGTGGTTGTTGATACAACACTTATTCCTTTATTCACAATATGTAGCGCATTTCTAATTTTAATAAGTATATTGTCCGCATTAATAATTATTGATCCACTCATTACTATATATTCGTTTTTTGGATTTGGGTTACTTTATGTTTTAGTAATATTAGTTACAAAGAGAGGCCTCTCAAGGGATAGCCAAAGAATAAGTATTGAAAGAAACTTTGTAATGAAATCTTTGCAAGAAGGATTAGGTGGAATCAGAGACGTTCTAATTAATGGAACACAGTCCATATATGTAAATTTATATAAAAAAGCAGAGCTTCCTTTGAGAAGAGCTTTGGCTAATATCAATATTGTTAGCATGAGCCCTAGATATGCTATTGAATCACTTGGAATGATATTAATAGCGATCTTAGCATATACATTTGCAAACAGATCTGAGGGCATTGAATCTGCAATTCCAGTTTTAGGAGCATTTGCTTTAGGCGCGCAAAGACTTCTTCCAGTTCTTCAACAAGCCTATGCAAGTTGGTCACTTATTCGAGGTAGCCAAGCTTCATTAAAAGATGCAATTGATTTACTAGATCAACCGTTACCAAAGCATGCAATGAACACAGATATCATTCCGATAAAATTTGATGACAATATATTATTGAGTAACTTAAGTTTTGGTTATGAAAAAGATAATTTAATACTAAAAGGTTTAAATCTAAAAATATCAAAAGGCTCTAGAATCGGCATTATTGGATCAACAGGCAGCGGAAAAAGCACACTCTTGGACATTTTAATGGGTTTATTATTACCATCAGATGGAGAATTTTGTATTGATGGAATAAAAATTGATGAATTAAATGCTATGAGTTGGCAATCTAGAATTGCTCATGTACCCCAAGCTATATTTTTATCTGATTCATCAATATCTGAAAATATAGCTTTTGGAATTCCAAAAGAAGAAATAGATACAAAAAAAATTAAATTATGTGCAAAAATGGCACAATTGTCAGAAACAATAGAGTCATGGGATATGCAATATGACACTGTTGTTGGCGAAAGGGGCGTAAGAATATCTGGAGGTCAAAGGCAGAGAATTGCAATAGCTAGAGCTTTATACAAGAATGCTGATGTTATGGTTTTTGATGAAGCTACGAGCGCCCTTGATAATGATACTGAAAGAGCAGTAATGGATTCAATTGAAAGTCTAAATCCAAATATAACCATAATAATTGTTGCCCACAGAACATCAACCCTACAAAATTGTAATGAAATTATTGAGTTGAAAGATGGTAAAATTAATAATAAAGGCACTTACGAAGATATATTTAAGTAAAATTACTTAAAGGAATAATATATATGCTAAAAAATTCAACTATTTTAATCACTGGTGGTACTGGTTCTTTTGGTAACACCTTTATACCGATGACTCTTAAAAAGTATGATCCAAAAAAACTCGTAATTCTCTCAAGAGATGAAATGAAACAATGGGAAATGGCTAAACTATTTAAAGACGATGATAGAGTAAGATTTTTTATTGGAGATGTAAGGGATAAAGATAGATTACACAGAGCCTTAAATGGTGTTGATTATGTAGTTCATGCTGCAGCTACTAAAATTGTTCCAATTGCTGAGTACAACCCTTTTGAATGTGTAAAAACAAATGCAATTGGAGCAATGAATTTAATTGACGCTGCAATTGATCAAAAAGTGAAGGGTGTTGTAGCTCTTTCAACAGATAAAGCAAGTAGTCCTGCAAATCTTTACGGAGCTACAAAACTTGTTTCTGATAAATTATTTATAGCTGGTAATGCATATTCTGGCATTCAAAATACAAAATTTGGAGTTGTAAGATACGGCAATGTGATGGGATCTCGCGGTTCAGTAATTCCATTTTTTTTATCACAAAAAGATAACAAACTTCCAATAACAGACGACAGAATGACAAGGTTCATGATTACTTTGGAGGAAGGCGTTAAATTGGTATGGCATGCTTTTGAAAACATGTTTGGTGGTGAAATATATGTTAAAAAAATACCTTCAATGAAAGTTACAGATATCGCTTTAGCTATTAATGATAAAGCTAATCAAGAAATTATAGGCATTAGGCCAGGAGAAAAACTTCATGAACAAATGATCAGTCCTGAAGATGCAGCTAATACATACGAATATGACGATTACTATAAAATTCTTCCAGCTATTCATGAATGGAATCATGACCCAAAAAGGATTTCCGATGGTAAATTAGTTGAACCTAATTTCAGTTACTGTTCTGACAATAATAAGGATTGGATGTCAATAGAGAGCCTAAGAGAATGGATAAAATTGAATAAAGATAAAATTGGAAAAATATAATTTATGATTCCATACGGAAAACAAAATATTAATCAAGATGATATTGAGGCTGTTCTAAAAGTTTTAGAGTCTGATTATATTACTCAAGGACCGGTTGTACCTGCATTTGAAAAAAAGATTTCAAATTATTGTAAATCTGATTACGCAGTTGCAGTAAATAGTGCAACATCTGCACTTCATATTGCATGCAAAGCACTAGACTTAAAAAGTGGTGATATAGCTTGGACATCTCCAAATACTTTTGTAGCAAGCTCAAATTGCGTTTTATATTGTGATGCAAAAATAGATTTCGTTGACATAGATCCTCTGACTGGAAATATGAGTATTGAAAAACTAGAAGAGAAATTAATAAAAGCTAAAAAAGAAAATAAATTACCTAAAGTTGTAATTCCTGTTCATATGACTGGAGAACCTTGCGATATGGAAAGCATTGATAGATTAAGAAAAGAATATAATTTTAAAGTCATCGAGGATGCTTCTCATGCTATTGGAGCTAAACACAAAGGCTCACTCATTGGTGATTGTAAATACAGCGATATAGTTGTATTTAGCTTCCACCCTGTAAAAATTATAACTACCGCTGAAGGTGGAATGGCATGCACAAACTCCGAGAAACTTTTCAATAAAATGAATTTATTGAGAAGTCATGGAATTACAAGAGATCCAAACATGATGAATCAAAAACCTCATGGTTCTTGGTATTATCAACAGATTGAAATTGGCTTTAATTATAGAATGACCGAAATTCAAGCTGCTTTAGGTTATAGTCAAATGGATAGAATTGATAGCTTTATAAAAAAAAGACATGAGATAGCATCAATTTATGATTCAAAACTATCACATCTTCCTTTAAAGATACCTTATAGAGATGTTAATAATTTTTCATCACTACATCTGTACGTAATAAGGCTGCTAATTGATAATAAAGATATTGATCATAAATTTATTTTTGAATCACTTAGAGATAGTGGAATTGGTGTAAATCTCCACTACATTCCCGTTCACTACCATCCTTATTATATGAATCTTGGATTTGAAAAGGGCATGTTTCCTGAATCTGAAAAATATTATGATGAGGCAATATCCATCCCTTTACATCCAAGTCTTAATGACGAAAACATTGATAAAGTAATAACAACCATTACTAATTTGCTTAGTTAATGAAAAAAGAAAATATTTTTTTAGAATTTTTTAATAAAAATCATCTACAAGTTGTTCCAAGAAAAGATAATGTCAATTTATGGAATGAAGTAATTGATTCTCTTCCGTTGAGGCCTGTAAAATACTTAAATTCATCTATAGATTATTACATTAAATATTTAGAGGATCAGGGCGAAATCTGCGATGATATTTCATGTGTAATACTTTCAGATTCTAAGCCAATAGGCTTATGGCCGTTAAGTGTTAGCAAGAAAAAGAGTCCTTTAATGTTATCAAGTCATGGAAATCCTGTTGTAGAACCTTTATTTGTAAAATGCCCAAAAAAAACATTTAAAAATAATACAAAAAAATGTTTTACTACAGCTTCTCAAATTGCTGATAGCATAGGATTAAAAGATTGGGTTTCATCATCAAGTATGCTTGATAAATCTTCAGTATCATATTGGCATCAAATCTGTATGTCATCGAATGCATCTCTTTCAAGTTTTCATGAGCTATACATAGACTTAGAGCTACCAATTGAAAAGATTAAAAGTAATTTTAGAAAAAGTTACAAACCCTTGGTAAGTCTTGGTGAAAAATTATGGAAAATAGATGTAATTAATCAATCATCTTTGAGCGCTGAGATAGAAAATTATGTTAATGAATTTTGTCTTCTTCATGAAGATGTTTCAGGAAAAAAAACAAGATCAACTGAATCTTGGAACTTTCAAAAAAATGCAATTCTTAATAACGAAGCTTTTTTAATATGTCTCAGAGATGATGAAAATAAACTTATTGGAGCAGGTTATTTCTCCCACACACCAGATCAAGGTGTATATGCAATAGCTGCTTATGATAGGAACCTATTTCAAAAACCATTAGGACATACGGTTCAATATGCTGCAATTAAAGAGCTAAAAAAAATTGGATGTAAATGGTATCACTTAGGGAGAAGATCATACAAAAATGATTTGGGCCAACCGACAGATAAAGAAATATCTATTTCTAAATTTAAAGAAGGATTTTCAACTAATATTTTCCCATCATTTGAATTGAAAATACCATCAACCTTATGATAAAAAATTATAAATTATTCAAATGATTTCCAAGTTAGCAATAGGAACTGCACAATTTGGTTCAATTTATGGAATAGCAAATAAAACCGGAAAGATTAAATACCAAGAGGCAAAAGAAATAATAAAATTTGCAGAGAAAAATAATATCAAAACTATTGATACGGCCTCTGCATATGGAGAAAGTGAAAAATTATTAGGTCAAATCGGTATAAGTGATTTTGATGTTATTACCAAGCTTCCAAAGATTATTAACCCTATTAAAAATTTTGAGAATTGGTTCAAAGACAGCATTAATCTCTCATTGCAAAGACTCAAAATAAATAAACTATCAACTATTATGATTCATAATTCTAATGATTTATTTGGAGAGAATGGTAAAAGCTTGATTAAATTTTTATATCAAGCAAAAGAGGACTCAATAGTAGACAACATAGGCATATCAATATATTCACCAAATGAACTTAACAAAATTCTAAATATGTTTGATTTTGATGTTATTCAAGCTCCCTTAAATCCTTTTGATAATCGACTAGTTACTTCTGGTTGGATGGATGAGCTTATTAAAAGGGGCATTAAAGTCCATATTAGGTCAATATTTCTTCAAGGACTATTATTAATTCCATATGACAAAATACCTAAATCCTTTGATAAATTTAAATCTAATCTTAAACAATGGCATGATTGGAACATAAATAACAATTTTACATCAATTGAAACTTGCATTGGATTTATAAATTCGTTTGAGAGTATAGACAAAATTATTGTAGGCATTGATAACCTAAGCCATCTTCAAGAAATAATTAAATTAATAAATATAAGGGATAATAAATTTAAGAATATGGATTTTGTTAGTAATGACATAAATTTAATTGATCCCTCAAGATGGTCGTTATGAAGATTGCTGCAATAGTTCAAGCTAGAATGGGTTCGTCCAGATTTCCTGGCAAGGTGATGAAGTTAATTCAAGATATGCCGATGATCGAAATTTTAATCAAAAGGCTATCAAAATCAAAATTAATTCATCAAATTATTGTTGCTACTTCTAGGAATGATGAAAATACTCCTCTTATCAATCATTTAGAATCTATGAATATTGAATGTGAAATAGGTTCTGAGGAAGATGTATTGTCTAGGTATTATAATGCAGCCAAAAAAAATCAAGTTGATGTTGTCGTTAGAATTACAGGCGATTGCCCGCTTGTAGATGCAGACCTAGTTGACAGATGTATAAAAGAATTTATTGATAAAGATGTAAGTTACGTAAGCAATGTATCACCATGCACATTTCCAGATGGCTTGGATATCGAAGTATTTAGCTTTGAAGCCTTAGAAGATGCTTTTCTTAATAATACTCTTTCAACTGAGAAAGAGCATGTAACCCCGTATATAATTAATTCTGATAATTATAAAAAATCTAATATAAAGCACTCGAAAGACTTATCTAAATCAAGGTGGACTGTCGATGAAATAATAGATTTCGAAGTTATAAAAGAAGTATTTAACTATTTTTCACCAAATGTCTATTTTTCCTGGGAAGAGGTCGTTAAACTAGAGACTGAAAATCCTGATATATTTTCTAAAAATAAAAATATAAATAGAAACGATGGTTTAAATATGGGAAAAGGACAAAAACTTTGGAAAAGAGCTAAAAATATAATTCCAGGTGGAAATATGCTTCTGTCGAAAAGATCTGAGATGTTCCTTCCCGATAAATGGCCCTCATATTTTAGCAAATCAAAAGGTTGTGAAGTTTGGGATCTTGACGATAACAAATTTATTGATATGACAATAATGGGTGTTGGAACTAATACCTTGGGTTATGGACATCCAGAGGTTGATGAGGCTGTTTTAAAAAATATTAATAATGGAAATATGTCTACACTCAATTGTCCTGAGGAGGTTCAATTGGCAGAAAAGCTAATTGATATGCATTCATGGGCTGAAATGGTTAGGTTTGCAAGATCGGGTGGAGAAGCTAATGCAATTGCCGTTAGAATTGCTAGGGCTGCATCAGGAAAAGATAATGTTGCTGTTTGCGGCTATCATGGTTGGCATGATTGGTATCTATCTGCAAATCTGTCTGGAGATGACAATTTAGAAAGTCATCTTTTGCCAGGACTTATGCCAAATGGTGTACCAAAAAATCTTCAAGGCACAGTATTTCCATTTTTATACAACGATTTCGAATCATTAAAATCCATTGTGGATTCAAATGATATAGGTGTTATAAAAATGGAGGTTACAAGGAATACTGGACCTGAAGACAACTTTCTAAAAAAGGTTAGAGACTTAGCAGATTCAAAAAATATTGTTCTTATATTTGATGAGTGTACCTCGGGTTTTCGTGAAACATTTGGTGGAATCCATATGAAGTTTGATGTTGAACCAGATATGGCTATGTTTGGAAAAACAATGGGAAATGGTTATGGCATTACTGCTGTTGTAGGTAAAAAAGAAATTATGGAATCAGCACAAGCATCATTTATATCTAGCACTTTTTGGACTGAAAGAATTGGACCCACTGCTGCTTTAAAAACTCTTGAAGTTATGGAAAATATTCAATCATGGAAAATTATTACTGACATTGGTAAGTCTATTAGAGAAAAACTTAAAGATTTAGCATTTGCAAATGATTTAGATATAACTTTTTCTGGTATACCGGCGCTAACTACCTTTTCATTTAACTCTGACAATGATTTAGAATACAAAACACTGATAACACAGGAAATGCTTAAAAAGAATTTTTTAGCTACTAATGCTATATACACCTGTATAAATCATACGCCAAGTGTGATCGATGATTTCATTTTAGCTTTGGATCCAATATTTAAAGATATCAAAGAATGTGAAAATGGGAAAGATGTTAAAAAATTACTTGAAGGTCCTACGTGTCATTCTGGTTTCAAGAGACTAAATTAATAATGAGCAACATTCCTCAAATCACAATCGACGGAAGATCAATATCTAGAAATAATAGCCCTTATATTATTGCTGAAATGTCTGCTAATCATAATGGCAGCATTGAAAATGCTAAAGAAATTATAAATTCAGCGAAATTGTCGGGCGCAAATGCTATAAAAATTCAAACATACAAGCCAGATACCATCACCTTAAACCATGATAGTGATGAATTTAAGATTAAAAAAGGACTTTGGAGTGGCAGAACTCTTTATGATTTATATGAAGAGGCGCACATGCCATGGGATTGGCATAAACCTCTTTTTGACTTTGCTAAAGAAATTGGTATTTCAATTTTCAGCTCTCCATTTGATAAAACTGCTATAGATTTGCTTGAATCATTAAATGCACCAGCATATAAAATAGCATCATTTGAAATAGTAGACACACCACTTATTAAATATGCTGCCAGTACTGGAAAACCTCTAATTATTTCAACAGGTATGGCAAACAAAAATGAAATTCAAGAGGCTATAAATGCAGCAAAGGATGGTGGGTGCTCAGAATTAGCAATACTTCATTGTGTAAGTGGTTATCCTGCTCCCGCATCAGACTACAATTTAAAAACATTACAAGATATGGAAAAAGAATTTAACTTAGTAACTGGATTATCCGATCATACATTAGAAAATGTTACAGCTATATCTAGCATCGCTATGGGAGCATCTATAATTGAAAAACACTTTACTCTAGATAGAGAAAATGGAGGCCCAGATGATAGTTTTTCTCTAGAGCCTGCAGATCTAAAAGATTTGTGTGAAAGCACAAAAATAGCATGGGAATCTCTCGGAAAAATCGATTATCAACACAAAAAAAGTGAGGTTGACAATATACAGTTTAGAAGATCTTTATATTATGTTACCGATATGAAAAAAGGAGATATTATTACAGATGAGTGCATACGATCAGTCAGGCCTGGCTTTGGCGAAAGTCCAAATAAACTTGAAGTAATTGTTGGAAGAAAACTAAATAAAGATATAACATTTGGAACACCAGTAAATATTTCTGATATTGAAAGTGAATAATGAAAGATTTATCTTCAAAAAGAATTGAACAAATAAAGCCTTCAATTACAGTTTCTTTATCTCAGAAAGCAAAGGAGTACTCTGCTCAAGGAAGAGATGTCATTAATGTGACAACAGGAGAGTTGCCATTCGAAGCTCCAAACCATATCAGACAATCATTAATTAAGTCTCTTGAAGAAGGTAAAGATAAATATTCTAATCCATCTGGAATAAATGAATTAAAAGAAGCAGTTGTAGATAAATTTAGAGAAGAAAATGATTTAAATTTTAATGAAGATGAGATCATTATTGGAAACGGTGTTAAAGAATTATTTTTTAATTTAATGGCATCTACTATTTCAAAGGATGATGAAGTATTAATTCCAGCACCATACTGGGTTAGTTTTCCAGAAATTGTCTCATTTTTTGATGGAAATCCTGTTACTTTAAAAACTAGTCAAAAAAATAATTTTAAGATAAATCCTGAGGAATTAAGTTCATCAATTACTAAAAAAACAAAATGGTTAATTATTAATAGTCCTTCAAATCCAACAGGTTCAGTTTATTCATCAAAAGAACTTGAAGATATCGCTAATGTTTTAAGAGAAACTCAAAATCAACATATTTCTATAATATCTGATGATATCTACGAAAAAGTTTTATTTGACGATAACAAATTTGAAAATATTTTAAATATAGCACCTGATTTATTCGGCAGAGTTGTAGTTTTAAATGGTTTTAGTAAATCATTTTGTATGACAGGCTGGCGCCTAGGTTATGCCGCTGCAAAAAAAGAAATTATTGATCAAATATCTAAAATTAAATCGCATTCAAATACGTGTACACCGCCTTTTATTCAATTTGCAGGTGTATCAGCTCTAAAAGAAGATTATTCTTTTTTTAGTGAAAACTTAATGCAAATTAAGAATGATAGAGATTTAATTTTAGACGGTCTAAATTCTATCGATGGAATTTCATGCTTAAAGCCTGAGGGAGCATTTTATGTATTTCCCTCTTGTAAAAATTTTTTAGGGTGTGTTACTCAATCAGGAAAAGTTATTAACTCAAGTATAGATTTTGCTTCATATCTTCTTGAGGACTATAATCTTGCAGTTGTACCAGGAGAAGCATTTGGATTAAATGGGTATTTTCGAATATCTTTCACTATAGGTGAGGATTTGATAAAAGAACTTATAGACAGATTAAGCAAGGCCTGTTCAAAATTAAAAAAAAAATAGTTTAGTATAAGGATATTATTATGAAAGCTCCCATGATTTTAGACTGTACTCTTCGAGATGGGAGTTACGTAAATAATTTTCAGTTTACAGAAGAAGATACTGAAAAAATTTCATTTGATTTAGATCATGCAGGATTTCCCTATATTGAAGTTGGGCATGGCATTGGAGTTGGGGCTACTGAAAAGGGTCAATATGTTGCAGCATGTTCAGATGTTGAATACATGAGAGCTGCAAATAAAGCAGTAAAAAAAAATAAATGGGGAATGTTTTGCATACCTGGTGTAGCTAATTTAGATCATATTCGTTTAGCTGCTGATGAAGGCATGGATTTTATTAGAATTGGAACAGATGTCACAGAAGTTGACCAATCAAAACCCTTTATTGAGTTAGCCCTTAAAAATAACATTGAGGTTTTTTCAAATTTTATGAAGTCGTATGTCTTGAAACCAATTGAATTTGCAGATTTAGTTGTTAAAGCAAAAGATTTTGGTTCACAAATGGTTTATCTTGTTGATTCTGCTGGGGGAATGCTTCCTGATGAGGTCAAAGACTTCATTAAAGCTGCTAAGGATTTAGCTCCGGATACGCCTCTTGGTTTCCACGGCCATAATAATCTTGGTCTTGGAGTAGCTAATTCATTGGCATGTGCAGAATTAGGAGTAGAAATGATAGATACATCTCTTCAAGGTTATGGAAGAAGTGCTGGAAATACTGGTACAGAACAGTTTATAAGCGCTTTAATTAGAGCAGGATTTAGCACAAATATATCTTCATTAGAAGTTATGCAGCTAGGAGAGATGCATATAAGGCCTATAATTGACTCCTATGGAATCAGTTCATTAGATATTGCAGCGGGAGAGGCTTTATTTCATTCAAGTTATATGTCAAAAGTGATAGATACTGCTGTTAAATATCAAGTTGATCCAAGAGCATTAATAATCGATCTATGTAAAGTTAATAAAATTGAAGCGCCAATCGAACTTATTGAAGAAATTGCTCAAAACCTTAAATCAACAAATCCAGCTCCTTCAAATTTACCATTTAAAAAATATTATGGTGAAGAACAGGGTTAATTTTGAGTTACAGCAAAAAACTTAATAATATCTTTAAATCTTCATGGAATTCTGAATCGATTCTTTCTGAAGAAATCTCTCTAACCTATAAAGAACTTTATAATCTTGCAAATTCATTGGTGGAACATTTAAGATCATTAGGTCATAAGAGAGGAGATAAGATAGCAATAAGGCTTCCAAATGGTCCTGAATATTGCGTAGCTTATTTTGCATGTATATTGGGAAACTATATTTTTGTTCCAGTTAATATGGAACTTTCTTCAGATGATCAAAATTTTATTATTCAATCAACATCTCCAAAATTTATCATTGATGAGAATTTAAAATTTAATGATTTAGAATACATTAAATCTTCAGAACCAAGTTTTCTTGATTCAAATCTTGAATATGATGCAATATTTTTTACATCAGGTACAACTGGAAAACCCAAAGGTGTTTGTCATTCACTTGAGGCATTGATTGATAATGTAATTAGTTTTAATGTTGCCATGGGTTTAAGTAAGAATACTAGAATGTATCATGTGCTACCAATGGCTTATATGGCTGGTTTCCTGAACACTATAATTGCGCCTATTATGGCAGGGGGATGTGTCTTAGTCGGGCTAAGATTTGATCCAAGTCACGCAATGACTTTTTGGGATAAAGCAATACAATGGAGCGCTAATACGATTTGGATCACACCGACGTTAGCATCAATTTTAATAAAATTCACAAGAGATAAAGAGATAATCCAAAAAGTTCAAAACAATATGGAAAATATTTTCTGTGGAACTGCCCCACTGTCAGAAAAAATTAGACAAGATTTTAAAACTTTATTTAATCGACCTTTGCAAGAGAGCTTTGGAATGAGTGAAATCCTAATTGTTTCTGCCCAAACCAAAGAGGAGGCAATGACAGAATCTAATGTTGGGAAATTGCTTCCTAATTTAATTTCTTCAAAAAGGATTACTGATGACCAGGAAGAACTTCTTATAAAATCTCCATGGGCTTTAAAATTTTATTTAGTAGATCAAAAAAAACAATCTCCTTTAACTGAAGAAGGTTTTATGCCAACTGGTGACATAGGAGAATTCAAAGACATGAAACTTTCAATAGTTGGAAGAATAAAGGATTTAATAATACGAGGAGGAATTAATATATCTCCATTTTCAATTGAAAACTGTATTCAATCATGTGATCTTGTAGAAGAAGTAGCTGTTGTAGGAGAGCCACATGAATTCTGGGGAGAACAAATTATTTCATGTATTGTTTTAAAAAATCATGATGATAATGAGAATGCTCTTAAAGTTATAAAAGATATTGTGAATGCAAAAATAGCTGAAAATATGAGGCCAGACAAATATCTAATAATGGATACGTTACCAAAGAATAGTAACGGAAAAATACTAAAAAATGTTTTGGTAGACAATATAAAATGATATTAGGTTTTGCTCATTTAGCTATTAATACAGATACACTTGATGAATTAGAGCAATTTTATTCTAGTAAGGGTTACGTTAAAACTAGCATATTTAATGATGTTAAAAATGTGCCTGCTAAAAAATCTTTTTGCATAAACTATCAAGAAAAGCATGATCTTATTCTAATGGAAAATAATGTTAAAAACTTTAGTTTAGAGTTAACATGTCATGGAAAAATTACTGGTAAAAATAATCAGTTAATTTTTGATGATAATAATATTATTGCAAGAGTAAGAGAATCAGATGAATTTATAGATTTCTTTTCTGAAGGGCTGGGTTTTAAAAATTTATCAAATAACACTTTAACTTTCAAAAGTATAAATCCAGCGTGGTGTTGTGAACTCAATGTTGAGAAAGGAGATACAGAAAATTCTAGAGTTGATGCATATGGACCTTCATGTTTAGCATTTTATTCTTCAAATATTATTGATGATAGAAAAAGATTAATTAAACAAGGTGCAATTGATTGTTCAGATATATTTAATTTATCTCTTGGTGTAAAATCTATGGATATTTTTATGACTAGATCACCTGGAGGTGTTTTAGTGGAACTAATACAGATTAAAAAGAATTAATGACAAAAAAAATAATTGATCTCTCAATGATATTAGAAGAAGGCATGATCTCATTTCCTCAGCCGTGGCATCCAATTGTTGAAATCGTTCAACTTGGTAGGCATGAGGTTGAAGGTAGAGAGACTAGAAAAATAACCATGGGAACACACACTGGAACTCATATAGATGCACCAAGACATTTTATACCTGATGCTCCAACAGTTGACGAAATCCCATTAGATCAGATGAATGGACTGGCATCTGTAGTAAATTTAACAGACTTTGGACCAGGTGAGGAAGTGGGTTTATCTGACTTAGAAAAAGCCCTTGGTGATAGATCGGCAGAGAGAGTGCTATTAAGATTCGATTGGGAAAGAATGATCGGATCGTTAGACTATTATTATAAATCACCTTATTTGTCTGAGGATGCAGCTAAGTGGTTAATTGAAAAAGGGTGCAAATTATTGGGTATGGATACACCTATGCCAGACAATCCGGAAAATGGAAGAGGTTGTACTAAGGATTCTCCAAATCATAAAATCCTTTTAGGAGGCGGAGCAATTCTTGTTGAATATATGGTTAACTTATCAGCCATTGATAGGGATGTAGTCAATATTATAGTTGCGCCAATAAAAGTAAAGGAAGGAGACGGTGCTCCTGCAAGAGTATTTGCAATTCTTGATTAATTCTTTAATTATAATGAAAAGTAAAATTGAAGCATGGATTGTGAATTGGTTTCAGGATAAATCTCCTGATACAAATTTAGATATCACTGATAATTACTTTGAAAAAAATGCTATTGACTCATTTGGTATTATGGAGCTCATAACCGATATTGAGACTCATTTTGAGATAACATTCTCTCAAGATGACTTTCAAGATCCGCGTTTTGCTAACATTGAAGGCTTATCTAACATCTTGATGGAAAAAATTGGCAATTCCTCGTGAATTACAACAAAAAAGATATTACATTTTCATTAAATAAGTTAAAACTTGAAAAAGGAGACTCACTTTTTATTCATTCTAATATTGGATTCTTTGGAATTCTTGAAGGTGCAAAAGATATTGATGATATATGCGAAATATTTTTTGACACAATTTTTAATTTTATTGGTGAAAATGGAACAATATTTGTTCCTTCATTTACATATTCGTTTCCAAAAGGCGAGATATTTGATCCACTAATACCACCAAAAATGGGTGCATTCTCAGATTGGATTTTTAGAAATATTGACTCAATAAGGTCATATGATTCTTCATACTCTGTTTTAGGAATTGGTAAAAACGCATTAAGAATGATTGAAAATGCTCCTCAAAATAGCTTTGGAGAAAACAGTTTTTTTGAAAGATTCTATCAATCAGGAGGAAAAATTCTTAATTTAAATTTTGATGCTGGGTCTACACTGATACATTATTTCGAGAGGCTTTTAAATGTACCTTATAGATTTGATAAAAGCTTCGATGGAATTTCTTTAATTGAGGGAAAGGAAGTAAAATCAAAGTCAACTATATTTGTTAGATACTTAAGTGATGATTCATTAGAGTATTCAAGTAAATTGTTTACTGAAATAGCATTAAAAAAACATTATTTTATAATGCAAATCTAGGGAGAGGATCAATTGGTCTCATTTCATCGCAAGATACTTTCAAATTGATAAAAGATGAAATAAAGTTTGCACCTTATTTCCTAACCAAAGCTGACATGATGGGAATAAAAGAACCAAATATAATAAAGGAATAATAGAGGATTATTTATGAACTACAGCGCAACAAATGAGTGGTCAAAATTATATGGTCCTAATAGTCAAATTTCTTATCCTGCAGAGGGTGTTATTAGAATTTTCAAGGGATCTTTTCCTGATCTATCAATGCCCAAGCCAACAAAAGGAGCTATATTAGATTTAGGTTGTGGTGATGGTAGGCATTTTCCTCTATTTCACCAGTCTAATCTCGATGGTTATGGAGTAGAAATATCAGAAGAGATCTGCCTGAATGTATCAGCAAATTTATCAGACAAACAAATACCTTATAAAAAAATTGTTCGAGGCATGACAGATGACCTTCCATTTGAGGATAATTTTTTTGATTATTTGCTCACATGGAACAGTTGTTATTATATGACAGCAGCAAAAGAGCTTGATTTTTCAAATCATATCGATGAAATGTCTAGAGTTCTAAAAAAAGATGCTTGGATTATTGCTTCAGTACCTAAAAAAAGTTCTTTTATTTTTAAAGATAGCATACCGTCTGAATTAGATGGATTCCGTGTGATATCAAATGATCCATATAACGTTAGAAACGGTGAAATATTAAAATGTTTTAATGATAAGCAACAATTAGAATTAGAATTTGGTAGCAAGTTTCACTCATTTTCTCATGCCGATATAGATATGGAATGGTTTGGACTTGATTATCATTGGCATGTTTTTGTTGCGAAAAAGATATAAATTTAAATGAATATTGGTAAAGAAATGTATGGGTGGGCATGTGATCTATTTCCAATATGCAGGAGTATAACTGGTGAAGGTGTCAGAGAAACTCTTTTGTATATACAAGAAGTATTGCCAAAATTAGAGATTAGAAAAGTTAAATCTGGAACTAAAGTATTTGACTGGGAGGTTCCAAAAGAATGGAATATTAAAGAGGGATGGATAAAAGATGAAAACGGAAAAACAATTTTAGATTTTGCCAATAATAATTTGCATATTGTTGGATACTCACATCCTATTGATAAATGGGTAACTTTAGATGAATTACAAAACATTTTATTTTCATTACCAGAAAGACCAGATGCAATTCCTTATGTTACATCGTACTATAAGAAATTTTCAGGTTTTTGTATTTCTGAAAATGAACGAAAGAAATTAAAGGATATAAATTACCATATTTATATTAATTCAAGCATTGAAGATGGATTTTTAAATTACGGTGAGTATCTTATACCAGGAAAAAGTAATAAGGAGATATTAATTTCAACATATGTATGTCATCCATCTCTTGCAAATAATGAAATATCTGGACCAATAGTTTCAACTGCTTTAGCACGATACATAGGGTCAAGCTTAAATGACTTTACATATAGATTTGTTTTTTTACCAGAAACTATTGGATCAATTACATTCTTAAGCAAAAATTATAAGAAATTAAAAAAGAATGTTTTTGCTGGTTTCAATGTCAGCTGCGTTGGTGATAATAGAACATATTCCTTTCTGCCATCAAGAAATGGTAATACTATTTCAGATAGAGCAGCAAAACATGTACTAAAATATAATACTAAGAACTTCAAAGAATATACCTGGCTCGACAGAGGAAGCGATGAAAGACAATATTGTTCACCTGGTATTGATTTACCGATTGCTTCAATTATGAGATCTAAATATGGAGAGTATCCAGAATATCATACCTCTGATGATAATCTATCATTAATATCTCCTGAAGGACTTCAAGGAGCTTATGAAAATATACTTTTGGCTTTAAAAATAATTGAGAATAACAGTTTTTTTGTTTCTACAAACTTATGTGAACCTATGCTGGGGCCTAGGGGTCTCTACGATGTTGGAGCTAATGATAAGCCAAGCAATTTAGTAAATTTTCTTTCATACGCAGACGGAAAAAAAGATCTTATAGATATCGCTGAAATTCTTGATATTCCTGCATGGGAATTATTTGAAGTGATCAAAAAATTAAAACAGAACAAGTTAATTAAGACAATATCTGTTTGATTCATAATGCAAAATAATTCTTTTTTTAAAAACATATATTTAATAATTAAAAATGGTGGCTATCATTCATATTTCCTAGTAGGCCCTCCATTACCAGTCAAAAAAGTACGTGAGATTTATTTAAGATCAAACCATGACTTCATAGTTGGATGGGATATGTTTTATTTAAACTTAACCCTAGAGGATAAAAGATATAAGTCTATAAATAAGCTTTTATTATTTGTTTATGAATATATAAGGCATGTCTTTGTTGTTATTAATAATAGTAATTGGGTTTATAAATCATCTATTGATAACGATGAAGACACTTATGAAGTTTTTTTTAGAGACCGTGATAGAACTGATCAGAATCCATTTTGTGGATATGAAGCTCTAAATATTACTCAAACAACCAAAAATGATTTGATAAATTCTATAAAGGCAATATTGCCATGTTTTTCTTTTAGGAAACTTTTCAAAAAGAAAATCGTTTGGTATGCGGCTAAACTAAGATTCTGCAATCTTCCAAAAGAAGTGATTATTGAAGAGTGCAGGTCTGTTGATCATAGAGCCTTGTTTTTTTATGCAATGAAAAATGATATTAAGGTAAAAATTTCATGGAGAAATTCTTCCTCATATTTGTACACAAAAGATGAACTTAAAAATGATAAAAATTTAGATATGCCAGTTGAACTTATTAGACCAGATTTTATTGATAATAATATACAAATCTTAAATAAACCAATTATTATCCAAGATGATCTTTTGATTATAGTTCCATCAATGTTCAAAACAGAAGAAATTATTTCTTGGGTACGAAACGCCGTAAGCTTTATTAAAGCAAGAAAATATTATTTTTCTGTTCATCCATCGTCAAGTCATTTGATTAAACCTTTAAACGATTTAAAAGTTGGTAAAATTGATCATGAAAAAGATAAATATTTAACGAAATATAAATATTTTTCAGGTACATACTCAACTTTAATACAAAATGCCAAAAAAAGTGGAGGCATCACCTATCCCTTGGCTTTTAATGCACATGAACTAGAATATATGGATGCAATGATGTCTAATATAACTATATATAAGACGTTCTAAGTAATATTAAAATGAGTGCAAAATATATCATAAGAATGGACGATGCCTGTCCAACAATGGACCATGATAAATGGGAATATTTAGAGAAAATTCTTGATGAATTTTCAATTAAACCAATCGTTGCAGTTGTTCCTAAAAATGTTGATGATAATTTAAATTGTAAAGAATCTGATCCTTTGTTTTGGGAAAAAGTTATTTCATGGCAATCTAAAGGTTGGTCAATTGCAATGCATGGTTATGAACACGATATGCACTATACTGATGCTGACCTAATTTTACCTTTTTATAAGAGGAGTGAGTTTGCTGGGCTCAGTTACGATAAGCAAGCAAAAAAGATAAGACAGGGATATAAAATTTTTAGAGACTTTAATATCAATCCTGAAATTTGGATAGCTCCCTCACATTGTTTTGATAAAATAACTTTGCAAGCTATTTTTAATGAGACGTCTATAAGAGTCGTTAGTGATGGGATAGCTTTAAATCAATATTTTGAAGATTCATTTCATTGGATTCCTCAACAATTATGGAATTTTAAATTAAAGAAACATGGCCTATGGACAGTATGTTTGCATCCAAATGGGATGACCACTGATGACCTGGAATCATTTAGAAATACCTTAACTAAGTTTTCAACAAAGATAATATCCTATGAAGATATAATCCTGACTAAAAGAAAGAAGAATATTTTTGATATTTTCTATAGCTTTTATTTTTGGAGAAAATACAAGCTATTTAATTTGATACATAAAATAAGATCGTCTGTTAAGAATTATGGTTAAGAAATTAATTACTTTTGATATGTCTTTTACATACCAAATGATAAAAGAAAGACAATTAAATACAGCTTTATTTTCAAGAAACTTGGATAATTATTTTTCTAAAGTAATCTCTGTTCACCCTTTGTCTGGACTCTTTGATAACTCGTCGGAAAAATATGGTTTCCCAACTATAATAGATGTTTCTTCAGATCATATATTTGTAGAGGGCAAGATAGGATTATCAAGATGGCTTGGCTGGATTCCACCATTAAATCTAATTTTGGCTCAAGCCGTACTTATTTTTAAATTAATAAATATTTCAAAGAGAGAAGGAATTTCAGTTATAAAAATAGGAGATCCTTATTATTTAGGAATTGTAGGCCTAATCTTAAAATTTTTTTTGAAAATACCCTTGGTAATAAGAGTATGTTTCAGATATGACGAGATTGCAAAAAAAACCGGCAAAGCTGTAATGCCCAAATTATTTAGATTTAGATGGATAGAAAAAAAGATTGAGAAATTTGTTTTTAAGAGATGTGATCTTATTGCCGGTGCAAATCTTGATAATATGAACTATGGTATTGAGAATGGAGCTTCAAAAGAAAAATGTACCACTTTTCGTTATGGAAACTTATTAGATCCAATGCATTGGAAAGAGCCATTTGACAGATTGGATGTATCTGAAGATTTAAAAAGGCTCGGATTAGAAAATAAAATTTTTTTATGTACTATTGCCAGATTAGAGCCTATGAAATATGTTGAGCATGTAATTTTTACTATCGAGGAGTTAAAAAGGAGAAATATAGATATATTTGGTTTAATTATTGGTGATGGCAGTCTTCGAGAGGAATTTGAAGACCTAGCTAGATCAAAGGAAGTATTTGATAGAATTAAATTCGCTGGAAATTGTAAACAAGAGTGGATAGCAAGTATTCTTCCTCATGCCTCTCTAATTTTATCACCTCATATGGGCAGAGGCCTTACAGAGGCTGCTCTTTCTGGAGTTCCATTAGTTGGCTACGATTATGATTGGCAAAGAGAAGTTATTATTAATAATAAAACAGGCTATCTTGTAGAGCACGAAAACTGGCATGCCATGGCTGATGCTGCGGAGGATCTTATTAAAGATAGTATAAAGTCAGACATATTAGGAAAAAATGCCAGACATCATATTGTTGACATGATGCATCCAAAAATACTAAATGATCACGAAAAAAAATCCTATGATACTTTAATAGATAATTTTTAAACACTTTCTCACTTAATTATTATTGATATAATTATGAATAAAAATGCAACTTACCTTTTCCTTAAAAACTTTCTTTAAGAAAACAATACCTTACATCTGGGGTTACGGATATCTGTGTGACTTAATAAGATATTTATTTTCAAATTTTTTACCTTTTAAATGGTACATGAGGTTACCCATAAAACCAGGACAATTAACCAATGCAAATCTCAGTTTTGGCACCGTAATTTTATCTAGTCCTGAAAGATGCAGTATTGCTAAGAAATTATATTGGACGGAAGGGGCTATCTCACCTGAGGAAGATAGAATTGCTATTGAGTATTTTGTTAAATTAACAAAAATATCTGATTTTGTTTTAGATATAGGGTCGAATTCTGGAATTTTTTCTCTTGCATCAGGTTTAGCAAATAAAAATATAAAAGTTTTCGCATATGATATTCTTCCTGAAGCTTTTCATATTCTGGTCGATAACATCTTCATTAATAATCTCTCTGCACAAATTACTCCAAACTTAATTGGCATAGGTAAAAAATCTATATATACGGCACCTTTTGAAAAAATAACAAGTGAGATGCCAACAAGTATTAAACTAGATGAAGATTTTAAAAATGTTGTTTCGGTAAATGTTGAAATTAAAACACTTGATGAAATATTTTTGGAAAATAATATAACAGGTCAAGCTTGTATTAAGATAGATGTTGAAGGCTTTGAAGGAGATATTTTTAAGAACGCTATTGATGTTTTAAAAAATAATAGACCATTTTTTCTATGCGAGGTTCTAAATACAAATTTAGAAGTAAACGATTATGATAATATTCTTTCAAGTAATAATTATAAGAAGTTTTTAATAACTGATTCTGGTTTGATTGAATATAAAAATATAAATGCTCATGAGAAATTTAAGGATTGGTTTTTTATTCCAAATGAAAAACTACATGAAGTTAAATCATTTTTAAAAGTTGGATGACCAAGGTAGCAATATTTCAACTGATTGCAGTCTTGGGGTTCATGACATAATCCAGGATGGCATAAATGGCATGATTGTCCCTTGTGGTGATAAACTATTATTGAAGAATGAAATAATTGAAAGCATTGAAAAAAGTGTGATGGTTCATTTCAATCAAATACAGCTAAAAAGTTTTTTACCTGAATTTGTAATAGAAGAATACATCTCATTTATATCATCCTAATTGAATTGGAGTATATGTGGATATTCAAAAAAATATAAAGTTGCACGATAAGATAGCAAAAAAATATGAAGAAACTCATGGAGAAATCTACAATGATATTGAGCAATCTAGATTAGTTCAAGATTTAAAAAGTTCGTTTGCTCATTTAAATAAAGATAAAATTACAGCCTTAGATTTAGGTTGTGGTGCAGGTAATCTTACGAATCATTTACTAGATATGGGCTGTAAGGTAATTGCTTCAGATGTTTCTAAGGGATTCTTAAATCTTGTTGAAGATAAGTTTAAAGGAAGGGATATATCGACATTTGAATTAAATGGTGAAAATCTTGAGGGAATTGATGATAATTCAATAGATTTTATAGCAACATATTCTGTGCTACATCATATTCCAGATTATATTTTAACAGTTAAGGAAATGTGCAGAGTATGTAGTCCTGGAGGAGTAATTTACATAGACCATGAACAAAATGAAGAATATTGGGAGAATAATCTTGATTATCAAAACTTTAGATCTTCAGTATCTAAGATAGACTTTAAGAAATTTTTTGTTTTTACAAACTATGTTGGAAAGATAAGAAGAATTTTTGATCCAAGATACACAAATGAAGGAGATATTCATGTATGGCCGGACGATCATATAGAATGGAGTCTTATAGATAACATAATGACAGAGAATGGATTTAATAAAATTCTACAAAATGATTTTCTTTTATATAATAGAAATTACAAAGATAAAATCTATAATAAATATAAAAGCATATGCACTGACATGAGAGCAACTGCTTATCAAAAAGCAGTCTAAATCCTGAGATTTACAGTGAAAAAAATAATACATCTCATTCCCTATAATGGAATTGGTGGAGTTGAATCTGCAGCAAATACTATGAAAGATATTAAATCTAATGATTTCGAATTCCATCTTTTATATATTTTTGAAACACAGTTTAAGAGAAAAAATCTTTTAAATTATTTAAATTTTTATAGATTATTTTTGTGTCTAAGCAAGCTCTTATCACATAAACCAGATCTTCTTGTGGTTTCACTTTGGAGATCATGCATTCCAGGCATAATGTTTAAAATAATTAAACCAAAGACGAAGGTTGTTTTATTTCTTCATTATCCAAAGCATTATCATTTTGTTGATATGATATTTACTAAACTCATGTCATTTTTATGTGACTATGTTTGGGCTGATTCACAGGATACTCTTAATTCAAGACTGCCAAATGTCTCGAAGAAAAATTCAAATATAATTTCTTTTGTTGCTAGAAGATTCCAAACATCTGATCAAAATCTAGTAAAACCAAATTTTGTATTTTGGGGAAGATTGCATGAACAAAAATATGTTCAAAGGGCAATTGAAATATTCTCTGTTGTGCAAAGCCATTATGAAAATGCCAAATTTAAAATTATAGGACCAGATGGTGGTGAAATGTCAGATCTTAAAAATTTAGTTGAAAGTAAAAATCTCTCAAAATCTATAGTATTTCTTGGACCTCAAGATATGGAATCAATTATAAACTTGTCTAAAGAAGCATCTTTTTATCTTCAAACAAGTAAGCTTGAGGGAATGGCAATGTCAGTTGTTGAAGCAATGCAGCTTGGATTAGTTCCAGTCGTAACTCCTGTTGGAGAGATTAAAAACTATTGCGAAGATTTAAAGAACTCATTATTAATCTCAGATGACAGATCTACTATTACTAATGTAATAAATTTAATTGAAGATAATGTTTCATATAACCTATTAAGAGATAATGCAATTAGAAAATGGGAAAATTATGAAATATACTCAGAAGCATTTATCAATGCCTCAAAAAAAATCTTAGGTTTAAATACCTAGCTAAAATAGTGTTATAAAATAAACTATTATGTGTGGAATTACAGGTTTCGTATCTTACCCAGGCCAAGAAAATGAGAATAAAGTTGATGTAATTAATAAAATGACATCAAAACTCTTACATAGAGGTCCGGATGACAGTGGCACATGGATTGATCATTCAAATAACATAGCATTTGGTCATACAAGATTGTCAATAATTGATCTATCCTCAGCAGGGCATCAGCCAATGCTTTCTTCATGTAAACGATTTGTAGTAGTTTTTAATGGAGAAATATATAATCATTTATCTTTAAGAAACGAAATAAATAAACATTTTAAATCAAATAAATTATCAAATTCATGGCTTGGCTCATCTGATACAGAGACTTTATTGAGGTGTTTTGAAATTTGGGGCTTTGAAAAAACATTATCAAAATTAGTTGGAATGTTTTCAATATGTTTGTTTGATAAAGAATTAAAAGTTCTTCATCTGGCTAGAGATAGAATTGGTGAAAAACCTTTGTATTACGGGCATATAAATAATTCTTTTGTTTTCTCATCTGAGTTAAAAGCGCTTAAAGAATACCCAAATTTTAATAATAAAATAGACAGAGATGCTTTAAAAACATATTTTCAATTATTATACATACCAGCGCCGAAAACGATCTATCAAGATATATTTAAATTAAAGCCAGGTCATTATTTATCAATACCTTTAGATAAGATTCATAACTTAAAGGACATAAAAAAGTACATAAATTCATATTGGAATTTAAACGATCATATAATTCGATCAAATAAAATAAAAGAAGATGTTGAATATTTAAATGAATTAGAGACTCATCTAGACAATGCAATTGACAGTCAGTCAATTGCAGATGTTCCTCTTGGGGCATTTCTGAGTGGTGGTATTGACTCGTCTCTGATTACTGCTTTAATGCAAAAAAATACAACTACTCCAGTAAAAACATTTACGGTAGGCTTTGAAGAAATTGGTTTTGATGAATCTCCGTATGCAAAAAATGTTGCTGAATATCTTGGTACAGATCACTCAGAACTATTTGTTACTAGCAAAGATACAAGAGATGTTATACCAAATTTACCTTATATTTATGATGAGCCTTTCGCTGACTCATCACAAATACCTACTTTTTTAGTTTGTGCTGCTGCAAGATCTAAAGTCACGGTTGCATTGTCAGGAGATGCTGGAGACGAGTTATTTGGAGGATATAATAGGTATTTTTGGGGACCAAGAATTTGGCAGAAATTTTCATGGATGCCATTTTTTGTAAGAAACATAATAGGCAATTCAATGGAATTAGTGCCATCATATGCATTGAATTACCTTGAAAACAATATTAATAAATATTCCAAAAAAAACATTACAAAGATTGGAAATAAATTTCATAAGATATCCAAAGTACTCAAATCTTCAAGGAATATTGATGATTTATATTTAAGTCTTACATCAGAGTGGGATATTTCAAGTAGTATTGTGATTGATGATGCAGATACAAGTCAGGATATTATTTCAGATAAAATAAATTTTAAAGCTTATCAAAATGATAGCCTTAATATGATGTATAAAGACATATTGTCTTACTTGCCCGATGATATTTTATGTAAGGTTGATAGGGCAGCTATGGCAAGTAGTCTAGAAACAAGGGCACCTTTTTTAGATCATCGGGTTGTTGAATTCGCTTTAGGAATGCCAATCGAATTAAAGATAAGAAATAATAAAGGTAAATGGGCGTTAAGAGAAATCCTATATAAGTATGTCCCAAAGGATATGATAGAAAGACCAAAAACAGGATTTAGTATACCTATTGGTGATTGGTTAAGGGGGCCTTTGAAGGAATGGGCTGAGGATTTATTAGATAATGATAAAATCGAAAGCCAAGGCTTTTTAAAACCTGAGAATGTAAGTAGTATATGGAAGCTTCATAAGTCAGGCAAATATGATTATACATCTCGTATATGGAGTATATTAATGTTTCAATCTTGGCTTGAAAATGAGTAATAGAGTTAAATTAAGATTTGTTATTGGTTTGATATTTACTTTTTTTATATTGGGACTGGTCATAGAATATAAAATTGGGATAATCAAAGATATTCAAAATGATCGCAATGAGAAAATTTGGTACAAACCTCTCCCAGAATTTCCTTCAAGCTTTAATAATAAAGCAGGCTTAAGCTCAAATAAATTTATAGAGTTTCCCTTAAATGAAGATGAAAAATTTTTTTGGAGAAAGACTCTTCGAAATAGAATATTAAATGAAATCAATGGGGAATTATTTCCGACTCAATCAACTCAATACAAAATTCTTTCAGCGAAGGGCACAGATAGTTTAATAGAACAAGAACTTTTAATAACTAGTTTTGATGGTCAACTAATTCCTGCAAGATTATTTATTCCAATCTCTAATGAACAAAATCCTGGAATATTATTTATTCCTGGTCATTCAGGATCACAATCAGGTATGCTTCAGTTATCTGATGAGGTTGATTCGTATCAAAATGCCGCCGCGAGAAAACTTGCAGAATCAGGTTTTGTAACATTAGCTTTCGAATTAAGAGGTTTTGGATATCTAGGTATGCCAGATTACCCTGAACATAATCTTTGGGCATATAACGCTTTACAAAAAGGCGAATCATATAAATCACTTATTTTAAAAGATACAGCTGTGGCTACTGCTCTATTAAAGGAACACCCAAACGTAGACTCAAAAAGAATAGGTATTACAGGAGCATCATACGGCGGTGAGGTGGCTGTTCAATATGGAGCTCTTGACAAAAATATCAAAGCAATAAGCTTTCACTCTTATGCAGGAAATATCGGAGTACCTGATGATTTAAACAATTCATCCACTACACCTCATCTCTGTCATATTCTACCCGGTATCGATAGTTGGATGACTCAAGAGAACTGGATTTGGCTTTTAGCTCCTAGAAATATTCATGGCATAAGGGGGATTGAAGATAAAAAAGATTTCATGAAAAATTATGAGATATATGCAATGGGTTGGAATGATAGGTCTAAAATAAAGATGCAGATTGAAGATGGGGGGCACGAGTACTTTACTAATTCATCAATTAATTTCTTCAAATCTAACCTTTAAGAGATTTCTTGTAACTATTGAGTGGGAATGAAAAAATATTTAGTTTATAATTTTTTAAGCAAAAATCAGTAAATTTAATTCATTATGACTTTTCAATCAGAAGTGACACAAGGTACAAGATTCGAATTTGGTAAAAACTGGTCTCAATTCCTTCGATTATTAAATGAAGATAGAATCAAGCTAGCTGAAAAATCTTTACTTAGATTGCTTGAAGTTGATACTCTTGAAAATAAAACCTTTTTAGATATCGGCTCTGGAAGTGGTTTGTATAGTCTTGCAGCAAGGCGTTTAGGCGCAAGAGTTCATTCTTTTGATTATGATTCTCAATCAGTTTCTTGTACAACTGAATTAAAAAGCAGATATTTTCCAGAGGATGGGGACTGGGTAATAGAGTCAGGAGATGCCTTAGATCAAAAGTATTTGAAAAATCTTGGTAAGTTTGATGTAGTCTATTCATGGGGTGTTCTTCATCATACTGGCGACATGTGGAATGCATTACATAATGCGTCTGAGATGGTTCAGCAAAATGGTTTTTTTTATGTGTCTATATACAATGATCAAGGCGGGCCTAGTAGAAGAATACTAAGAATTAAGAAAATATATAACTTAATTCCAAATGGCTTTAAATGGATAATCTGGATGCCAATGCTTATCAAACTTTGGTGGAGAAATACATTAAGAGATTTAATTAAAGATGGAAAGTTATTTTCAACTTGGAAAAATTATGCGCAGGTTGAAGCAAGGGGAATGTCTGCATTTACAGATCTTATTGACTGGGTTGGAGGACTACCATTTGAAGTTGCAAAACCTGAAGAAATTTTTGATTTTTTTGCTGAAAGAAATTTTGTACTCAAAAGGCTTAAGACTTGCGGAGGTGGTATAGGCTGCAATGAATTCGTCTTCAAAAAATTATCTTAATGATACAAATATTATTATTGTTATTGATTCTCTAGATGGTGGAGGGGCTGAATCTCAAGTTATTAAATTAGCTAATGGACTAAATAAAGAAAATATAAATGTGACAGTCTTTCCTCTTCGAAGTGGTGGAAGATTAACAAAACAAGCAACAGACTTAGATATTAAAATTATTGAAGGCGATTTCCAGTCAAGCAGAAATATTAAATCCTTTGTAAAAGGGTTTATATTATTATGTCACACAATAAAATCAAAAGATCCTGCAATAGTGCACTCTTTCTTGCCACTTTCCAACTTTTTAGGTTCGTTAGCTGGGTTAATTTCAAAAGCTAAATATATAATAACAAGCAGAAGAGGATTAATTAAGCTTAATTACTTAAAAAAAAGGTGGAGGCTATTAGACAAAATCAGTAATTTTCTTTCAGACAAAATAATCGTAAATAGTGAATCAATAATAGATGAAATGATTAGAATTGATGCTGTTAATTTAGATAAAGTTATCTGCATAAGAAATGGAATAAATCTAGAAAAATTTAATATCAAAAATTATTGCAGGAATAATATGAGATCAACATTATCATTATCTAATACTGATTTTGCGTGGGCTAAAGTTGCAAATTTCTCGAGTATTAAAGGTCACAAAGATTTAATTAATGCTTTTAAAGATATTCATTCAAAATACAATTCAAAACTATTTTTAATTGGCAAAGACAATGGAACATTAGAGGAACTACAAGATTTGGTCATTGAACAAGGGTTAGAGAATAAAATAAAATTTTTAGGCTTTAGGGAAGATATTCCAGAAATTCTTTTAGCTATGGATGGTTATATCTGCGCCTCTCATACTGAAGGCTTTTCAAATGCTATATTAGAAGCAATGGCTTCAGGATTGCCAATAGTTGCAACGGATGTTGGAGGAAATTCTGAAATTATTAAAAATGAAAAAAATGGATTACTAGTTAAATCAAAAGACCAAAGTGACATAACAAGAATAATGATCAAAATTATGGAAGATTCTATCCTCTCACAAAAAATCGCTAAAGATGCTCTAAGAACTGTAAATGAAAAATACAATACTGAAAAAATGGTTAAATCATATATAGATATATATAAAAAGGGTGTGAAATAATGTGTGGAGTTGCTGGATTCCTTGTTGATTCAGAATTTTCATCATCTATGAATTATGATGCAGTCATAAAAAAAATGACTGATTCAATAAAACACAGAGGCCCTAATGATTCTGGTAGTTGGAATAATTTTTCTGATGGAGTATTCCTTGGTCATCGAAGATTATCAATTCTTGATTTGAGTGAGGCAGGACATCAGCCTATGGAATCATCAAATAATAGATATGTTATAGCGTTTAATGGAGAAATTTATAATCATCTTCAAATTAGATCCGAGATAGAAAAAAGTAATAAAAACATATCATGGCGAGGACATTCTGATACAGAAACCATTTTATGTGCATTTGAAACCTTTGGCATAGAGGCCTCTATTAAAAAATTTATTGGAATGTTTGCATTCTCTTTATGGGATAAAAAAAATAAAGTTCTTACTTTGGCTAGAGATAGGCTTGGAGAAAAACCAATGTATTATGGATGGCAAAAATCCACTAATGGAAAAGTTTTTTTATTTGGTTCAGAGCTTAAAGCTTTAAAGTCTTTCCCGAATATTGATCTAAGAGTAGACAGAGGGTCATTATCATTATTTTTAAAACATGCCTATATTCCAAACCCGTATTCTATATATGAAAATATATTTTCACTTGAACCTGGACAAATACTTCAAGTGTCTCAATTAAATAAGGAACCAAAATTTTCTAAATATTGGGACGCTAGCAAAATTATTAAAGAAGGATCTACTCAAGAATATGAAGGTACACCACAAGAAGCAGTTAAAGATTTAAAAAATCTACTAAGACATACTGTAAAATCTCAAATGATTTCAGACGTACCTCTTGGAGCTTTCTTATCAGGCGGCATAGACTCATCAAGTGTTGTATCAATAATGCAAGAACAATCAGATCTACCAGTTAAAACTTTTACAATTGGATTTAATGAACAAGGTTTCGATGAAGCTAAGTATGCAAAGTCAATTGCAGATCACTTAGGAACAGATCACACAGAATTATATATTAATGCAAACGATGCTTTAGAAGTCATTCCTGAGATGCATTCGATATATTGTGAACCGTTTGCAGATCCAACTCAAATACCTAATTTTATAGTTTCTAGGTTAGCTAATAACGATGTTACTGTAGCTCTATCGGGTGATGGAGGCGATGAATTATTTGGAGGGTATAGTAGGTATAATCATATCGATAGTATTTGGAAAAAAATTAATTACTTGCCATTATCAGCAAGAAATCTTATTTCTAAAATACTTAAATATCCCCTTTATGAGAAATCAATACATTCAAAGTACAGATCAAAAACTTTAACCAATTTATCAAGAAAAATAATTTCTGGAACTAATCTAATTGATAGCAAGAGCATACATGAACTTTATTTACATGTAATTTCTCATATACTGTTTCCAGAAGATGTTGTTCATGGGGGATATTTAAAAGATACAAAGCTTGATAATTTAAAACCTCATTTTGGGGATATTTCTAATATAGAAAAAATGATGGCAACAGACACGATTAATTATTTACCAGATGATATCCTAACCAAGGTTGATAGAGCTGCTATGAGAACCTCATTAGAAACAAGAGTGCCTTTTTTAGATCATAATATTGTTGAGTTTGCATGGAAACTTCCAATTTCATATAAAGTAAAAGAGGGAGAGTCAAAATGGCCTTTGCATCAAATTTTAAAAGACTTTCTTCCCGAATCACTCACAAAAAGAGAAAAGATGGGCTTTAGTGTCCCTATTCACGAATGGATTAGAGGGCCATTAAGAGAGTGGTGTGAGGAGCTTTTACATAAGGACAGACTGAAGTCTGAAGGTTTCTTTGATGAAGAAATTGTTTTTAATAAATGGAAAGAACATTTATCTGGCAAAGTAAATAATATAACTTTTTTGTGGCCTATTTTAATGTTTCAATCTTGGCTTGAATCAAACTGATAAAAATGATTATTTATTGGCTTTATTTTATATTTCCTGCAGTACTTGCTTTATCAGGAGTTGCGAGAATGCCAAATCAGCTTACTAATTATCAATATTTAAATTTTAAAGCTTTATGGTGGATATTTATTTTCTCTTTCATTATCTTAATTGGGCTAAGATTTGAAGTAGGTGGAGATTGGGAAAATTATATAAGAATATTTTCAGGATCCGATAGTATAAATAGCCTTTCCGACATTTCTCTGTCGCGAGATCCTGGATATCAATTAATAAACTATATTTCAGCATCAATGGGTTTAGGAATATATGGAGTAAATTTGGTATGTGCTTCAATTTTTTCTTATGGACTCGCTTTATTTTGTAGAAATCTTCCTAGACCATTACTAGCTTTAGCCGTATCAGTCCCATACTTAGTAATAGTTGTTTCTATGGGCTATTCAAGACAAGCTGTAGCTATTGGCTTAGCAATGATTGGTCTTGTTTATCTTGGAAGAGGCAAGAGAATAAGTTTTATTTTTTGTATTTTTTTAGCTGCAACAATGCATAAGTCTGCAATTCTTCTTCTTCCAATTGCAGTATTAGCATCTTCAAGAAATAGAATATTTGGTTTTATTTGGGTCGGTATATTAGTAGCTAGTTTTTTTCTTGTATTTCTTGCCGATACACTTTCTATAATATATGGCAACTATACAAATTTTGAAGATGCAGCAAGTCAATCAGATGGTGCCTTTGTCAGACTTGCAATGAATATTATTCCATCCTTGCTTTTTCTTTTATTCTATAAAAGATTTTCTATACCTGAGGCAGATAAAAGACTTTGGAAATGGTTTTCCATAATTTCAGTAAGCTTAATGATACTTTTTTTTGTTATTCCTGCATCGGCTGCTATAGACAGAATTGCTTTATACATGATTCCTTTGCAATTGGTAGTTTTTTCTTATTTGCCTGATATATTTGGTCATAAAAATGCCATACATAGATGGGTTATGATTTTAATTATTGCTTACTATGCACTTGTGCAGTTTATTTGGTTAAATTTTGCAACCCATGCTCACTATTGGGTTCCTTATAAGAATGTAATTTTTTATGGATGATTGCTCAAAAATTATTACATTATCAGCTAATACGTCATGGTATTTATACAATTTTCGCCAATCTACGATTAAAAGACTTATAGATAAAGGTTATAGGGTTGTTTGTATTTCCCCGCTTGATGATTATTCAAAAGAACTTATGGATTTAGGATGTGAATATTACGATTTAGACATGCAAAATAAAGGAACAAATCCATTTAAAGATATAAAGACCTTCTTAAAGTTGTTATTTATCTATTTAAAACTAAAACCTTTTGCAGCATTTCACTTTACCATTAAAAATAATATTTATGGAACTTTAGCAGCTTTTCTTTCGAGAACTCCTGCCATCAATAATGTGTCAGGACTTGGAACAGCGTTTATTCGTAAAAACTTCATCTCAAAAGTTGTTGTTTTACTATATAAGATTAGTCAGCCTTTATCTTATAAAGTTTATTGTCAAAACGAAGATGACTATCAGTTACTTATAAATAATAAATTGGTTTCAGAAAACAAATTATCTATATTGCCTGGCTCTGGCGTTGACATTAAGAGATTTAATCCAAACATAGTTGATTCTAGAAATAACTTTTATACTTTTTTATTCGTTGGGAGAATTTTAGCAGATAAAGGTATTCGAGAATTAATAGAAGCTTTTAAAAGACTTAATAATGATCAAATATCATGCAACTTGTTGATATGTGGATTCGTTAATAATGATAATGTATCTACAATTTCCAATAATGAGATTGAAGAATGGAAAAAAATCCAAGGAATTACATGGATTAATCCTACAAATAAAGTAGAGAAAGTCATGAAAAAGGCTGATTGTGTAATTTTACCCTCTTATAGAGAGGGAATGCCAAGATCTCTTCTAGAGGCAGGTGCAATGGGATTGCCATCTATTGCAACGGATGTACCTGGCTGCAGAAATATCATTAAAGATAATATAAATGGGCTATTATGCAAACCAAATGATGTCATTTCTCTTGAAAAATCTATGAGACAAATAATGAACATTTCTGAAGAAGATCGATTGAAAATGAGTAAAAATGCCAGAAAGATTGTTGAGAACAATTTCGATGAGGAGATTGTCATAAACGAGCTGTTAATTACTTTAGATTCATTATGATATCTACCGTCATAGTGGATGATATAATTAAAATTAAAACAGAGTATTCTTGATGAAGATTTTAGTAACTGGTTCAGCTGGCTTTATTGGTTATCACCTCACTCAATTTTTATTAAAAAAAAATTATACTGTTGTTGGCCTTGACAACATCAACAGTTATTATGATGTTAATCTAAAAAAATCTAGATTATCTAATATTAAAAATAAGAATTTTATTTTTCATGAAGTAGATTTACAAGATCAACAATCTATTGAAGATTTATTTAAAAAGAATAAATTTGATGTCGTTATAAATTTAGCAGCTCAGGCAGGAGTAAGATACTCTATCAGCCATCCTGAAAAATACATTGAATCTAATGTGACTGGATTTATTAATTTATTGGAGGCCTGTCGAACATATAGCATTGAAAACTTTATATATGCTTCTAGTAGTTCAGTTTATGGTATGAATAGCGTCATACCATTTTCAGAGGATGATGCAGTTAATCATCCAATATCTCTTTATGCTGCTACAAAAAAATCAAATGAGCTAATGGCCCACACTTACTCTCATTTATTCAATATTCCCTCTACAGGTTTAAGATTTTTTACTGTCTATGGTCCATGGGGAAGACCAGATATGGCTTATTTTTCTTTTACAAAAGCTATACTGGAGAATAAACCAATTAAGGTTTTTAATAATGGAAATATGATGCGTGATTTTACTTATATAGATGATATTATTGAAGGAATTTCTAGATTAATTGAAGATCCATCTCTTCCAAATAAAGCATGGGATCGTGAATCTCCAATGGCAAGTACTTCTTCTGCTCCTTATAGAATTCTTAATTTGGGTAATAGTAAACCAATATATTTGAGCAGATTTATTGAATCTATTGAAAAAGCAACCAATAAAAAAGCCATCATTGAATATTTACCAATGCAGCCTGGTGATGTTGAAAAGACATATGCAAATATGGAAAAAATGGAAAATCAATATAAATTTAAGCCAAAAACTCAAATAGAGGATGGTATTAAAGAATTTGTTGATTGGTACATAAATTACTATGGATAGAAGTGTTAAAAGATCCATCGTAATACCTTGTTTTAATGAAAAAGGAAATCTTGAGAAACTTATAAATTCTTGTTTAGAAAATTTGTGCTCTGAATCAATCGAGGTAATTCTTGTAGACAACGGTTCAAATGACGGGTCTGAAGAAATCTTTTCCTCTTTAGAAAAAAATGATTTTCTTAAGTCAATCAGAATTAATAAAAATATTGGATATGGAAATGGGATTCTTCAAGGATTAAAACATGCAACAGGAGATTATATCGGATGGACTCATGCTGATCTTCAGACAGATCCAAAAGATGTAGTTAGAGGTTTTGAATTAATAAATGATGAAAATACTTTTGTAAAAGGATCTAGAAGGGGTCGAAGGTTTGGCGATAATATATTTACAATCGGTATGGCTATATTTGAAACCATTTTATTAAAAACATTCTTATGGGAAATAAATGCTCAACCGACTATTTTTCATAAAAGCTTTTTTAATAATTGGGTGAATCCTCCAAATGATTTTTCGTTAGATTTATTCGCATACTTTAATGCAAAAAAAAGTAGTCTTAAGATTAAAAGATTGAAGGTAATTTTTCCTGATAGATTTTCTGGTCAGTCTTCATGGAATACTGGAATTCGCTCGAGAATATCTTTGGTCAGCAGAACAGTAAAATTTTCTTATCATCTATCAAAAAGAGTTAAAACTAAGAATCTTCGTTAAAAAAGTCTTCCCAAAAATAATATAAATCTAACTCAATTGGGTCTCCAAAAGAAATCCACTTATTAACTTCAAAGATATGTACCTTCATTCCTTTCTCTATAAGATAATTAATACTTGTACCCACATAGAACTCATTATTAATTCTAATATCATTTTTAATTTGGTATTCAGCTGAATCAACAAAGTCTTTAGATTTTTTATACCAAAAGGTACCTGTGATCATATGATCATTCATTGGTTGTTCTGATATACAGTCTTTTTCAATTATTTTCTTAACCAATCCATCCTGTTCTATACAATAACCAAAATTTTCGTATGCACCAACTGGCTGAGACTTTAACTTAAATGTAAAAATTATTACATCTGGATTATGATCCTTTATTAATTTTTTTAGTTTATTGGTTTCATAATTAATCTCATAATCACAGCTACTTATCATTAAAGAAGAATTACTGTCAATTTGATCTTTGGCTAGTAAGCATGTACATGCTTGACCTTCAGTAGCCTCATCAACTGAAATAAATATTTTTTTTGAATGGAGATTTGTATTAGATATTTTCTCAACAATATTCTTGTTTTTAAGACTCTCACTCCTCAAAAGAAATAGTTCATTATTTGCTTTAGGAAGTGAAGTTATGCATTTTTCAATAAGTGATTCGTCACCAATCTGTATTATTGGTTTCATGGTCCTGTAACCAATTTTTTTAAAACGTGAACCTTCACCAGCCATTGGAATCATTGAAAAATCTGAATATATATTGTCATCTTGTAGATAATTATTTAAAAAATATTCATACCAATAATTATATTGATCATAATCTTCTGGAGTACCAAGACATATAAATTTATTGACTTTAAATAGCAAAACATTTTTATGATTTTTAATAGCAGAATTCATTAACAAACTCACATAACTTTCTCCATTTGGAAGAATTTGATCATTAGAAAGGACATCATTAGCAAGACTTTCAAAAAGCGCATATGATCTAAAATAATATATACCTGCTGAGGCTGGTTCGTTAAGCCTATCACTTGTAAAAGATTCTTTCTCTCTTAACTCCAGCATCAAATTATCCTTTTCTTTCATATAGGCGTATTTTGTATTACCAAGTGAGGCAGCCTGAAAACCAATGAAATACGGAGCAGAACAATCATAGGGAATTACTTCTCTTTTAAAAAGCTCATAATCCCAATCAACAGTAAAGTCACAATATGAGACAATAATAGGCGAAGATTTATCAAGATTAATGTTTGCGTCCAAGATCGAATTTGTAGGCCCATTTTCATGAGGAGATATATAATAAATATTTACTCTCGGAGCTAAATTTTTTAGAATTTTCTTTATATTGTTATCATTTTCTAATAATGAATTTAGGATTAAATGATATTCATCATTTTCTGAGAACATTTCAAAAACATGTTCAATCATTAGCTTATTACCACATTTAAGCATAAATTTTGGTTCTGAATGACCAGCCTCTTTAAAACGGCGTGAATGCCCAGCCATAGGAATTACAATATTCAATTTTATTTAAATATAGTTTTTCCAATACGCTACAGATTCTTTAACATGATCAGCTGCAAGCCTATCGGATGGTTGACGCTCTTTAAAAGATAATTCAAGCACCATTTGAACATCTCTTGGATGACTTTTTTTAATTGACTCAATTATTTTTTCTGGCACAACCTTACCTTCTTTATTATTTTCTTCGGTAAATGGCCAGTGCCCACCTTTATTAGATGAACTTTGTTTTAAATGAAGCATATTAAAGCCACTATTACATTTTTCAATCCATATATATGGATCAGTATCTTGAGGATTTGGGCTTTCTAGATCACCATGATCAACATCTAGACACATAGAAAAGGGTATTGGTGAATTGTTATTTAATTCATCATTTAACTTAATTGCTTCATCTATTGTTTCACCAAACTCTCTTGATATTGACATTGGCTCCCAATATATTTCTTCGATGCCTATATCTTGAGCATAAGCACCAATTTTATGCCAAGAGTTTATTGCTTGCTCTCGAAGATATCGTTTTCTATCATCATTATTTAGATCATTTTGGGTTAATATTGCGAAATGACTGCCCATATATTTCGAACCTAATCCAACAGTTATATCTGCAAATACTTTGAACCAGTTCTCATAATATTTTCTAAAATCTTCATCTGGATGTGTTAGGTTATTTAATCTCGTAAAGGCACCAGTAAATGAACTAGAAACCTTAACGCCGTGTGCACTCATTTCATCATTTGTTTCCTTAATTTTTTTATTAATTAATTCATTTGGAAGAGACGGATTAATTAAGTCTGCTGTAAATTGGATATTTTTTATACCTATATGATTAGATACAAGTGGTACCCATTCATCAGGATTAGTATATCTATTAACTAAAAAGCCAGTATTTATACTGAGTTCAAATTTATGATCTTGCATTTAATCCCTCACTTATTGCTTCTCTAAAATATCTAATAGAATTTTCTAACTTTTCATTTTTTATAAACATACCTGATGAGCCTGAAACTAGAATATCTGCTCCATTTGCAACCATTGAAGGAATATTCGCAAGGCTAACATTTCCATCAGCACTTACCTCAACATTCAAACCTCTTTCCTTGATAACATCTTTTAAATCTTTAATTTTTTGTATTGCCTGTGGTACAAGATTACCTCCTTTAAAGCCAGGATTAACAGTCATTATGATTACATAATCAACATCTTCTAAAATATAATCAAGAACATTTATTGGTGTAGCAGGTGAAAGAGCAACCCCAACTTTTGCACCAATATTTCTTAGTGTAATGAGGTCTCTGTGGAGGTTCCTACAACATTCTTGATGAATACAGAATCTATCTCCTTCTCTTATATCAAATGTATCAAAAATCCTACTAGGTTCTTCTACCATGAGATGATAATCAAAAGGTCTATGAAACGAATCTCTAAAGCAGTTTATAATACTTGTTCCCATAGTATAGTCAGGCGCATATCTTCCATCGATAACATCTACATGTAATAAGTCTATATTTTCATTATAAAGAATATCGATTTCCTTTTTTGCATTCAACCAATCAATGCACATTAAAGAAGCAGATATTTTTACATTATTATCAATATTATCATTCATTTGGATTTACTATAATTTTTTGACCTTTTCCAGATCTAGCTGTTTCCAGAGCTTTTTCAATGTTACTTAAATCAAATTTATGTGTAATCAAATAATTTAAATTAATTTGACCTGATTCCAGTAGGCTTAATGCCTTTGAATGCTGAACGGGAGTTGATCCATGAGTACCAATTATTACAGTTTCATTGTAGTGAATTTCATTAGAGTTTAATTCGATATTTCCTGCATCAGGAGGCAAACCACCAAAAAAGTTTATCACGCCTGATGTATTTACAACATTTAGTGCTGATTTATGAGTTTCAACAGCTGGGCATGCTGTAAAAATCAAATCAAATTTTGTATCTGTTCCTATATTTTTTTTTAGGTTAAATGCAGTATTTTTTTTAATAAAATCTATTCTCATATCATTCATTTCTATTATAGTTATGTCGTTAATTTGTTTTGATTTAAGATACTCTGCTATAAGCAGACCCATAGGCCCACCACCAAATATTAAGGAATTTTTTGGCGAACCAACGGTAAAACATTTGAAAGCTTTATCCACACCATTTATTGCACATGCTAAAGGCTCGGCTAAACATGCTATATCTGATGTTACTTTAGAAAATTTTGCTATAGGACCATCCTGTAATACATGTTCATTTAGAATCATATATTGAGCTAACCCACCATCAAATTGATATCCAAGAGCATAATTAGTTTTACACAAATTTACAGCACCAATGTCACATATTTCACAATCTAGGCATGGTAAATCTGCTCCAACAGAAACAAGATCTCCTATTTTATAATTTTGTATTTTAGAACCAATTTTTACAATTTCACCGGATATTTCATGACCTATTGTTCTTGGTTCTGTAATTCTTTTATTGCCAAATTTTGTAATTTTTAAATCTGATCCACATATTGCACATGATAAAACTTTAATTAACACTTGAAATTCAGATATTTCTGGAAGATCAACTTCTTCAATAGATATTTTGTTATTTAAATTTAGCTTTGTTGTAATCATTTGCTATAAACTATAAATTCATCAATATTTTTTTTATCAATGTACTCGAGATTTTCAATGCTTTTAATAGCCTTGTTTGATACTAAATAATTTTCATCAAAAAAACTTATACTCGCATCATCAGGAATATTTTTCTTATTATTTATATCTTTATGATAAGTCATATTTAGCCAACTTAATAATTTTACTTGTCTATCATCAGAATAATAGACACTTTTATTAAATCCATAATGAATATTTAATTTAGATACATTATTTTGTTTGGTATTTAAAGTATTTGAAAAAACAATGTTCGAAAAGAATTCTCTATTATTAAACTTACTAACATCATCTAATGATGAGTAAAATGTATTAAAAGGTAATACAGTATTTGATAAATACGAATATATTAAATTATCATCGATCGTATTAAAGATGATATCTTTTGAAGAATCATTAATTTTACTCACTGATGTGTAAATTTTTGAGGCATGTTCATCAATTTGAGTATATATGTCATTCCTGAATGAATTCACAGAATTATATGAAACCATAGTAATAAATATTATTGAAAAGGGTATCGATAGACGTTTATAAAAGAACATAAAGAAGCTTCTTAGTCTTTGGCTTAAAGAGATATTATTTTTTTGAAGTTCAGGTAAATATGTAAAGTCCTTTCCAATTATCGATAAAAACGGCACATAGTAAAAGAAATGAAGAAAATACATTGAAACTCTGTCTAGAATCGTTGAAGTATCAATTGAAAGGACTCCAGGAATGCTTGCTACTCGCAAGAGAAGTTCCAAAGATGCCAATAGAAAAATTGGCCAAAATTTAACAATCATCTCAAATGGATCAATTTTAAAACTTGCTGAGGATAAGGCCATCAAAGTGAATGGCAAAATGAAATACAAAGATATACCCTTAAAAAAATTTACATAGCTGAAGTTGCCTGAGATATCAACAATGTCTGAATTAAAGAAATTAATATTCATTATGAAATATGGAATAGCTATAACCAAAGGAAGAATATTAATTTTAAAAAACCTATAAACATTAAGCCTGTAATCATAATTCGTTGATGCTCTATATTCTTTTATTACATTTATCATTAAGATAAAAGCAAAACCAAAGATAAAAATAGATGGATGTATAAATACTGTAAAACACCATAAAGTAGGTAAATATAATTTGAGTTTTGACGCAAAAAACTGTTCTCTTAAAGTTAGATACATTAGTGTTAAAAAACTAAGTAAAACAAAAGAAGATGAAAATGAAGCTAGCAGATCAAAATAGTGATTTGTATTATTAATATAACTTAAATCCATGCCCAAAAGTGATATTAGAGAAGATGCTATCGGTAATGATGATATGCTTGTTAAACCAAGAAAGGAAAGCAGCCCAGCCCAGTATATATTTATTGAATAAAGCTTATATATTTTTATAGAAATATAAAATGATATTGTGCAAAATACTACTGGAAGGATCGTAAATACGACCAAGCTTGGTAAAACAAAAGATAATAAATAGATGATATTTGCAATCACATTGTACTTGATAGGGTTGTAATGAGAGGTTTCAATAAAAAGCGGATTATAGAATTGACTCCAAAATGCTAACTCATTTAAAGCATTGAAGTTATTGATATATGAGGTTAGTACTCCTAAATCATAGCTTAAAAACTTTAATTGGAAGAAAAGTAAGAACATACAGAAAGTGCTAGTTAAAAGAATATCAAATATTTTGTTGCTTTTTATTCCCATAGCTTTGGATCTTTAGTACATACTAGATCATATTTTACATCTAGAAACTTAATTTTAGATAATAATGCATTATTAATTTCTTCATTTCTATCTGTGTGGAGTTCAGGAGATACCATACATATTTTTATTTCATGATTCTTTTGTAATTCATATACTTTGTTTAAATCTTCCTCAGGAAAATTGATAAATGCATCAATCCATATCCACTTAATATTATTATTTACAATGAAATTAGGACATAATTTTTCATAATCAGATATTCTGTAAATAAAATTATTTGAAATTTGATTATTTGCAGTTAGTTTATGTAAAAATGGAAAAGTAACATCTAATAAAAAATAATTTGTAATATTTTTACTTTCTATTAATTGGACTACATCTTTTTCAATACCTTCTTCTTTAATGTTGGCAATTAAAAAAGAATGATTATATGATTTAAGCCAATTTTTAAAGGATTCTCCTTGAATTAGCGGATCATGAGAACAAACAAGCTCATTTTTATAAGCTCTGATGTCTACCTCAACTCCATATGAAGAATTGATTGTGTCTAATTCTTTACAAGAATTTACTCTATGAATAATAATTTTTCTCATGAAGAATTTAAAATTTAAGCATCGCTTTAACGGAGTGAAAATCTTTTTTTCTTCTTTTATGCATTGAGAATTTCTTTAAAACGGTTGGCAACTCCTCTAAAGAAACAAAATCTGTTACAAATTTTGAAGGAGATATACCTGATTTCATAAGTGAAAGAGTTTCTTTCCAATCGCTCATCCCTTTGGGCAAGTAGCTTGAATTCCATGAACCAAGGATAGTTACTTCTTTTCTTAATATCATTGATATTGATTTTGCTGGGATGGTCACATCTCCTGAAACGTTACTCATCCATAAAATATGACCATGAGGTTTTACTAAATCAATTGAATTCTTAAAAGATATTGGGGCACCAGAGGCTTCAACCACCCAATCATATTTAGAATGATTTTTAGAATCTTCGATAGCATTACTTTTAATAATATTAATGCCATGCACTTTACCAAACTTTATTTTGTAATCGTTACGATCAAAGACATCAGGAGGAATAGTCCCTAAATTAGTTAAAATTTCAGACAAAACAAGTGATAGAAAACCACCACCAATAATGGCACCTCTTGAATTTTTAAACTTTTTTTCATTTTTATAGATTTTTTTGATCAGATTTTTAACGTGAACCATAACAGCGGTCGGTTCTACTAAAGCTGCATCCGTATCTTTTATTTTTTTTGGTAGTTTTAGTAAGTTCCAGTTTTTTACCAATAAATACTCTTGATATGCGCCATCTCTTCTTGATCCATAATAACTATAGTTGTTACAAGTTTGATAGCTCTTAGATTTACAACTATGGCATTTGAAACAAGGCAATAGAGGAAATATTACAACCTTATCATCAATTTTTAACTGGGGTGCGTCAGTCTTTTCAACATAACCCATTGCTTCATGGCCCATCACTAGTGGGTAAAAATAAGCTCCACTGTCAAAGCCTCTTGCTATATCTGAAGAGCAAGCACCTACACAACCCAATCTAATTAGAGAGTGTCCTTTTTTAAATGAAGGCTTTTTGCAATTTTTAAGAACTAAATGGCCATTCTTAACAAGCTCTAGTTTTCTCATTTCTTATAAAAAATAAAATTATTACTTACGTAAAAGTTTATCATAGCTGTAAAAAATATAGCTATAAGCTGAGCTGTTACAGCATTTTGGTAAAAAATATAAAAGAAAAAACTAAAAGTTGATATTCCGACAAGCAATGTAAAAATTTGTAAAGAAATATACTTTACTAATTTCATTCCTAAATTATTTTTATTTTGAAAAGTCCAAAAAAAATTCAAAAAATATCCTGATATCGCTCCTGATAGAAAGCCAGCAACTGATGAAAAGAAGGGCTCAATACTTTGATTAATTAACAAATATACAATAAGAATATTTAGTAAACTATTAAAGGTTCCTGCTATTAAAAATTTAAATATTTTTCCTATCGGCATGCTTTTATTAGTTCTTATTTTAAATGAATTATATATTTAAAGTTGAATGGCTCAAAGGAATGATAGATAAGCCATTTATGATAAGATTTATGTTTAATTTTAACTTTAGTTAAATAAATTATTACTTACAATAAATGTTAATTCCATTTTTTAATACATCCGCAACGGTTTTAGTACCTCAATTAGTTCTGTGCGTTCTACTAACATTGATGCTGTACTTTTTCGGAGCTTTTTTTGTTAAAAAGCAAAAATTTTTTACTTCAGTCACTATAGGGTTGTCTTTAACGGCGATGATGGTATCTATATCGATATCTTTTTATTCAATAATTGCAAAATATATAATTTTATTTGTTTTTTTAATGTCATTTTTTTTGTTTTTTAAAAAAATTATTTTTCAAATCCATTTTAAGGAATTCCTAAATATTTTTTTTAAGAGGGAATTAGTAATTCTTTTTGGTATATTTTTGTCAATTCTGTCAATTTTTTTATATATTTTTTTTAATACTGTAAACGGACAAAGTATCATATTAGAAGGGCATCAGAATTATTTTTCAGGAATTTCATTAGAAATTTTTCAGGCCAATTATTTTGATAGACTAAAGGTATTTGATAACTATCCACTAACTTGGACAAAGTATCATTTTTTTAATGGAAGCTTAAACTCAATACCATTAAGCATATTTAGTGAAAAGAACTACCTTACATTTTTTATATCAAAGCTAGTTATCATTTCTATTTTTATAATGTCAATAATAGAAAATTTATCTTTTAAAAAAATCAATAATATTTTTTATATTTTTGTAGCGATAATACTTGCGATTACATATTTTTTAAACATATCAATATATATGACTAACTGGTCTATATTATCAAATGCTTATTCTTCGATATTTTATTTATTACTTTTTTTAATATTCTTATTAAACAATAATAAAGACGCAGCCTTATTTTTTATATTAGTTTTTACAACTTGCTTATCAAGAACATTTTTTATTGGAGGCTTTTTTACCTTAATTTTTATTTATATGTGTACAAGGCTAAATTTTTCAAAAATACGATCGTTATTTCACAATAAAAACATATATATATTTATTATTTTTTGCATGAGTGTTTTTTCAATGATTTTTGCTGGAAACAGTCCTTCAAATACAAGTATATTTGATTTCAATATTATGAATATTGCTAATGGTTGGGCAGTAATCTTAGGAAATTATTATTATGTTAATAAGCCAATTGAAATCTCAAATATATATTCGATGAGCATTTCTTATTTTGTGTTAATAAATATACTCGCGTTTTTGATGTGTTTTAGAAATATTTATCAAGAAAGACAAAACAATTTTTTATCAATTAAGCCTAATTTATTCCTAATAGTATTTATGTTAATTGCTATATTAAGTTTTACAGCATTCTTTTTAGCATACTTGTTACCATATGAATTGTCTTTGATTATACTTTTATATCTTGTTCCAATATTTCAAATAATAATACTTTCCCCAAATTCACTAAAGCCATACATTCTCTCATTTATTGCGATTAGTCTTTTGCAAATCTTAATATTCAATCCTGCAATTTCCTTTCCAGCTTTTGCAATTATTGAGGTTATATTGATTTTCTTGATAATACATAATCTTAATTTTTTAAATAAATCAAAAAAATTTGAAAAAGGATTAAGTATATTTTTTATATGTTTAATTTTTCTATCAAACCCATCTTTGAACACCGATAAGTTATTTATAACTGATAAAAATGAAACGACCTCACATGAAACTTTTGAAAATTCATATTACTTAAAGTCTGATTTTGATACAAATTTGCATAATGTTTATTGTTATGAAGATAGTAATGAAAAAAGCATGATTGCTAGCCTTTTAGGAATAAGATCGTCGTATTCTATTGAGAAAGAAGTTACTCATAGTACTTCAATTGATTTTACTGTGAAAGATGGACTTGAATACAAGGAGTGTATAAATTGACAGATAAAGTTTGCCTTATTACTGGTGGTTTTGATCCACTTCATTCAGGTCATATAGAATATATAAAATCTGCTAAAGAGATATGTCCTTATCTTATAATTGGATTGAATTCGGATGACTGGTTGAAAAGAAAAAAAAATTTTGTTTTTATGCCATGGAAAGAAAGAGCACGCATATTAGAATCTTTGATTTATGTATCAGAAGTTATTTCTTTTGAAGATAATGATGATACTGCATGTAACGCAATAGATATTTGCCTTACAAAATATAGAAAAGTAATTTTTGCCAATGGTGGAGACAGAAAAAAAGAAAATATACCTGAATTAGATGTATTTGCAAAAAATACTAATGTTGAATTCATGTATGGAGTTGGAGGAAAAAATAAACTTAATAGTAGCTCTAGTCTTACAAGCGATTTTTATAATACATTTTCACAAATCTTAATTTCAGAAAAAGGTAAAACTGAAATTTCTGATATTTCAAGCCCATGGGGATTTCACAATTTAGTTGTAGATAATGAATTCTATAAAGTTAAAATTCTATCTGTGAATCCATTTAGTCAGTTAAGTCTTCAAAAGCATCAGCATCGAGAGGAGCATTGGACTATTGTTAAGGGCTCAGGAGAGGTGGAAATAAATGGTAAAAAAACTAAACTTAAGGTTGGAGATTATGTGAAAATTCCCATGAAGGCAGAACATTGTTTAAAAAATACTTCATCGGTGAATATGGTAGTTATTGAAACTCAGTTAGGCAAAATTTTAAAAGAGTCTGACATTGAAAGAATATCGGATATATATGGAAGAAAGAGTTACAAAAAAAAATAAAATAACAATTATTGGCTCTGGTTATGTTGGAATGTCACTTGCCGTTCTTCTTGGAAGGAAAAATAATAAAGTAAATATTTTAGAAATTGATCCTGAAAAAGTTGAAATTATTAACAATGGATGTTCAACGATCAAAGATGATCTTATTGATAAGTATTTTAAAAAAGAGAAGTTAAATATTTCTGCCTCAATCGATCCTTCAGAATCATTATCTAATTCAGATTTTTATATTATTGCAACTCCAACAAATTATGACCAAAATACAAATAAATTTGATACAGAATCAGTTGATTCGAGTATCGAGAAAATAATTCAATTTTCAAAATCTGGATTAATAGTTATAAAGTCAACAATACCAGTAGGACATACCGACTATCTTAGAAAAAAATTTAAAACTGATAGGATAATTTTTTCACCAGAGTTTCTTAGAGAAGGAAATGCTCTATACGATAACCTCTATCCATCCAGGATCATAGTTGGGGATTGCTCTAAAAGTTCAATTAATTTTGCCGAAATGTTACGTGATATGAGTCTCGATCAATCGGCTGAAATTATCTATATGAGCTCAAAAGAAGCAGAAGCTGTAAAGTTGTTTTCAAATACTTTTTTAGCTATGAGAGTTGCTTTTTTTAATGAATTAGATACTTTCGCTTTGAACATTAATATAAGTAGTTCAAATTTAATAAAAGGGGTTTGTCAGGATCCTAGAATCGGTAATTTTTATAATAATCCATCTTTTGGTTATGGCGGTTACTGCCTCCCAAAAGACACCAAACAACTTTTGGCAAACTATGAAAATATACCTCAGAATATTATTCAAGCAATAGTTGATTCTAATTCAACAAGAAAAGACTTTATAGTAAAAGAAATTCTTAAACATAAACCAAAAATGATTGGCATTTATCAGCTTGTAATGAAATCAGGTTCAGATAATTTTAGATCATCCTCGATTTTAAGTATTATAGAAAGAATTAAAAAACACGATATACCTATGATTATTTATGAAGATCAAATATCAGAAAAATCATTTAATGGAATAAATATCGAAAAAGATTTAAATATTTTTAAGAATTCTTGTGATTTGATAGTAACCAATAGAATAACCAATGATTTATCTGATGTTGCAGATAAAGTTTTTACGAGAGATTTATTTGGCTATGATTAATATTGATAACATGAACAGTTCTGAACCTTATAACACTTTTAGAAAATATTATGAGGAAGCCAGAAAAAAAGAACAAAAGATCATTGAAGCAATTTCTATAAGTTCATATGATAAAAAAAATAGTATTGTGGATTCAAGATTCGTTAATTTGAAATATGTTATCGATGATGAGTGGATATTTTTTTCAAATTATAATTCACCAAAATCAATGCAATTCGAATCACATGAACAAATTTCAGCTGTGATTTTTTGGAATTCCACAAATGTTCAGATACGTATGAAAGCAAAAATTGAAAAAACTAACTCAGAATTTTCTAATGAACATTTTCTTTCTAGAGATGTATCTAAAAATTTATTAGCAATATTATCGCAACAATCAAAACCAATTTCCTCTTACGATGATTTTTTAAGAAAATATGAAAAAAATCTCTCATCAAATTCTGATATTAAAACTAGGCCTGAATACTGGGGAGGGTTCTCTTTTTCTCCATATTATTTTGAATTTTGGGAAGGCCATAACTCAAGGGTAAACAAAAGAAAATTCTACGAACTTAAAAATCAAGAATGGAAGAGTGGATTTTTGCAACCATAATTTTTGTTTAAAATCTTTAAAAATTAGTATAGAATCATTCGCATATGGTCACAGATTATCAATAATTCAACTTCATTTTGAATAATTTCATTAAATCAACACTTTTTCAGGGTATATAAAAATAGCTACCTCCTCAAACAAAAGGAAGTCTGTTCCTATTAATAACGACATCAAAGCTGAGATGGTTATGCTTATTGATGAAAATGGAAATAAGCTTGGGCTTAAAACAAAAGAAGAGGCTCTTCAAAGTTCATCACAATTAAATTTAGACTTAGTTCAAGTATCTCCCAAAGGAAATGAGCCTGTTGTTTGTAAAATAATGGATTTTGGTAAGCACATTTTTATGAAAAAAAAGAGCAGCAATACATCAAAATCTGGATCAAGAAGAACTTCTACTAAAGAGATTAAATTTCGACCTTCAACAGATGTTGGAGATTACAATATAAAATTAAAAAAGATAAAAAGCTTTATTCTTAGTGGAGATAAGACTAAAATTAGCGTCCGATTTAGAGGTAGAGAAATTCTTAACAGTAATATGGGTTTGGAGTTATTAGATAGATTAAGAAATGAGTTAAAAGAAATTTCTCAGGTTGATCAAGAACCTTCTTTAGAAGGACGTCAACTTTTAATGGTACTCTCTCCTCTAAAAAAAAATAAATAAGAAGTTTTGTTATGGGATATAAGTTAAAAACACATTCTGGAGCTGCTAAGAGGTTTAAAAAAACAGGTACGTCTGTAAAAAGTAAAAGTGCAAATAGAAATCACATCCTTACTAAACAGTCCACCAAAAGAAAAAGACATAACAGAGGTCTAAATAAATTATCAGGAACTGTTCTAAAAATGGCTTCAAGATTAATTAATAGGTAAATATTATGCCACGAGTAACAAAATCATTATCAGCTAAAGCCAAACATAAGAAAATTCTTAGCAGCACAAAGGGGCATTACGGTGCAAGAAGTAGATTATTCAAAACTGCTAAGCAATCTAATATTAAATCATTGCAATACGCATTTAGGGATAGAAAAAATAAAAAAAGAGCCTTTAGATCATTATGGATTTCAAGAATTAATGCTGGTGCCAGAGATCTAGGCACTTCATATTCTGTATTAATTAATTCAATGTCTAAAAAAAATATCAATTTAGATAGAAAAATATTATCTGATATCGCTGTCTCAGACTCTGCTGCATTTGAGAAAATTGTAAAAACAGCTATTAGCTAGATATGTATTCAGAAAATGTCATCCAATAAAGACATTTTACCTCCTAAAATAACTAAGGATAAGGGTGCAATTCATCCAATAAATCATATGAAAGATTCCATAATGAATCTTCTTGTCTCATATGGTTTTGAAATAATAGATGGCCCTGAGATTGAAACAGAAGAGTTTAATTTTGATATGTTAAATATTAAAAAGACTCATCCCGCCAGACAAA
>MDSW01061461.1_pt1 | contig 51260 bp, 46 predicted proteins | sample 811171 | NCBI WGS metagenome assembly MDSW01 (sample SAMN05326641, study PRJNA326480) | marine metagenome | isolation source: seawater | place: Atlantic Ocean: North West | collected 2012
CTTCAGCAATAATGGATGCATGGTTAAAAATGCATCACATAAGCGTCAGGATTCAGGTCCGCAAAACAGTCAAAAGGGAATAGACCCCAGACTGAAAGCGCTTGTGACTTATCTGGCCGAATGGGCAGCGGAACAAGATTTTGAAGCACTCCGCAAACAAAAGAAGGATGCAGATACCAATAAAGGATAAGACCATGACAACTGTCGCCATTTACGCCCGATATTCAACTGATATGCAAAGAGATGCCTCTATTGAGGATCAAATTCGCATATGTCAGGAACGAGCTGAGCGAGAAGGCTGGACGGTTTATCAGTGTTATACTGATCATGGTCAAAGCGGCGCGACATTATTGCGCCCAGGCATTCAAATGCTTCTTCAAGATGCTCAACTTGGTAAATTCGATATTATCTTATCAGAAGCCCTTGACCGTATTTCACGGGATCAAGAAGACATAGCAGGTGCATACAAGCGTATGAACTTTGCTGGCATCAGAATGGTCACCCTTACCGAAGGTGATATTAATGAGCTTCATATTGGCCTCAAAGGGACAATGGGAGCGCTTTTCCTCAAAGACCTTGCTGACAAAACCAGACGTGGTCTGCGTGGCCGTGTAGAAGCCGGTAAATCTGGCGGCGGTAATGCTTACGGTTATGATGTTGTCAAAAAGTTTGATGCAAGCGGCGAAGCCATACGCGGTGACCGCACAATCAACGAGTTTGAATCTGGCGTTGTGAAGCGGATTTTTAACGCTTACGCAAAAGGTCAGTCTCCCCGTTCGATAGCCAAAGAACTCAATGCAAAAGGCGTAAAAGGCCCTTCTGGCAAAGGCTGGGGACCAAGCACTATTCACGGCAACCGCAAGCGCGGCACAGGTATTCTCAATAATGAACTTTATATCGGCAGGTTGGTATGGAACCGCCTGCGCTATATCAAAGACCCAGACACTGGTAAACGTGTGTCTCGTCTCAATCCAGAGTCAGAATGGATTACGCAGGATGTTCCTGAGCTTCGTATCATCGACGATACGCTTTGGCAAAATGTCAAAGACCGGCAAAAAGGACAAAGTGCCTCCACATTTGGAAAAAGTGGTCCAGGTTACTGGGATCGTCGCCGTCCTAAGTATCTCTTTTCTGGCCTTACCAAATGCGGCTCTTGTGGTGGCGGCATGGTGAATGTCAATTCAGAGCGTGTTGGCTGTGCCAATGCTCGCAACAAAGGCACTTGCGACAACAAACGCACCATGCGCAGAGAAGACCTTGAAAATATGGTTCTTGATGGCCTAAAAAACAATCTGATGGAGCCTGAACTGTTTGAAGTCTTCTGCGATGCTTATACAGCCAAGCTGAATGACTTGCGCATACAGAAAAATGCCTCACTGAACGCCGCGCGTGCTGAACTGGAACGTAATGACCGTGATCAGGAAAAGTTGGTGGATGCCATTTGTGACGGTGTTCCCGCCCACAAGGTCAAAGACCGTATGATAGCCTTAGAGGTGCGACAAAAAGAACTGGAGGCGCTGATTGCAAATACGGACGAAGAACCTGTGCTGCTCCATCCTAATATGGCCCATGTCTATAAAGACAAGGTTGGTAAACTGACTGAAGCCTTAACCGATGATAGCCGCCGCGCTGAGGCCGTTGATATCATACGTGGCCTTATCGACCAGATTGCCCTTACCCCTGTTCAGAAAGACGGCAAGGACAGCTTAGCTGTTGATTTAAAAGGTGCTTTAGCAGGTATGCTGCAACTGGCTACAGAGTCAAAAAGGCCACTCGATGAGAGTGACCTTAATGAGTCTACAAAGTTGGTTGCGGGAGGGCGATTAACGCTTGATAGACCTGCTAACGAAGCCAATAAAAAAGACCCGCCCGAAGGCGAGTCTACAAAATTGGTTGCGGGGGTAGGATTTGAACCTACGACCTTCAGGTTATGAGATTTAAGTAAACTATAACTCACAACAATTCACATATCTATTTATTGTTGTTTTTCATATATTTATAAAACTATCACTACTGTGGCTTATTGTCGTTTATTGCCATTTTTTATGGTTTAGTGGTCCAAATTTGGTCCAAAAATGTTTGTGACGACCTTCATATGTGATAGAGTGCGATCATATTCAAAGCATATGAGGACGGAAATTTGGCAGTTATTGATAAACGTGTTGGCAAAAAAGGCGTGAGCTACCGCGCCCGCGTTCGGGTGCATGGCTATCCTGTTCAGGCAAAAACATTCAAACGCCTAACCGATGCCCAAACATGGGCTAAACGTATCGAAACACAAATTGCCGATGGTGAGTTTCGCAATGTCTCAACACAGGCCAAAAAACAAACCCTAGCCGACGTTATCAACAAATATCGTGAAGATGTGCTGCCCCATAAGGCTCCATCAAGCCAGCGGGTGGAAAACACCTATCTGAACCACTGGGAACGGGAACTGGGCAGCTATGCCCTCTCCTTCCTTACTCACGAGATTATCAGCAAGAAGGTTGCTGAGCTTAAAAACGCAGGCGACCAGCGCGAACAGCTTGAAGAAGGACAAAAGCCAAACAAGCCCAAGTCACCCAAAACCGTTAAACACTATCGGGACAATCTGGAAATTCTGCTCAACCATGCCCAAAAATGGGGCTGGCTCGGTGCAGCGAACCCCATGCAGGGTGTTGGCCGCATTACCAAGGCCAATAAAGAGCGTGTGCGCTTCCTCGATGATGATGAGCGTCAAGCACTGCTTGCAGCCTGCAAGGCCAGCCCGAACCCTCAGCTATATGCTGTAGTAGTCTTTGCCCTATCCACCGGCGCACGCAAGAATGAGATTTTAAAGCTGAAACTCAAAGACCTGGACCTTGACCGCCAAGTTGCCATCCTGCGTGAAACCAAAAACCGCGAAACACGCAAGGTGCCGATTGTTGGTTATTTGAAAGATGTTCTTCTGGACCATCTGGAATGGCGCAAGGACTATGTGGCGGATATGGAAAATGGCTCAGACTTCATTTTCCCGCGCACAGACGGGAAAGAGCCTATTGATATTCGCAAGGCTTGGGAAAACGCCCGCGATAAAGCCGGCATTGTGGATTTCCGTTTCCATGACCTTCGCCATAGCGCTGCCAGTTACCTCGCCATGAACGGGGCCAGCCAGCTTGAGATTGCCGAAGTCCTTGGCCACAAAACATTGCAGATGGTGAAACGCTACTCGCACCTATCTGAAGATCATACCCGCGATGTGGTCAAAAAGATGAACAGCAAGATTTTCAAACCCAAATGAATCGTATGAATATTAGCCCCTCAGCAGCTCATGCTTTGAACTGCAGTCACTCATTTCAAACTCTAGCGTGGAATGTGTAATTTCAAACTTGTCGTGCAGGACATTCTTCAAACAGATTTTTAACATATCCATATCAGTATTTCTCTCCATCACAACATGGGCTTCTAAAGCACTTCTATTTTCATCAAGTTGCCAAACATGGACATGGTGAACGCCTGCAACCCCATCAATATCCTCCATAGCTGAAATCACTTCCTGCAGTCTCAAGCCCTCTGGCACTCCCTCCATAAGCAGGTGCGTAACTTTCGGAATTTCAACACAGCCCTGATAAAGAATATATCCAGCTATGAGAAGGGTCATTACAGCATCCACCCAAACCCAACCATAAAGTAAGATAAGCGTGCCTGCGATAATAACACCAACTGAGGCAAGAGCATCTGTAAGGTTATGCAAGAATGCCGCTTTAATGTTCATGCTGTTCTTAGACTGACTGTAGGTGAGTAATGCAGTAATCACATCGACAATCAGAGCCACTCCAGCCACAACAACAACTATCCATCCAGCGACTGGTTCTGGCGTTATGAATCGCATAACAGCTTCATAACAAAGATACAGACCAATAAGCACAAGCGTCGTAAGGTTAATCAAGGCAGCTATTGTCTCAGCACGCTTATAACCAAAAGTTTTGAACTGATCGGGTGGTTTACGGCCTATACGAATTGCAATCAATGCGATAAGAAGTGAGGCTGCATCACTAAAGTTATGCAAAGCATCGGCAATTAACGATAAGGAACCGGAAATGATACCTCCGATAATTTGTGCAAAGGTAAGCAAGATATTGACGAAAGCCGCCCACCAGAGACGGCGCTCACCTATTTCAGACGGGTCTCTTTGATGGTGATTGTGTCCCAAATCAATGACCTCTCTCTAGTTCTGATAAAGCTTGCTGTGTTATTTTTATAGAAGATTGTAAGAATAATCCCGCAACAATGAAAGCCACGATGATGTCAGGCCATACTGTTCCTGTTGCAAAAACTCCTGCACCAGCTATCACCACGGCGATATTGCCAATGGCATCATTGCGACTGCAAAGCCATACCGATTTAATATTAGAATCGCCCTCGCGATATTTTAAAAGCAGTAACACGCTAACTATATTGGCCGCAAACGCTACAAATCCGATAGCCCCCATAGTCATCGGATCCGGTTGTCCAGCGAGAATGACTTTGTAAAGTGTCAATCCAAGAACAAAGACGGACATAGCGCCCAAGCTTAAGCCTTTTAAAAGAGCAGCCTTAGCACGTAACTCTAGGGGCTTTCCAATAACCAGAAGCGTAATTGCATAAGTCGCTGTGTCGCCCAGGAAGTCCAATGCGTCGGCTTTCAACGCAGTTGAGTCAGCTACAAAGCCAGCAATAATTTCAACAAAGAACATCAGACCGTTAATGGCAACGATAATCCAAAGTATTCTTTTATAGGCTTCTGACGCGCCCTCAAATTGCACACCACTACAAGAATCTCCGCAATTACCGGCCATCTCAAAACCCTTCCTTTGTCATATATTTTCGCTTATAAAGAGTTCGGTTAAAGTTTAGCCTTACGGCGGATACAAAAGCGGCTAGGAAACCATTTATACAGGGCTGGCAACACCAGCAATGTCAAAATAGTAGAAGATATAATCCCGCCAATAACCACAGTTGCTAGTGGTCTTTGCACTTCTGACCCAGCACCGACATTGAACGCCATAGGCACAAAGCCTAGTGAGGCCACCAGCGCCGTCATAAGTACCGGTCGAAGGCGTGTAAGCGCCCCTTCGATGATAGCGTCTTGCAGCGGTTTACCTTGTTGTTCTAGGTCTCGAATAAATGAGATCATTACAACCCCGTTTAAAACTGCCACACCTGACAGCGCGATAAACCCAACACCAGCTGAGATAGAAAGAGGAATGCCTCTTAGTATTAATGCAGCGATTCCTCCTGTTAACGCCAGCGGAACACCCGAAAATATAACCAGAGCGGCCCTGACTGAGTTAAAAGCCATAAACAAGAGCCCAAAAATCAAAGCCAGAGCAATTGGCACCACAATAGCCAATCTTTGACGCGCAGAAATTAGCTGTTCAAAAGTACCGCCATATTCCACCCAATAGCCAGAGGGTAGGTTTACATTCCCTTCAATAGATGATTGTAGTTCATTAACAAAACCACCTAAGTCTCTTTCCCGAACATTTGCCGTTACGGTGATACGTCGCTTAGCGTTTTCACGACTGATTTGAGCAGGCCCAAATGCGATGTCAATATCAGCAACTTCTCTAAGTGGCACATAGTCTGGTCTTGTGTCTATACCATCTTGCTCAGCATTTCTAAGAGGAATGGGCAGCCGTTCCAAGGCATCAATATTACTACGTAAATGCTCAGGAAGTCGAACAACAATATCAAATCGGCGATCTCCATCATATAGAGTACCCGCAATACGACCGCCCATAGCAATTTCAACCACGTCTTGAACATCTGTAATGTTTAAACCATAACGGTCAAGTCGAGCCCTGTCAGGAATTACACTTAAAGTTGGCAAGCCCGTGACCTGCTCCACCTTTACATCTGCTGCACCTTGTACCTGTTGAACAACGCTCTCAATTTCTTGCGCTGATTTAAGAAGCTGGTCCATATTGTCGCCGTATATTTTGACAGCCAAGTCACTTCTTACACCGGAAATCAGCTCATTAAACCTAAGTTCAATAGGTTGTGAAAACTCATAGGCGCTCCCGGGGACTTTCTCTAAAGCTACCTCCATCCGCTTAACAAGAGCTTCCTTCGGCAAACTAGGCTCTGGCCATTCAGACCGGGGTTTTAGTAACACATAGATATCTGCAATATTAGGAGGCATTGCGTCGGTGGCAACCTCTGCGGTGCCAATACGTGAAATTACAGTTCTTACTTCTGCAAATTTTAAGATTTCCTCTTCTAGTTTAAACTGCATCTCGACCGATTGGGTGAGAGAGGTTCCTGGAGCTCTCAGGGCTTGAATAGCAATGTCTCCCTCATCAAGTGATGGGATAAATTCCGACCCTAACCTTGTAGCACCCAGTAAACTTATCAATACGAGGAAAACACCTATACCAATAGTTGGCAAAGGTTTGCTAAGTGTCAATTTTAGTAAAGGTTCATAATGCTCTCTAGCTCGAGTGATAATACGTCCTTCTTTCTCGTCAACCTTGCCAGTGATGAAGGTGGCAACGGCAGCAGGAACGAATGTTAGAGACAAAATTAAAGCTGAAACTAACGCCATCACAACTGTCAAGGCCATAGGATGGAACATCTTACCTTCGACACCTGTAAGAGCAAAAATTGGCAGATAAACAACTGTAATAATAATAACACCAAAAATACTTGGCTTAATAACTTCGGTTGTGGCCTTAGCGGCCAGCTCAAACCGTTCTGGTTTACTTAAGAGCCTGCCAAGCCGGTGTTGTTCCATTCCAAAGCGACGAATACAGTTTTCAATAATGATAACAGCCCCATCTACGATAAGGCCAAAATCAAGTGCACCTAAGCTCATAAGGTTGCCCGAAACTTTATTCTCTACCATTCCGGTAATAGTCATAAGCATAGAGATTGGAATAACTACAGCAGTGATAAGAGCGGCACGCAAGTTACCCAATAAAAGGAACAAAATCACAATTACAAGTAAGGCACCTTCTACAAGGTTTTTCTCAACTGTTTTAATTGTTCGCTCAACCAGCGTTGTTCTGTCATAAACAGCATTGGTAACAACACCATTCGGTAAACTTGTTGCAATTTCTTCAAGTTTTTTTCCAACCCTTTGCGCAACTTCTTGAGAGTTTTCTCCCATAAGCATCATAGCTGTTCCGAGAACGACCTCTCGACCATTTTCTGTTGCTGCGCCTGTTCTCAAAGGAGCACCCAGATTCACGTCAGCAACATCAGAAATGCGTATAGTTATTTCATCTCTTTTTGCTAATATGATCTTCTCAATATCTTCGATTGTTTTGACTTGCCCTGGGACCCTAACGAGATACTGTTCTCCATTTCTCTCAATGTAACCAGCACCAACATTATTGTTATTTTTTTCCAGTGCTTCCAGAACATCATGGATCGTTAAGTCATAGCTCAGCAAGCGTTCAGGGTACGGTGTAACATGGAACTGTTGTTCGTACCCACCAATAGTGTTAACTTCTACAACACCTTTTAAGTTGCGCAACTGAGGAACAATGATCCATTCCTGAATAGTTAGAAGGTCCATCGGTGTGTAGCTGCTACCATCGTCTTTTTTAGCACCACCCTCAGCCTCAACGGTATAGAAGAATATCTCACCCAAGCCTGTCGAAACAGGTCCCATAATTGGCTCTAACCCATCTGGGATTTCACTTTTAATTTGTTGCAATTTTTCATTGATAAGTTGGCGGGCAAAATAAATATCTGTTCCATCTTCAAATATTACGGTCACCTGTGACAAGCCATAACGTGATACTGAGCGGGTATAATCCAACTTCGGGATACCTGATAAAACAGTTTCAATAGGGAAAGTTACTCGTTGTTCCACCTCTAAAGGTGAATAACCAGACGCCTGAGTATTAATTTGAACCTGTACGTTTGTAATATCTGGGACAGCATCAATTGGAAGCTTGTTAAAGTTATAAATACCAATAGCGCAAAAAATCAATACAACAAACATAACCAACCAGCGGTGGCGGATTGAATTTAAAATAATTGCTTCTAGCATTGAGCTCTCTTTCATTTAATTTTTTATTTTATTTATTAATGAGCATGTTCTGCTGTTGACTTCATAATGTCAGATTTGACTATAAAGCTTCCTTCTGAAACATAGAGCTCGCGCGGTTTGACACCTTGCAGTATCTCAGTAAAGCTGCCATCTTTACTGCCCACTCTTACAGGTCTAGGAAGATATGAGTTGCCCTCTTTAATAAAGATTACATCGCCTAATTCTTCCATTTTCTGTAATGCACTATTTTTAACAGCTATTGGCGTTTCGGTTGTTGCAACGGTGACATCGCCCTCCACAGTCATGCCAGGTTTCCATCTAAAGTCTGGATTAGGTAGGACTACAATCCCAACCTGGGTTTGGGTCAACTCATCTGCTGTCGGAAACAGCATATCAAGCTTACCAATAGCCCCCTCACCCCCTTCAAGGGTGTGAACAGCTATTTTTTGCCCACTCTTAACAAACGCATCATCGCGGGGAAAAATATGAAACTTTGCCCATACATTTGAGAGGTCAGCCACAACGAAGAGGCTTTTGTCCCCTGTTACATCACCTACGTTTGTATTCCTCTCAAGAACCACCCCATTGATAGGAGAGGTAATCGTGTAATTCTGCAAACTTTCATTTGCCTCAACAACTGCTAGTGCCTGGCCTTTTGTAACGCTTTGACCCAGATTAACCTTCACATCACGGACAATCCCTTGAAAACGTGCGCGAACATCCGATTTTGTATTCCTATTGAGCGTTATTCTGCCTGTAAGAGGGACTGTTTTTTCGATTGTCGCTGGTGTTACGGCCTCAATAACAATGTTCATCTTCTTAGCTGACTCAGGTGAAATCTCTGCTTTAGCATCTTCATCCTCATGGTCACCATGCTCATCTTCATGGTTTTCATGCCCATCACCTCTTGCATCTTCAGCTTCATCATGATGCGATTCATCTTCATATTTGTGTTCATGGGTATGGTTTTCTACATCATGACTTTCAGTCAACTCATTATGATTATGTGTTCTGTCACCCTCTGCAAATACTGCTGGCGAAATGCTAATAACCCAACAAAAAGCCAGGCTTAGTAAAATCATTAGATACTTTTTCATTTTTATTCCCCTTTTATAATAGGGTTATTGTTTTGTATTAGATTGATGTGCGCACCCATCAAGAAGTCGATTTGGGCTTTTGCATTATGGAGCTTTAGTAGGCTTGAAAGCATGGCTCCTTGCATTTCATATAGTGTCCGTTGCGCATCTAGCAGCTCAAGGAATGAGAACCGCCCCAAATTATAGCCCTCCGAGGCCTGCTTGTAAGCGCGCAAAGCACTTGGGACAATCTGGTCCTCATATGATTTAACTGCCCGTGATGCCATGAGCATTTGCGCATAAACAGACTCAGCATTTTGCTTCAAGGATAAGTAATTTGAATTTGCTATGTTCTCTGCCTTAAAGCTTTCAGCTCTCTCACGCGCAATATTCCCTTGATTACGGTTAAACAATGGCAATGGGATTGAAAAACTGGCTATAAGGGCATTGTTGTTTGTCTCGTTGAATCGGCGAAAGCCGAGACCAAGTTTAGGATTCGGAATGCCATTTGCTTTTGCTAAGCTAATTCGGTTTTTCGACTGGAGTTTACGCAAATTAGAAATGACAGCTTGAGGCGAGTTTTCCAACCACTCTAGTAAGCGGTTTTTGAGGGGCAAATCCACGACCTCTAAATCTCTGATACCTGCCCCATCCAACCGCTCTAAAGAGCCAGGAACCAGCATTTCAATACGTGCTTCAGCTGAAGTTAACGCCTCTACAGATGCCGCTTTCTCAATTTCAGCTGCCTGTTGCTCAATATCAACTTTCGTATGCTGAATATCAGATGCAGCAGCTGCACTAACACGTCTTTTTACTGCTTCATGCGTGCTATTCGCCAACTCCACACGTTTTTCTGCCAAAATTACACGCTCTCGCGCAACGAGTAGCTCAACATAGGACTGATGAATATCTGCAAGTATTGCCAATATACTAGAAGCAGCTTCTTGGCGTGCTATCTGTAAGTCGTATCTTGCGACCCTCTTACGATGATATCTTTTACCACCAACTTCTATTTCTTGGACCAAGCCATATGTCGTTTCGGCAGACTGGGTACCAGAAAAAGTACCGCCTCCTGAAAAATTTTCTAATTCTATTGTTGCCTCAGGATTTGGTCTTAACCCCGCCTGCGTAAGTCCTCCTTTAGCAGAGCGTATAGATGCAATAGCCGCTCTAATATCAGGGTTACTTTCAAAAGCAGCTTCAAGCAGGCCTGAAAGGTATATTTCTTTATTTTCAGCAACTACTGGTGCGGGATTAAGCGCTAACACTGAAAGAAATAATAATATAAATATTCTGTACTTCATGAGTCGTCTCTTTTGCTTGAACATTATCAATGCGCACTAGCAACAAATTGCTAGTGATCCTTCGTCGAGCAAAAGGCTATTTATGAAGTTTTTATATAGATAAACGCTTTTGCCCTTAGTTAGGCAAAAGTACGAGGAGGGCGTTTTAGGCCAAAAGAAATCTCTTGAATGAGGAGATTTCTGTTCTCTAAAAACCTCTTATTGGTGTTTAAAGATACTGAATATGGGTGATTTGTTAATTCGCTAAACATGTGTGAGTGCGCACAACCGTGTCCACAATGAGTCGCCGAATGGTCAAGATTCATTTCGTAATTGAGTGATGAATCCTCCTCAACACTAGAGAAAGGCATCGCATCTTGATCTACGGCTAAACTCAATTCATTTACATGGTGCAGTTCATCAATAGAATGCACATCAGCAGCAGCTGAAAGACCTCCAGCCAAAACCATAACCGCCATGAGAATGTGCAATATTTTTTTCATCTTTACTATTATAGGTATGAGTTTAATGTTTCGCAAGCATTAAGTAATAGTTCAGCAGAAGCTGAGTTATTCTCTCATTCCCTAATTAAATACGTTCTTTACGCAAACGCAACGCATTCAAAACCACCGAAATTGACGACGCACTCATCGCAAAAGCTGCAAACATCGGGCTGATTAAGATGCCAAAAAACGGGAATAATACCCCTGCGGCAACAGGCACGCCCGCCGTGTTGTAGGCAAGTGCAAAAAAGAGGTTTTGCCGTATATTACGCATGGTAGCTTGTACCAACCGGCGGGCGCGAACAATACCGTCAAGATCGCCCTTAACAAGGGTAAAGCCAGCGCTTTCAATAGCCACATCAGCACCCGTTCCCATGGCGATACCCACATCAGCCTGGGCTAAAGCAGGAGCATCATTTACACCATCACCCGCCATAGCAACTTTATGCCCCTGTTCCTGAAATTCCTTAATGATATTGGCCTTATCTTCAGGAAGAACATCGGCACGAATTTCATCGATACCCAAACGTGCAGCAACAGCCTTTGCTGTACGTTCGTTATCGCCTGTGGCCATAATAATTCTGAAGCCCAGTTGATGGAGCTCTTGTAGTGCCTTGGGTGTGGTTTCTTTTACGGGGTCCGCAACACTAACAAGCCCAGCGATTTTATTGTCGAGAACAACAAACATAACTGTCTCGCCCTCATCGCGGCGGGCATTTGCCATGTCAGATAGTGGCCCACCATCAAGCCCCATACCAGAAACCAGCTTACTATTACCCAACGCAACATCATGACCATTAACGACACCTTTTACACCCTTGCCAGTAATGGCCTCAAAGTCAGTTGCATCAACCATCTTTACATCGCGCTCTTCTGCACCTCGAACAATGGCTTCTGCGAGTGGATGTTCTGAACCACGTTCCAGCGACGCAGCAAGACGAAGAACTTCTTCTTCCTCATGGCCATTTTCGGGAAGTACGGCAACCAGCTTAGGCTTGCCTTCGGTCAGCGTTCCTGTCTTATCGACTATAAGTGTGTCAACTTTTTCAAAGCGCTCCAAGGCCTCGGCATTTTTAATCAAAACACCTGCTTGGGCACCGCGCCCGGTAGCAGTCATGATAGACATAGGTGTAGCCAAACCCAAAGCACATGGGCACGCGATAATAAGAACAGCAACCGCTGAAACAAGACCATATGAAAGAGCAGGTTCAGGCCCCCAGATTGCCCAAGAAATAAAGGCAACTATGGCTATCAGAATAACTACAGGGACAAAATACCCTGCAACCATATCGGCATATTTCTGAATGGGCGCACGCGACCTTTGTGCATTAGCAACCATTTCCACAATCTGGGACAGCATAGTATCTGAGCCAACCCGTGTTGCTTTAATAACCAAACTACCAGTTCCGTTAATGGTAGCACCGGTCACACCGTCACCAGCTGTTTTTTCGACCGGTACAGGCTCCCCTGAAATCATAGATTCGTCTACTGAAGAGCGGCCTTCAAGCACTGTGCCATCTACTGGCACCTTGTCACCTGGGCGCACACGCAATTTGTCGCCAACTTTTACATCTTCGAGAGGAATTTCTTCTTCACTACCGTCATCATGAATTATGCGTGCTGTTTTTGCTGCCATATCAAGCAGTGCCTTTATTGCAGAGCCAGTGCGTTCACGGGCACGCAACTCCATAACCTGCCCCAACAGCACAAGGGTTACAATTACAGCTGCGGCTTCAAAATATACACCAACATGTCCGTCTGCATTACGGAACCCCGCAGGGAATATTTCTGGCACCAGAACAGCCGTAACGCTGAAAAGATAGGCTGCGCCCGTCCCCATCGCAATCAGGCTGAACATATTCAAGTTCATTGAACGTAAAGAGTTCACCCCACGTACAAAGAAAGGCCAGCCAGACCAAAGAGTCACAGGCGTTCCAAGAATGAGTTCCAGCCAAAGAGCTGTGCGTTCACCAAGAAAATCCCGAATTTGGTAGAAGCCAAAAATGGGCGACATTGATAGTACAAGCAACGGAACGGACAAGAGTACGCCTACCCAAAAACGCTTATTAAAATCAACAAGTTCCGGATTAGGCCCCTCATCAACTGCCGTTACAGTTTCAGGTTCAAGCCCCATGCCGCATAAAGGGCACGAGCCAGGCCCAGGTGAACGGACTTCCGGGTGCATAGGACATGTATAAACCGTTCCTGTGTACCCCTCTGGAACTTTATCATATTTCCCGCCTGTTTGAGGTGCACCCTTACTTGTATGTTGGTGTTTATGGTGTTCCTCATGCATACAGCAAGAATGGTTGTGTGAATGCGCGCTATTATCTTTATTATTCATTGCCCTATGTCCTTTATGAATTATTATTGCCGTTCAAAAACCAACGCTCGCCTGCAAAGACAGCAATCATGCCAACAATTGCAGCGTAAATGACCATCATATCGCTTTGTGCTTTAATCCAGAGCAACGCGCCCAGCACAACAGCGTCGAGGAAGATAGCTGTAACCAATATAAAAGCATTTGCCTGCACCTCTTTACGTAAGTGCTTCAGAACACCCCAGTGGATAACCATATCCATCACAATATAAAAAATAGCCCCTAGAGAAGCGATACGCCCAAGGTCGAAGAAAACGGTCAGCATCATTGCAAAAACAATTGTGTAGACCAAAGTATGTTTCTGAACATCACCTGGCATACCAAAGTGACTATGCGGCACCAGCTTCATGTCAGTCAGCATGGCCAGCATTCGTGAGACAGCAAATACACTTGCGATAACGCCTGACACTGTTGCAACAATGGCAAATCCCACCGTAATCCAAAGGCCACTTTGCCCAAAGGCCGGGCGTGCGGCTTCTGCCAAGGCATAGTCTTTTGACTGAACGATTTGATCAATCGTCAGATTGCCCCCGACAGCAAAAGCAACCAGTAAATATACCGCGATGCAGATCGCGATTGAGATCATAATGGCGCGACCCACATTCTTATGGGGCTCCTGAATTTCGCCGCCGCTGTTGGTAATCGTGGTAAATCCTTTATAGGCCAGAATGCCCAAGGCCACTGCCCCTAAAAAGCCTGTGAACGTTGAATCTTGTGGTTGAACAGAGATGCTTTCAAAGCTCAGGCCACTGGCATATAGCCCACCCATGGCAAGCAATGCCAGCCCGCCAATTTTGATAAAGGCCATAAAAAAGGAGAATGTTTGGATAAATTTATTACCCAGTATATTGACCAAAAATGCGAAAAACAAAACGCCCACACCCAGAACAGGGACCAGCCATGTTTTTGTGCCAACATCGAAAAGTTGCAGAGTGTATGTCGCAAATGTTCGTGCGACCAAGCTTTCGTTGATGACCATTGAAAGGTACATCAACAAAGCGCAAGCGGCGGTAATAGTCCCTCGGCCATAGGCTTTTTCAAGAAACATGGCAATCCCCCCAGCAGAGGGATAAGCATTTGCCATTTTGATATAAGAATAGGCACTAAACCCAACAACAATAGCTGCAACCAGAAAAGCCAGCGGAAACCATTCTCTTGCAAGTTCAGCCACCTGACCGGTTAAGGCAAAGATACCCGCACCAATCATAACGCCCGTTCCCATGGAAACGGCACCCGTTAGGCTTAAACTATTTTTTTCATATGTTGCTGAACGGTTGTGGGCTGAATGGTCCAATGTTCATACCTTTATTTATTGTTCATTTGTTTAGTGCTGGCCGCTAAGTAATCAAGAATGGGGCATTCGGTCAGTGGTTGTGCGCCGCCGGGGCAGTCTGCTTCAAGGCTTTCAAGTGCATTTCTCATGCGCTTCAGATACTGAATATTCTCTTCAGCTTCTTTGATTTTAGCCTTTGTCCGGAGAAGCATATCTTCGCAGGACGCTGTCTGAGATGTTTGCAATTCAAGCAAAGAAGTGATTTCAGAAAGTTTGAAGCCCAAAGACTTGGAGCGGCGGATAAAAGTAATTCTGTCAACAGCCGCCTCGTCATAAACTCTGTAGCCGGATCTGGTCCGGCCAGCCGGTTCTATAAGCTTAAGTGTTTCGTAATAACGCACAGTGTCCGTCTTAACGCCACTTGCCTTTGCTAATTGTCCAATCTTCATCTCAGACATTCATTTGTCCTTTCAAATACAAGCATGCACCTTAGAGTATACTCTAAGGTCAAGACTTAATGTTCATGGTCTCCATGGCCGTCATCTTCTTTACTAGTTTGTTTTGAATCATTGCTTGCAGGGCCAGACGACCAATGGATGTGGGCAACTCGCCAGCCGTCCTTTGTATTGGTCAGCACCATGGTTTCCATAAGTTTTGAATGAACATTAGTTCCCCGGAAAAGGCCGTTGCTGACAATTTCAGTAACAATCCAGGCAGTATCTCCAGATACATGAACCTGCTGGTCATTTACGGAATCCTCAACTGCTGCAACAAACTCCATATCGGAAACCATATGGTGTGAGGCATACTCATCCAAAGATCGCTCTGCATTTCCACCTTCTGAGATAAAAACATCAGGGAGCAACAGGGCTCTGATAGCATCCTCATCTTTGTTCTTCAGAGCTTCGCGAAATGCCTTGACTACACCTGCCGGTTCAAGGGGATTGATAAACTCTTCAATAATCGCTGTCTCTGTATCGTGAGTGCTATTATGAGCGTTTTCTTCTTCATGGTTGTGGTCACCATGCGCGTGATCACTGTTGTGTTCAGGTGATGTTTCTTCTTTTTGATGCTCATTATGGATTGCGCCATGTTCTTCGCCTTCACCATGAGAGTGGCTACCATGACCACCGTCACCGCTTACTTCAGGCATGCGCATAACGCCAAGGCCATGGCGATAAACTGCCTCGCCGCCTTTGAAACCCGTGACCGCCAATAAGCCAGTAGCAATTAGAATACAGGCAATAAATAGAGGGGATGCTTTATCGGCAGTCCGGTGCTTGGCTAGCGACCAAACTGCCAATAAGGCAAATAGGCTGGCCGCCCCTAACGCCCAGTTTCTGTGGTCTGTCATCGCGGCATGTGATGGGCCGTCATGAGCTACTGTATTATAGGCATAGAAACCTGCCGCAACGGTGCCAATTGTTATTGCTACTCCCAGCCATAAATTCCAGCGGGCGACAACAAATAATTGCTCTTTTTTCAGCAGGGTTGATGCCAGAAACATCACCCCTGAGACACTCAGCAACGCTACTGAAAAGTGTACAAAAATAGGATGCCAGTTCGGTATGATTTCTATGCTCATGATTATTCTCTCTCTTTTATTTTAATGATTATGATTGCCATGGCCCTGCTCATGAGCGTCACCATGGTTCATTTGTTTGTGCATTGAATGATTACCAGCGCCAACTACCATCACTTTTGTGATGCGGTAACGCTTGTCTTCACCGAGCTTGATATGGAACTTGATGTTTTGGCCAGGCTGCAGCTCAGTGAGGTTCACACTGCGGGCGACCTCAAGGTCCATTTTCATTGCTGGCCACTTCAGTTCAGGGATTGGCCCATGCGATAAGTTGATAACCCGCGCATCTAAATCAATAGAGTGGACAACACCTTCCCCTATGGCTTCCATGTGGCCTTGCTTCATTTGAACTTTATCTTGCCCGTGATCATGTCCAGCATAAGCAGGCGCAATAAAAGCCGCGCCCATAAGTGTTACGGTTGTTAACATCAGTGTATTTTTAAGCAGTTTCATGGTTGCTTTCTCCTTCATTTTTACTTTGGTTTGAACTGAATCTGCGGCCTTCCCAGATGTAATAAACAACGGGAATAACAATCAGAGTCAGAATTGTGGTAGTGGTCATACCGCCTATCATTGGCAAAGCAATTCGGCGCATAACATCAGAACCAAGCCCTTCGGTCACAAATATTGGCGCGAGGCCAACCATTGTTGTGCACACCGTCATAAGCTTAGGTCTCACGCGCAGAACTGCCCCGTGGATAACGTCTTCAAGCAAGTCAGAAAGTGATTTGGGTGGGTGCTCACGCACTTGTTGGTCAATATAGATCAACATGACAACAGCGGTTTCTACTGCAATACCCGCTAAAGCAATGAAACCCACACCAACAGCAACCGAAAAGTTGTATCCAGCCAGATAAAGAGCCCATACACCGCCAATCAAACCAAATGGTAATGACAGCATAATCATAAGCGTTCTATCAAGCCGACCAAAGTGCACCATCAATAAAGTGAAAATGATAAAGATGGCAGCAGGCACTGCAATTTGCATTCTGCTCTTTGCTTCTAGCATTTGCTCAAACTGACCAGACCAGATGAGTGCATAACCAGAAGGCAGATCAATTTTTGAATTTACAATTTCCTGCGCTTCTTTAACGTATGAGCCAATGTCACGACCTTCAATATCGACAAACACCCACCCTGTTAGGCGTGCGTTCTCGCTTTTGATCATTGGTGGGCCTTCAACAAATTCAATCTTTGCTAACTCACCAAGAGGAATATGCTGGCCCTGAGGTGTCGGGATTAAAATATCCTGCAAATCGCTAGGCTCTTCCCGGAAGGGACGGTCATAACGCAACATGATGTTGTAGCGCTCTCGCCCTTGAATAGACTCTGCCATTTTCATACCGCCTAGAGCCGTCCCGATAATATTCTGGAAAACTCCAAGGTCAATATTGCGTCGTGCTAGTTCATCCCGATCAGGCGTGACTTCAAGGTATTTACCACCCGTCACCCGGTCAGCAAACGCTGATCTGGTTCCTGGCACATCTTTGATAGCGGCCTCAATATCAACAGCTACACGACCAATCGTTTCCAAGTTGTCACCCGCAATTTTAATACCTATAGGCGTGCGGATACCTGTAGAAATCATGTCCATACGGATTTTAATCGGGTACCCCCATGAGTTAACAACCCCCGGCAACTTAACACGTTTGTTAAGGTCTTTAATCAGGGCCTCAACATCCATACCTTTTCGCCATTCATCTCTTGGCTTAAGGCGTATCCAGGTCTCAATCATTGAAATAGGTGCCGGGTCGGTCGCTGTATCTGCGCGGCCAACTTTACCAAAGACATGATGCACCTCAGGAACCTGACGGATCATTCTGTTGGTCTGCTGAAGCACTTCCTTTGCCTTAGTAATTGAAACACCAGGCAAAGTAGTTGGCATGTAAAGCAGCTCCCCTTCATAAAGGGCAGGCATAAATTCTGAGCCTGTTTTAGCCAGCGGCAAAGCCATCGAAACCAGTAAGGCACCGGCAATGATGATGGTTCGCCACTTCCACTTCAGCGCACTTTTCAGGATTGGTTCATAGATATGGATAAACCAGCGGTTAATAGGGTTTTCTTCCTCCTTACGAATTTTACCCCGTATCAGCCACAACATCAGAACAGGTACCACCGTCACCGACAGTATTGACGCAAAAGCCATGGCGTAGGTTTTTGTGTAAGCTAACGGCGAGAATAACCGGTAAGACTGACCAGTTAACGCGAATACTGGCAGGAACGACACGGTTATAATCAACAGAGAAAAGAACAGCCCTGGACCAACCTCTTTTGTTGCCAAAAGAATTGCTGCATTCTTATCAGCCCGCGTTGCAGTTTTTGGGAGTTCTGATAACTTTCTGTGCGCATTCTCCACCATAACAATGGAAGCATCGACCATTGCGCCAATCGCAATAGCAATCCCACCCAAAGACATGATGTTTGCCGTAATGCCTTGTGCCGACATAACTATGAAGGCTGCAAGAATTGCCAGTGGCAGCGTGACAATGGCAACAAAAGCTGACCTTGCGTGCAACAGGAATATCAGTGAAACGAGGGCAACAACAATCCCCTCTTCCAAAAGCTTATGGGCCAGATATTCAATTGCCCCTTCAATTAGAGGAGCCCGGTCATATACCGGTACAATCTCCACACCTTCAGGTAAGCCATGCTGAAGCTCTTCCAGCTTTTCTTTAACGCCCTTAATAACGTTAAGGGCATTTTCACCCGCACGCATCACAACAACACCGGCTACAACTTCACCTTCGCCGTTCAGTTCAGTCACGCCCCGGCGCAGCTCTGGCCCTTCAATAACACGAGCCACATCTTCAAGCTTTACAGGTGTACCATCATTGGCATAGAGAACTATTTTTTGGAGCTCTTTTAGATTGGTCACATACCCCTTTGAACGGATCATCAGCTCCATCTCAGCCTTTTCAATGACGCGCCCACCAGCATCCATACTGGCATTTCTGACCGCTTCCATTAGGCGTTTTAAAGGGATGTCAAATGCCCTCAGGCGGTTAGGATCAATCAGAACCTGATATTCTTTAACAAACCCGCCAACCGATGCCACTTCCGAGACACCTGACACTGTGGCAAGTTCGAATTTTAAGAACCAGTCTTGAAGGCTGCGAAGTTGCGACAAGTCATATTTGCCGCTTTTATCAATCAAGGCATATTGATAAACCCAGCCAACACCCGTGGCATCAGGGCCGATTTGAGGCTGCACACTCGCAGGCAGATCACCTTGAATTTTAGATAAGGCCTCAACTACCCGACTTCGCGCCCAATATTGATCAATACCGTCTTCAAAAATAATATAGACAAACGATGTACCAAACATTGAATAGCCGCGAACGTTTTTTGTTTTGGGCAGTCCAAGCATCGTGGTTGATAAAGGGTATGTGACAAGGTCTTCGACAATTTGCGGAGATTGCCCAGCAAAATCAGTGCGAATAATAACCTGTGTGTCGGACATATCCGGGATAGCATCAAGCGGCGTTTTCTGCACAGAAAGAACACCCGCGACAAGTAATGCCAGCATCATCATGCCAACCAATAATTGGTTGTGAACTGACCAATCGATCACCTTTGCAACGAATGATTTGGTCGGGTCGTGAGATAAATGGTTATCTTTATTAGTGGTTTGCATGAGCACCCCCTTGTGGCATTTCATTCATTTTAGGGGCTTCGGCTTCAACTTTATCAGGCCATTCAATCTGCATTGGATGACCAGCGCCATATGGGTTCATGGCTTCATTTTCCAATTGCAGCCAGTAACGCTCTAGGCCATGTGCCATATAGAGCTTTAAACCTTTACTTTCATAGTGGTTTGGCTTGCCACCTAACAGCCATGGCTTAAGAGCAACCACCAACGCATTAAGTGTTTGCTGCCATTCTTTATCCGTTACATTGTTTTGTGCTTTCTTGAGGGCCGCCTCTGCATCCTGCAAAACAAATTGCAGCTTGGTACCTCTAAATACCGGCATCAAATGATCACCCAGCGTTATTGCTGGCATAATCATATTTGTGCGCGGTGTGCGGTCAGAAACAAGTTCTTGCTGAATGTAAACTGCTGCATCAACCAAATGGTCAATCATGGCCAGTTGATCACTGCTGACTTCCAATAATGAGAGCGGCATTTGCATACGCTCCATCTTACGGAATGACTCTCGTAGGGCACTTTCTGAATCAATCAGGAATTGGCCACTAACAACAATCTCATCCCCTTCAGACAGGCCTTCCAGCACTTCTGTCCGGCCCTTATATTTCAGACCAGAAAGAACCCGACGAGGCTCAAAACGCCCCTGGCCCAAAGCAACCACAACAAAGTCACCGTCTTTGCTTTTTAGAATTGCGTCACTTGGGATAGATAATCTGCGCTTCACGCCTGTTTCAAATTCAACATCGGCATAAGCCCCTGGTAACAATTTGCCCTCAGTATTCTGGAGGACAAGACGAATACGCCCAGTGCGTGTCGCTCTATCAATGGTAGGGTATATATAATCTATAAAAGCGGCTTGATCTGTAATACCCAAAGCAGGCAACGACACCTTGGCAATTGTCTGCCTGGTTATGAATGGTATATCTTGCTCAGCAACACTTACATCAACCCAAACCGAGTCATAATTCTGAAGCGTCATCAGGTTCATACCAGGTTTGGCAAAACTACCTTCCCGAACATTAATGGCGCTGATCAGCCCATCTACTTCAGCATAGTAAGGCACACTGTTAAACGGCTTGCGGCTGGCTCGAACTTCCTCAACCGCGCGTCTCTGCATTCCTAGCGAAACCAAGCGTTTAAAAGCAGAATCAATCCGACCGGTAATCCCTGTTTGCAATGCACTAACATAGTCCTGCTGAGCAGAAATGAGCGCAGGGCTGTATAGTTTAAAGAGCATGTCGCCCTTTTTCACACTATCGCCCACAGCCTGGGTTTTAAGTTCCTCAACCCAGCCTTCAACACGTGCAGAAATATCAAACTGCAAGCGCACATTTTCAGCCACATCACCATAACTACGAACCAATGTTCCAAAACTGGCCATCTGCGCATTTTCCGAACGCACACCAGTATTTTGGATTGTTTCAGGGTCAATGGTAACAACAGTCCGCGTCGGGTTTTGGCTTTTATCCATCTCGTCAGACGCATGATTGCCCGCTTCTTCATCGTTCTCAAGTGCGACAAGGTCCATTCCACAGATCGGGCATGTTCCTGGGCGGTCTGCCACATAATGCGGGTGCATTGGGCAGGTATATTTTTCTGCCTGCGCAACAGCAGGGAATGCCATAAAATTAAAAACTAAAAACAATATAGGGATCAGATATCTCATTCTGACACCTCCTCATAACTATCCATTAAATTTGAATTGAACTCTGCAGAGCGGCGCACAAGAGCCTCTTGTGAAACAGCCAACTGCGCCAGAATATTCAGATGATCAATCCTAGCCAAAAGCACCGCATCAAGATTTTCAGTGCCAGCCTCATAGTTTCGCTGGGCAGCTTCAATCTTTTCTTCCATGGCAGTGCCTTTGCTCTTGAGAACCTCGACATTTTTGGCAGCTGCATCACGGTTGCTTTGGATTGAAATCATCTCACGAAGCCATGCACGGCGCATGTCCTCAAAGTTCAAGCTTGCACTTCGCTTACGCTCTTTCGCTGCTTTCAAACGAGGGTACTGGCTACTATGAGCCCAAAGGGGGATGCTCATCTGTAGCTGGACTGAAAACCAGTCATCTCCGGTAAAAGCACCAACCGCACTGGCCTCACGCTGCTTATAGGTAGCTGACAACCCAAAGTTTGGCAGAAAGTCAGCATTGGCAATATCAACCCCTTTCTCAGAAATATTTATATCCTCAGCGGCGATAGCTACGGGGTAAAGTACAAGTGGGTCTTGATGCCAAGAAAGTAAGGGGACTAGCGGGACTTCGATTGCAGGCACTTCCTCAACCAGCCTCACAAACTCGGCTTCGATTGAAACAAGCTGTGCTTCTAGGTCATTCAATCTGCGCTCAGCCTCGGCACGTTCAACATCCACTTCGGAAAAGCGCTGATAAACAGAGCGGCCAGATTCAATCTGTCCTTTGAAAGTATTTTCGAGCTCCTGATAATAACCAAGCTGCTGGTGAAGTAGGTCAATTTGCTTTTTTACGCTTTTGTATTCTGCCAATTTGGCAATCAACATAAAGCGCAGGCGAGCATTCGTATATTCAGCCATTAGCCTGCTTTTTGCCGACATTTGTGTAAAGCGTGCAGATTTTGCCTTTCTTACAGAAGGGTTAGGGATTTTTTGTGTAAACCCAACAACCTTAGATGACGGTAAAAACCTGTCAAAGGCCGGGTCAGAAATGGGCACATTGTCCACCCCGATAAACAGCGTAGGGTCAGGAAGGCCCAACTCACCTCTTGCCTGATGTTTTAACGCCTCCGTCTCAGCCAGCACACCCATAACCTGAGGGTGTTGGCTAAGTCGCTCTATATAGTCTTCAAACGTATCGGCCTGAGCTGCTGATGTGCCCCAAAATAGTGATGTGACAATCGTAAAAACAACAGCGCCGTATTGTGCTTTTCGCATTTTGTGATCTCCTTTATTGTGCGAATAAACATGCACTTAGAGCCCGCAACAGCACTGTTGCAGGCTAAATTCAGAGATCAAAATCAGATACGAATACGCTGTGTCGTTAGATAAGTAAGCTGGGAGTTAATGCGTGGAGCATTAAAAGGTGGGCCACGAATATCTTGAATATTGCCAGGCTCGTACACATAGGGGTTTGTTAAATCAGCCCATGCCAAGTCTATAGTTGAATGGTCAGAGTTATGATCTAGGCTAATGCCATCATCAGCGGGGAATAAATCAATCCCCACACAGTCGATGTTTGTCATCAGATTGCATTCAGCATCATCTTGGCCATCTTGGTGGCACGGGGGAAGCTCTTTAGCTGACACTTCTGACGATGATGCCGCATGAGCCTGCATCGGACAAAACAGCATTTCACACGTCATAAATGACGTGAAAATCATAAACACCATTAATGTCGAAGCAATGTATCTCATAACCCTATTATTATAGGGAGTAATTTGAGACCTACAAGTTTAAAGTTTAGATAAGTTTTTATTTACAGACTTGAGTTGCCACCAAAAATAATAATCTTGGATTTCTAGCATTAAAAAATCTGGCGAACATGTGGGCTTGTAAACATTCTGATCACTACCCACAATAAATCATCAGCATTCTTCACTACCTTTCCGATCTATAGACATCTTGTCTTAGCTTGAATGCTGGATTTTCATGAAACCGCAAAACAGGGAACCACTACCGGTAACGGAATAGTGGGCTACAAGCTATGAGCACCCCCACCACAACAGAACTTCTGGATGCAATAGGCGTTCTATACTCGCATATTCTAATCTCAATAAATACAAATCACCCCAAAGCACCAGTGGGTACCTCACTGCACGACTTTGCTGATGGAAATGGGCGAATACCCGCTTATAAACATATTAACCCCAACGGGAGCATTGGCGGCTGGGTCGCTGTAACGGCTTATGTAGCACCAACCTGCCACATTGCAAAAGACGCAACAGTCTTTGGCTATGCGCGTGTTGAGGATTACGCCCGGATTGAAGGGTCCGCAAGGGTGCATGAGTTTGCTCGAGTTTATGGACATGCAAAAATCCGAGGTGATTCACAAATCTCAGGTTATGCACGTATTTTTGAGAATGCCACTGTCTGTGGCTATGCCCAGGTTACTGGTAAATCCATGGTTTTCGGTAATGCTGTTATAGCAACCTATGCCAAAATAATGGATTTTGCCAAAATTTTTGGCCATGCTGTCATATCTGGAGTAGTCAGAATTGATGGAATAACAGAAGTTTCAGGCCATACAATGCTTAAGTAAGGCAAGCAAATAGCGAAAAAATGCCCCCTACGAGGGGCATTTTGCGTTTTTGCGCTCCATCTGCTTAATTGCTGTTTCCGCCGAAAACGGCTATATTACGTGCGTCCGATTTTTCTTTTCTGCTTTTTTTCTATACCCAGATGGAGAAAATATTGGTCGAATACACAGACCTTCGGACCGTAAAGCAGTTGGCGAAAGAAGCGCCATTTGTGACTGAAAGCACAATCAGGTGGTGGATATACCATGCAAACAGCAATGGTTTTGATGCTGTCCTGATTAAAATCGGTGGGCGGATTTACATTGATAAAAACGCCTTTAACAAATGGCTTGAAGGCCAGCGCCTGGCCGCTCCTGGCGACGCTGCTTAACACGTAAGTCCTATTTAAGGACGAGAGCCCTGCCTAAACGGTGGGGCTCTTTTTTATCCATTGGGTAAAAACTCAGGCCTAAAAGCAGGCCTGAACAATATATTGGGTGCGGTCAACTTCAAGCTCTGCAATGTCACCGCCAAGAAGCAGGTCACGGGCAAAAGCTTCTGTATCGAAGTAGTAGCGCAGGTTCTCAGGCATTTCATTCAAAAGGCCAGTATCTTCGATATAGCTTTCAGCATATTCGATAGCAGTGCCCTCAAAGAGGTGCACGTCGTCCAGACAGTCAAGCGCGTCTTCAAGACGGTAGCCAAGGTCTTCAGCCAGATAGATGGCTTTGATTGCGTCATCGCCGTCAAGGTCTTCGAACTTATCGAACCAGGTTTGGAGGTTGGCTTGATTAACGCCAACGGCTTTGAAAAGGCGTGAGTTATCACCGTCAATGAATTGGATTTCATATTCCTCGACAGGATCGCCATGCTCGTTGCGATGGCTGGCAGCTTTCTCAGCGTATTCATCATAGGTGCTGAAGTAGAAGCCGGTTGCTGAAATGTCGTAAGGTGTTGCGTGATAGATGTTTGTCATGATGTTCCTCCTTTGCTTTGAACGCAGAAGGAACAGCGGGTGTATTTATGGGGCGGACACAATTGCCTTCACGGGGCCTGCAAGGCCGTGGCGCGGAAGGTCGGTTGTGAACGCACCGGCACCCGCTAAATATGCGGATCACTCAAAGCGGGAGGGCATAAGGCAACGATGGTCATGCGCTACTAATATAAGTAGATGGGTCACCAATATTACGGCCTCGCACTCCGCTTCCATGTCAATACAGGAAGTACCTTGGTAGTCATGTAGTGCGATCTAACGGAAACCTAAGCGTCCGAGGTGGCGCAGAACGCTCTCTATCCCTTCTTGGTGAAGGCAATAGTCCTGCTGCAATGATTGACAAGTTCCTGATCATTGATGCTCTCTGTCGCATATGCAGGGTTTGTTTCGTGGTGAAACTTGTTGGCATAGTCGAGTAAACTACGCAGCTCATCTGCATCTGCCTGTTTCAAAATTGGATTTCCCGCTGCCAGCGCCTGCACACATTCACCATGGAATGGCCCCAACATTTTACCTGGAGGAAAATTAGCAGGGTAGGCAACACGCAGAAAGGCTTCCAGAACATAGCGCAGGGCAGTAGCAACCTCTCGTGCCTTGCTTTGATCGGACTGGTTAAGATACTGCTGAATCAGGGCATGTCGCTTATCATGCTCAGTGATGCAATCCTGCGTTACGTCCCAAGTATCAATGATTGATGACTGACCGCTTCGGATGATGTGTAGCGCCGCGCGGGCAGTTTTATCTGCACCTTCCCAAACCTGACACAAAAACGGTTTTGAGTGTGAAAGAAGGATAACTTGCTGAACTCGCTGCGCTAATCTCCGAACTTCTTGAATGGTTGCGAGTGATCTATGCTCATCCAAACTGGTCATCGGATCATCAATAACAACGATCTTTTGTGCCAGACCTGCATCCTGATCAAGAGACGCAAAAAAGAAGGCAAGAGCCAGGGTGTTTCTATCTCCGGCGCTCATAGTGTTCCTGAATGAAGGGCCGTTATTGCTGGCAAGCGGCACAGAAACATTGTTGATCAATACATTGTATGTGCATGATGATCCGCCTCTGTTATTTTGAGCAGACACGCTATCCAACCGAAAACCTGCATTGAACTTACCCAAGTAATCGTTGATTGCCTGCTGATACGTGGCGAAGATACTGGCACGGTATTGTTCAAGATCAGTCTTTGCCTTATCGCGCTTTACCTCTGTTTTTTTCTTCTCGTTTTTCTCTGCCAGATAGGCATCGCAATGCGTTGCCACATCTGGTTCAAATCGCGCCTTGATCGTTTTCAATTTGTTCAAATCGGCCGTTAGCGTTGCCACATTGGCTGTGGCCGCTTTTTCTTTCACAGCCTTGATCGGATCATTGCATTCGATCAGGCTTGAAGAGAGCCCTGCAATGGCTTCACGATACCCGTCATAGGATTTCACGGCCTCAAGAACATCCTCAGAAAGAGTCATCTTCTCAAGAGGTGAGGCCAGCTTTGCTCTCAAGATTTCAAGGATAGGTTCACGTGCTTCTTTCCAGGCGCGGGCAACCTCTGCTGTATCAACCTGAATTGCAGGAATATCCATGAATTTCCGCCAGAATTCACCGTTCTGAATTGCTTCACTGACAGCTCGTTCAAAGGCAGATTGGATTTCTCCCTTGTGAGCATCAGCAATCGACTTTCCAATCTCGGTGATAGCCTGCTTCAGGGAAGTATAAGCCTCGCTGAAATAGGTCTCATAGTGAGCGATAATATCTGAATCTTTCAGCTCTTGGTCACAGAACGGGCATCGCTGTTCATCATCAGAAGAGTCGGCAATCTTCTGCATCCCCTCACCAATCCAAGACTCGGCACCTTTACCCAATTTTTCAAGATGTTGCTTCACTCTGGCTGTTGCTTTGACCTGCAATCCAGGCAAGTCACGTTGAAGGATTGCTTCAATCTCAGCGGTATCGAATGCAGGCAGTGATAGGGGCTTAAACTCGCCTTGCTTATTGATTGGATCAGCGTCTTTCGATGCGGCCAGATTTCGTTCAGCCTGCTGAATCTCATCATCTATATTGGGATTCTGATGCAACGCGCAGAAGTCCTCAACATTCATTGCGCCTCGCGCCTTGGCGGGAATAGCCGCTTCCTTGGTTTTTAGCGTGCGATTATGCTCTTCGATTTTGCTGATATGACCTTTCAGGGCTTCATTCAGAGCAATACCCTGTGCCCCTAGAATAAGCTCATGCAACTTCTGTTTATGGCCAGAATCAACTGCAACGCCCGAATAAACATTCTCGACCACAAAGTGATCGTCGAAAATAGCGATTTCCGGGAGATGGGTCTGCCATGCACCATTTTGAAAAATGAACGATTGCTGGCCATTTGCCTGCACAACGATATGTGGATCGGCATTCGCATGAGGGGCAGTGCTGGATCGCAAGCGTTTTCGTTCTTCGATCAATGTTGGATTATTGGTACTCAAAGAGCGTAGCAAATTGGCGAAGGTTGTCTTCCCTCGTCCATTCTCGGCATATATCAGTGTCATGCCAGAAAAGCTCGTTTGCTGCCCTGGGGAGACGTTATCGAATTGCCCAACATTTCTGATCAGTTGAATGTGCTCGATCATCCAGCCACCTCATTTTTCTTCAAACAGGCTCCGCCTGGGTCATAGGCGTAGTCTGAAATAGTGCCGTCTTTGATTTTTTCGACCAATTCATCAATTACGAAAAGTGGCACCAGGAACCACTCGCGGGGAACGACGGGCTGGCCGAAGCGATCTTTGATCTGTACATCTAGCTGAGCGCGTTCAAAGAAGCGGTGAATAAGCTTTTCCAGCTTGGTTCGGTTGATATTGTAAAGCTCGTAAGTGGCAACAATTTCAACATCTGCCATCAAAAACGTTGGGTCTTTTGACGCACCCGCAATACGTTTATCAACACTTCCACCTGTAACCCCAATCTTATGAAGAACATCACGGTGTTCTTTTACCTGAGGGTGCTCAGACTTGCTTCTGAGAACATAAATCGTGCCGCTGGCCAGGTCGTCTTCGGCCTGAGTATCGGAAAATAGCGGCCCCATTGACGGGTCAGTAATAATGCGGCTGGCCTCATCCTTATAGAGGGCACGCTGCAAAGAGCGCAAAAGCAAATCGCTTTCCGTACCGTTGGAATAAATCACTCGCAGGCGTGCATCAGTATCACCGTTAGGGGCTTTTATTGGATCACCAACCTCAGCAATATAGGCCACCTGACCGCCCAGAATAAAGAATTGGCCTTTCGTTATGCTTGTTTTTGAAAACCCTGCATCCTTACGAATTTTAACAGTGTTACGAACTCCGTTATCAATATCTTTCTGCACGGCATCAAAGAGCGGTTTGAATGTGTCAAAGTCCTCACATTTTGTGCGATTGGCAATTTCCTCGGCGGCACGAATTTCGGCACGTGTTTTCACATGGCGCAAGTTTCTCACGTCATTTTCGGCTGAAACTTCAACGCCTAGCTCAGCAAGAAGCTCATCATCGCTCAGACTATCCGCCTGGTTATCCGCCTCTGGCGAAGCTACACCAAGCAGACCTTGAAGATCCATATCTGAGACCAGCTCATAGCATTCTTTCTGGCGGCGGATTTGATCCAGCCGCGTCGCATAAATACGCTCAAATATGTCTTTATCCTCGCCGTGAGCTGGGACGCGTCCATGTTCTTCCACAAAGCGTTGGATTTCTTCAAAGCCCGCGATAATGCGTTCCTCACGCGGGGTGCGGGCAGCGACCTTCTTGGCTTCAACCTCTACGCCCAATTCGGCGAGAAGCGCATCATCTTCATGTGTAAACTGTGACTTAGCCATTGGCAGCCTCGGCTTTCATTCTTGCCAAGTAAGCAACACCTTCGGCCATGCGTTTTTCCCACGCATCCGCAGAATCGAGCGCAGGCAAACGTCCCCGTTCCTGCTTGAATTTCAGGGCGCGTTTGGCAAGGTCACGCGCTTCTTCTGGAGTCAGGTTAACGCGCTTGGCTGCAATAACGGCTGCAACCTGTTTCAGGCTTTCTTCTGACATAGCCTTGGCAAGGATAGCATAGGCTTCACCAAATGGATTAATGCGGTCAATCAGATCAATATCCAACTCTCGCACGTCCATCGCAAATTTGCGTACGCCATCAATCAATGCAGTGTTGCCGCCCAGCTCACCTTCATCACCTGAGTTTGCAAATTCTTTGGCTTTCTGGGTCAGGTTCAGGGCAGCGATCGCATGTTGGCGAATGGCTTCCTGATCTTCTTCATCCAGCTCTGGGTAACGGTCTTTGACGATCTTACCCATCCGCACCTGGGTCAGCTCTTCAGGTACCATTTCTTCATCAAACAAGCCGCGCTCAAGGGCAGTTTTGTCCTGCACAAATGCGGTAATAACCTCGTTCAGGTCTTCCTGCACAATGCGCTGGGCATCATTGCTTTTCGGCTCTGCAAGACCCTTAATTTCAATCTGAAACTGGCCAGTCTCTTCATTAAAGCCGACGTTTTCCTTGTTTGGATCATACCCACCTTCACCATAGTCAAACCCTTCCACAGGGCCACTTGCGGCATTCTTGGGCGTAAAGTTGAACTTTGGTGCCAGCACTTGTTCCATCAGCAAGCTGGCTGCAATGGCCTTCAGGGTGTCGTTCACCGCATCTGTCACTGCTTCTTCTGAGGCATCAGGCTCCGCAATCAGGTTGGTGAAGCGGGCATGGGTTTTACCCTCAGCATCACGGGTTGCGCGGCCAATAATCTGGATGATTTCCGTCAGGCTGGCGCGGTACCCGATGGTCAGGGCATGTTCACACCAAATCCAGTCAAAGCCTTCCTTGGCCATACCAAGGGCAATAATAATATCCACATGGTCACGGTTATTCTTTTCTTCTGGCCGCTTCAGCGCGGCTGAAACCTTGTCGCGCTTGGCGGGGTCATCATCCACCAGGTCGGCAATTCGCAATATTTTGCGATCTTCACGGGCAACCAGGTGAAAACCTGTGTCTGGATCAATGCCTTTCCATTCACCCAGCTCTTCAATGATATGCTCAACTTCCTTGTGCTTATCCTTGGTGCTTTCACGGCTGTTTACATTGGGGATATGGATGATGGTTTTCTCACTCGGGTCCAACACTTCCAGAATGCTGTCAGCATATGATCCTGAATAGAAATAATAGCCAATATCGAGGCGCTTCAGGTGCTCATACCCATTAAGCTGCTCATAGTAAGTATAAGTCACCGTATCGAAATTAGCTTCATCTTCAGGGTTCAACACCGCAACAGCGTCGCCACGGAAGTATGAGCCTGTCATGGCCACAATATGCACTTTGTCACGGGCGATAAATTGGCCCAGGTGCGCCCCCAGCTTATTATCGGGGTTTGCGCTGACATGGTGGAATTCATCTACCGCGATCAGGCAGTTATCAAACACTCCAACGCCGTATCGGTCCACCGCAAAGCGGAAGGTAGAATGGGTGCAAACAAGCACCTGATCTTCACTGTCCAGAAATGCCTTAACCGAGTTGACCTTGCCGCCATCTTCCCCTGGGGCATTGCACAGGTTCCATTTTGGCTCCACTTGCCAATCCCAGTAAAAACCATACTTGGTCAGCGGTTCATCATTAAAGCTGGAACCGATAGATTTCTCCGGCACCACAACAATCGCCTTATCAACCCCTTGGCTGTTCAGCTTATCAAGCGCTATAAACATTAAGGCACGGCTTTTGCCTGAAGCCGGTGGTGATTTAATAAGTAAATATTGCTCGCCGCGCTTCTCGAAGGCGCGTTCTTGCATGACGCGCATACCCAGCTCGTTAGACTTTTTGGCGCCGCCATTCTGTGCGTAATTCACCGAAACTGATGGGACCGATTTATGCTGGGTCATGCTGATACCTCTTTATCTTTATTTCTTCTTATCGCGGCGTTGAGTTAATGCCGACGCGGCGGCTGACTTGGCAGCCTTTGATGCTGTCTTGCTTTGCAGGGTCTTTGCGGCCTTACTGGCCGCAGCCGCAGATGTTTCCTTGGTTGTTTTACGCTGTGCCAGCGCAGAACCCGCAGCAGACTTCGCAGCCTTGCTGGCAGATTTTGACTGCAAGGTTTTTGCCGCCTTGCTGGCCGCTGTTTTCCCCGTTTTTTCAGTGTTCTTTGGCATGGCTATTTCCCCGTCATTTTGGTGTAGAGTTCAAAAAGTTTCTCCAGCCGCTCGGTGTCATTCTTGAAGCGGCGGCCAATATAGATACGCTCTAGCACTTCATCATTTCGCTCATGGGCATGGCGCAGATCGTCAGGCATTTTTTCAGGATCATAGAGATCAGCAATCGTCGCTGGAAAATGGGCTTCCCTCGCCAGCAGAATATCCTCCGCGCAGCGTGTCAGGTCTTCTTTATTTTTTTCTGTGAGTTTAGGGATTGGAAATGTGTTCCATCCCATTTTGTTTGAATAACTAAATCGTGTCTCAAGCTTGCCACAAACTGAACTAATCCAGATCAAGTGAATTCTTGAACCAATGATGGATAAATTCAATAAATCAGGGTCATATATCGCGTATGCAAGATTACTTGCCGTATATGAGCTATCATATAAGCCGAATGGTAGGTATTCTCTATTTTCTGAACTTCTAATCGGAACGACAAGCACTGAATCAGAGCCAGACTTCATTTCGCAAAACTGATGCGATCGAGAGGCCATAGCTTGTGTTGCCGGACGTGTACTGGCTCTTCGCCAGCTTCTTACACTATTAATTCTATCGGCGACCTCAGGGTAAGTATTAGCTAGTTCAAGGTTTTGATCTTCAATCCATAAACAGTAGCGTTCTGTGCCTTTTATCACTTCATTGGAGCCTAAAATCTTCCTTCCAAGAACCTGCCGGTGCTCTCTCAATAAACCAAGATGATCAAACTCATCTTTATTTAAAATCAAGTAACCACCTTCGTACGGTTGATTACCCAACTCCATTTTGCCTAAGCTAGGATTTTGACGGCTCTTTTTTTCAACAATGAGATTTGGAGCATTTACCAAATACGGATTAATATTGCCGACAACGCTTTCGGTTACATTGTCTTTATCAGTGATAAAAAGAGACTTATTTTTGGGGGAGCTGGAAATCCCGACAACTACAACAGTAACTCCCGCATTGTTTGAAGCTAAATTTGCCCATTTAAATGACGTATATGCAAAGGATATTTCTACTCCTAGCTTGAACAATAGCGGCCAGAGTACAGGAACCTGATTCCCTTGGCAGATTGAATTAGTTGATACTAGGGCAGCTCCCCCCGAACTGTATTGGAGATATTCTGCCGATTTAACAAACCAGCCACATACATAATCCAAAACTTTATAGGAACCATCATACTTCTCAAAAACGTCTGCCAACTCTTGTTTCTGATCTGGGGTTTGTCCTTTTGTCCCTTTATACGGAGGATTGCCGCAAATATAGGTTTCACCACCCTCGTTCTCAAAATCAATTTCGGCTTGATCAAGTGGCGTACTAAATAGATCGTCTCCTGCCAGTTTAACCGCCTTACCTGTCGGAGGGCAGATGCTGAGCCAATCCAGCCGCAGGGCATTGCCTTGAGTGATCCAGTTCATGGCATTCAGGGGCAGGAACTCAGCCAAAGCTTCCTTTTGGCCGCGATAGAGAACATCACACTGATATTCGGCAATAATCAGGGCAAGACGGGCGACTTCTGCAGAAAAGTCTCGCAACTCAATCCCGCGAAAGTTGGTAAGCGGAATATCTGTGCGGCGGTCAGGTTCGCCCCTGCGCTTATTAATTTCCGCCTCAATCTCCCGCATTTGCTTATAGGCAATGACAAGAAAGTTACCGGAACCACAAGCTGGGTCAAACACGCGGATTTTGGCAATGCGTTTCCGCAGATTGAGAAGCTTGCGTTCATTATCACCTGCTTCTGCCAACTGATCCCGCAGATCATCAAGGAACAGCGGGTTCAACACCTTCAGGATGTTCGGCACACTGGTATAGTGCATCCCCAGTGCCCCGCGCTCTTCATCATCGGCCACAGCCTGGATCATTGAGCCAAAAATATCAGGGTTGATTTTCTGCCAATCCAGATTGCCGATATGCAGCAGGTAAGACCGCGCAATTTTGGTAAACTTCGGCACCTCGGTTGAGCCTGAGAATAGACCCCCGTTTACATAGGGAAACCCATCTGCCCAGCGGGGCAGCTTGGCGTTTTTACGGTCCTCAATCTTGGTGTTCATGGCACGGAACAGTTCAGAGATCACCTCATGGGTGTTTGAGCTATCCCGATCACTCATCTGCTCAACAGTGGCTGTAAACAGGTCTTCGCCGTTGAAAATATCGGTGTCTTCAGCAAAAAAGCAGAAGATCAACCGCGCCATAAAGTGGTTCATGTCATGGCGGCGGTCAGACGCGCCCCAGTCTGGGTTGTCTTTCAAAAGCTGCACATAGAGACGGTTCAGGCGGCTGGTTGCCCGAATATCAAACGTGCTTTCACGGATTTGCTTGACCGTTGAAATGCCTGCAAGGCTCAGGAAAAAGCCGAAATGGTTGGGGAAATCTTTATATTCGCAGGCGACGGTTTCACCTGAGTTTAATTCTTCTGCCTCAAAAGTAACGCCGTCCGTTGCCAGAATGAATTTGGCTTTAGCCTTCGTGGTGGCGGGGCTATCCTTCAGGGCTTTCAGTGTGTTTGTGACCTCACCCTCAAGGCAAACCTTCAAATGAATATGGTTGCGCTGAAGCACCGCACCATCAATATCGCTGGCATTGGTATTGCCGCTTTGCAGGCGCTTGATCGTGGTTGCCTTGTTGCCAAAGGCCTCCAAGAACGCAAATGGGAAGCCAGCAGGGTCAAACTCCTGCTCCGCTAACAGCGATATAGCTTCTTCAATTTCAACAGCGTTCAAGTTTCAGGCCTCCCACTCTGCCCATCAATCCAATTATCAATATCCTCGCGGCGGAAGCGCCATGCGCCCCCCACCTTAAAACCAGGAATTTTACCTTGTGCGACAAGCGCGTAGGCCGTCTTTTCCTTGATCTTCAGGTAGGTCGCGACTTCCTTAATGGTCCATATGTCGTCGTCCATCGACAGCTCCATTGATTCGCCCCCTTAGAAAATACGGGAAAATCGGGCAGCAACCAAGAAGTTTTAGGGAATTTTTACTACCTCTTATGGTGGAAAGACCATCATAGCCATAATTTACAGTAGCCAGTCAGTCTGGCCTTTGCCGTACTGTTTTCTGGTTTTAAACCGCCTTCAGAAGCCCATAGATGCAACAATCTGGAGGCTTTAAACATGCGTTCCCTTCGTACACTTATCCTGACTTTTCATGGTCTCATGCGCCTTATCTGGAAGGTTTTACCACTTTTTACCGCTCTAACGGGCTACCTGCTGTTTGCCCCGCCTATATGGCTTGGAGCCATTTTTGCACTGATTTTAGGTGTCGCAGGCGTGTTGGCTAAATATGCTGCCGCGCAGTTTGAACGCCCCGTCACGCATGGCTCTGCACGCTTCGCAAGCCTTGCTGACACTAGGAAAGGAAAGCTGTTACGCCGTAGCGGGCTGATCCTGGCCCGCAAAAGTGGCCGTATGCTCCGTTATTCTGGTGATGGGCACTTGCTGACCTTTGCCCCTACACGCAGCGGTAAAGGCGTGGGCTGTGTGATCCCGAACCTTTTGGATTACCCAGGTTCCGTTGTGGTGACGGATATTAAGGGCGAAAACAGCACCATCACCCGTGCATACCGCGAAAGCCTTGGCCCTGTTTATGAGCTGGCCCCACTTGGCGGGACAAATTGCAAGGCGGCCACCTATAACCCCTTGGACTTCATTCGCATTGATACCCCTTATGAGGTGGATGATGCCCGTCTGGTCGCTGAAATGCTTGTCGTGCCCGAGCATTCGCAGGCAAACCACTGGGAACGGGAAGCCCGCACCCTAATTACCGGTCTTTTGTTATACATCCGCCATGACTGGGATATTTTCAGCCAGAACCTTGGCACACTACGCGACCTTCTCATGCAGGACGCGGAAGAGTTTGAATTGCTACTTGCCAAAATGGCCGCGAGCAAACAGGAAAACGTCTCGCGCATTGCGCGGGGCTTTAGCCAGAAAGAGCCAAAGGAACGCTCAGCGGTGATTTCAACCGCGCAAGGGGCAACGGAACTGTTTGAAAGCCCTGAGCTGCGCTCTGCCACAGAAATATCATCCTTCAGCTTTGAAAGCCTGAAAGATGAAGTGGCCTCGGTGTTCATCATCGTGCCACCCGAATATCTGGAGGCTTACCGCCCTTTCTTGCGGATGATGACGGGCCTCGCCACCGTTGCCATGACGCGCAACAGCGCAAAGCCTAAACACCCCGTTCTGTTCCTGCTGGATGAGCTACCAGCCCTTGGCTATATGCGCCCGATTGAAGAAGGCATTGGCTATCTGGCAGGCTACGGCGCAAAGCTATGGCTTTTTGTGCAGGACTTGGACCAGCTTCAAAAAACCTACCCCAAAGCACGGTCAATGATTGCCAACTGCGCTGTGCGTCAGGCTTTTAACGTGCAAGACCCTGACACAGCAAAGCTTCTGTCAGATATGCTGGGGACGGCCACCGTGCGGATGCAGTCACAGGGGCAAACCTCACCCTTGCCGTTCAAGCTGATTTCCGGTGCATTTCATTCAGGCATCTTTGAAGGGGCACGCCCCTTGATGACCACGGGCGAGATACTCACCATGCCAGCCAAGGAACAGCTCTTGTTCGTGCAGGGCCTGCCCGCCATACGCGCCCGCAAAATCCGTTATTTTGATTGGTGGGAGTGGAAGCTTAAAAATCGCGCAATCAAAGAATGATGGGCTATTACTTACAGCTTTTGATAACAGCTTCATATCCGCGAGGCATATAGGTTCCTCGCTTATCTTCCCCAATCCCGTTGGCAGGGGCCTTGATAATACTGCTGTTCTGTACTTTGCCGTCTGCTCCCATCACATAAACCGTGACAACCTTTGGCTCATCAGATGTGTTTTTGACATATAAGTGAAAGTTCGTTGCAACGCCGTATGGCTCTACGCTCAAGTCAATACCGCCGCAACCCTCTACACCACTGCTATTGCTGCTTTCACCACAACTGGCCAGCATCACTGACACCGCCATCACACTGCTCAACCTAACCAAATTTTTCATATGTCATCCTCTCGCTTGCGCTCCCGCGCATAAGAAACTCAAATGAGCGACGCGCCCGATACATCTGGATGCGACGCAAAGGAATCCGCTTCTTACAAGAGTGACAAAATACAGTCTTTTGTCACAAGCGATGCGAGAGGCAGGAACATGACAAATGAACAACCAGCACCTGATGGAGGGGAGACAATCTCGCTCGGCAACAAACCAACATTGATCAGCCTCTATACGCGGCAAGGTCAGCGGAAATACCTAACCCAAGAAGAACGCCAGCGTTTTATTAATACGGCCAGTGATGAAACGGCGCGGGCCTTTGCTTTTTGCTGCTTGCTTTCGGATACGGGCTGCCGAATTTCTGAGGCACTGGCCCTGACACCCAAGCATATAGACTATGCAGACGGTGTTATTGTTTTTGAATGCCTCAAAAAGAGACAGCATGGCATTTACCGAGCAATTCCTGCATCCCCCCAGCTCCTACATCAACTTTCAAAACTGACAACTTCACTGTCTCACAATGAACGTATTTGGCCCTGGTGTCGTATGACTGGCTACCGCCGTATCAAAGCTGTCATGAAGCAAGCGAATATTACGGGCCCACAGGCATCCCCAAAAGGGCTGCGACACAGCTTTGCCATTGCCGCTATCAGTGCGGGGGTGCCGCTTAATCTGGTACAGAGGTGGCTAGGGCACGCCGACATGGCCACAACAGCTATTTATACCCATGTTGTAGGGAATGAAGAGAAGCAGATTGCTGAAAAAATGTGGCGGGCGTGGCAACATACAGACGAAATTTAATCAATGTTACACTTGACTGTATTCTGTAACAGGAAGGTAGCAGACATTACTTGCCAGCGATACAGTCCACGGATTATCCGTCACGACACGCAACGATTGAGCCGAATAATCCCCTGCCGATCGCGGAAACCTATACCTAGCTTGCGGTTGTAGCCCAGCCCACGCCCGCGTCCATCATTGATGCGCGCCCTTATAGGAACGCTCGCCCATATTGGATAAAAATGGATGGATAATTGGGTGAATCGTGATATATTGGATGGAATTGGATGGATAAATAGAGGTATCCCGCCCTTGGGAACGAATGGATGAAAACGGATGGAATTATGGATGACCTACTAAGAACGGATACAATCAGCATCACGCCAACAATGCTGAAAACCATTGCCGCCATTGATGAGTTCAAGGGGGCATGGACAGCGCTCGGTCGCCTTGCGCCCGAACGGCTGGACAATTTGCGGCGTGTGGCCGCAATCGAAAGCATTGGATCATCAACCCGTATTGAAGGCGCAAAACTATCAGACCGGGAAGTTGATCAACTTCTCTCAAAGATCGATATTACGAGTTTCACCAGTCGAGACGAGCAGGAAATCGCAGGCTATGCGGCTGCAATGGAAACGGTCTTCGCACATTATGCAGCAATCGACCTGACGGAAAACCACATCAAGCAGCTTCACCGAGACCTGCTACAATATGCTGATAAGGATGAGCGGCATCGGGGCGCGTACAAGACTCTGGATAACCATGTCGAAGCTTTCGGGCCGGACGGAAGCAGCCTCGGCGTGGTTTTCGAAACCGCAACCCCATTTGAAACACCGGCGCAAATGGAATCGCTGACGACGTGGACACGCAGAGCGTTAAATGACGGGGAGCTTCATCCTCTGATTATCACCAGCGTGTTTGTCGTTGTCTTTCTGGCGATCCACCCATTCCAGGATGGCAACGGCCGGCTTTCACGCATTCTCACGACACTGCTTCTATTGCGCACGGGCTATGAATATGTGCCCTATGCCTCGCTGGAGAGCGTGATCGAGCGTACGAAAGACGATTACTATAGATCACTGCGCCGTACACAGGGGACACTGCGCAAAGACAGCCCAAACTGGCAGCCGTGGCTAGATTACTTCCTAGGCGCATTGCGTACGCAAAAGCAGCTGCTCGAAGAGAAGATCAAGCGCGAGAAAATTCTACTCGACTCGTTGCCCTCCCTCTCTCTGGAAATACTGGATATCGTGCGCACGCAGGGGAGAATTACGGTTTCCGACGCCGCAAAGATAACGGGTACCAGTCGCAACACGATTAAAGATCATCTCAAGGCCCTGACCGACAGCGGCCATCTCGCCCGCCACGGAGCTGGGCGCGGAACATGGTATGCCTTAGCATGAGCAACGTTTTTTATATTATTGGCAACGGCGACACGCGACCTGTCAGAACTGTCCGACCTTGGGGTTTTCCGCCAACTTTCTGGCGGTGGCCGCAGTACAAGCTATGAGCTAGTGTTGCCTCAGACAAGCTAAGCCCCGTCATCCAATCCTGCAAAATCCGTTATTTTGATTGGCGGGAATGGAAGCTCAAGAAGCGATCTGAACTATCAGCGACCCGCTTATGAGCCGAAGAGCCAATATATTCAGCTCAAAGAAAGTTCATGCTGACTTGAAGTAGTTTTTCGTTCTGTTAGCAAAAGCAACCAGTGACAACATGACAGGGACTTCAACCAATACACCAACCACCGTGGCTAAGGCTGCGCCTGAGTTAAGTCCAAACAAACTGATAGCCACAGCGACGGCCAATTCAAAAAAGTTTGATGTACCTATAAGAGCCGCTGGCGCTGCGGTGTTAAAAGGCACACGCCACAGGTAAGACCAACCATAAGCAACGGCAAATATACCATAACTCTGGATCAATAGCGGGACGGCGATAAGACCAATAACCATTGGCTTTTCAATAATTGTTCCAGCCTGGAACCCAAACAACAGTATAACGGTCGCCAGCAACCCCATAATAGAAAAAGGCTTTACGCGTGCAGTAAAACGATCAATCTTTTCCTGAGTATGTTTGTTTTCCAGATTTTTGCGGGTGATGTAGCCTGCACCCAAGGGGATGATCACATAAAGCAGGACTGACAGCAAAAGTGTCTCCCACGGGACAACAACATCAGTAATGCCCAGCAACAATGCCACCAATGGCGCAAAGGCAAAAACCATAATAATATCGTTAATCGATACCTGTACCAGTGTGTAGTTAGCGTCGCCGCGTACAAGCTGGCTCCAGACAAACACCATAGCTGTACAAGGCGCAACGCCGAGCAAAATCATTCCTGCTATGTATTCCTTGGCGTCTTTGGGGTCTACCAGACCGGCAAACAGATATTCAAAAAACAGCACACCCAGAGCCGCCATAGTAAAGGGCTTAATCAGCCAGTTGACAACCAGCGTAACACATAAGCCTTTGGGCTTTTTGCCCACATCTTTGAGGCTGGCAAAATCAACATTAACCATCATGGGGTAAATCATAACCCATATAAATACCGCGACGACTAGGTTCACACTGGCATATTCTAGAGAAGCAATTGCTTGAAATACATCTGGCACCAATAAACCAAGCCCAACACCAGTGGCAATGCAAAGCCCTATCCAGACAGATAGATAACGCTCAAAAATTCCCATAGGTGAGGTTGCGTCATTCATAGTAATTCACTTTCAATTCTGGTTTTGAGCATATGAAACGCCTCGTCAAACGCGGCATTGATTTCCTCCTCACTGCCTGTGGCAGCGGCAGGGTCTGGCGTGCTCCAGTGTCGCTTTTCATGACGCCCTAAGAACACCGGACAGCTCTCAGCGGCAGCGGCATCACAGACGGTAATCACGAGGTCAAAGTTTTGACCTTCAAACTCATCCCATGACTTGCTTCGCGGTTGCTCTACCTCAATGCCATGACGGTTTAGCGTTTCAATAGATTTAGGGTGCACATAACCGGCTGGCTTACTGCCAGCACTTACAGCATGAAACTGCCCCTTGCCGAGTTGGTTAATTAAAGCTTCAGCCATAATACTGCGGCAGGAATTCCCAGTACAGAGTACAAGTATGCTTTTCATCAGTCGCAACAACCCGCTGTTTTTTCAGAAGGTTCGCAACAGCCTGGCTGGCCCTTTGTTTCAGGCACACAGCAGGCACTTTGCTCTTCTTGCTCAGCATCTGAGAATATCTGTGCATCGTCCATGGTGTGGTAAGCTTCCCAGGCAATACCATTTGGGTCATTCACCCATGATTTTTCAGACTTGGCATAACAGCAAGTCGTCTCACCATCGCTATGCGTTGAGATATTGGCCGCTGACATTTGCGCACGAATAGCGTCTAATTCTTGAGATGAGTCCACCTGAATACCCAGATGGTCGACCCCTTTTTTGCTTGCCCGTGTTGAAATGGCAAAATTTACACTTGGATCATCAACCATCCATTTTGCGTAGTCTGCTTTTGTTTTTACAGGTTCCGCTCCAAAAAGCGCCGTATAGAACCGGATGCTCTCTTCTAGGTTTTCGACGCCCATATGTATGTGCAAACGTTTCATCAGCAACATTCCTTTTTTTGTTTTATTTCAATGCGGCAATCCATGTCGCTTTCTTTGCAACAATTGTCAGTGAGGTATCTTATTGAGCCAACAAGAACATCATAGTTTGCCGTATAAATTGTGGCACGGCCTTGCTTTTGGTTTTCAATCAATCCCGCCTGTCGCAGCTTATCCAAATGAAACGAAAGCGTGGCATGTGGCAGCCCCAGTTTTTCACCAATAAGCCCAACAGCATAGCCTTCAGGCCCCTTTTCCACCAATAAGCGGAAAATATCCAAGCGGCTTTCCTGTGCCAAAGCATCAAGTGCATTTATAACATTTAATTTATCCATATATCTAGAAATATAGATACTTAATACACATTGTCAACTATGAATAAAGGGGCTGCCCCATAAAATTTCAGAATCCCGGTAACTGGCAATACCGTAAAACCATTTTATACGAGCATGTTAGCCTGAGAAATTCCGAACCCGACTTTGCTCCAGCATGCGACGGCGATCCGTATAGCGACCTCACTCACGTTGCATTTAGACGCATTTAGAAATATTATCTGCTGATGATAACCGACTATAAACAGCCAGAAAGAACCCAAACCAACTCATTTTTTTATTTCATCCATTTCTGTCGCATTTCCCACTGATCAATCGGCGTTAATGGACCTATGGGGCAGTGATGCTCTTTTGTTGGCCGTTTTGTGATTAAAGAAAATAGATGGTGAAAGGCGCGCATTTCGCAACCGGGTGTGCGGAGCACAGCGGCAAACATAAAAGCCAAGCCCAAATGGCTAAAAACATACAGCTCCCATGCATGGACAGTGTGCGCTAGCAGATAAGTCTCAATCGAACCTGTTAGCGCATATCCGGTGCCTGCTGCCACAAGCATAATCGCAATGCTTGCAATCGCAGGCCATTTTTTCCACGCACGGGAAAAACCAATATTAATCACATAACTGACGAGAATAAGCCCAGGCACGATGCCGTTCCAGACAAGCTGCCGGATTGTACCAGTGTCGGTAATTAAATCCTGCCTTACCCCCCAAAGAGCAAATACGTAATACAAGCACAAGGCGCCAAAGCCGATGCGCGCCAAACGGCCAAATGGACCCGGCTTTGGTAAAGAGCCACATTCTTCCAGTTTGAGATCAGTTGTTGCCATTATTTACTTTTTCTTCGTTTACCCGGCGCAGCACGATAGCGTGCTGACATCTTTGTCGAATGTTTGGGCTGCGAGCTTTAACCCTTCAACGCCGGTAAGATATGGGAATATGGCCTGTCCCAAATCCGTTGCAGTCATGCCTGCTTTAAGGGCAATCACAACGGTTTGGATTAACTCGCCGCCTTCTGGTGCTAATATATGCGCCCCCAATAATTTGTCTGTGTTTTTGTCAGCCACAAGCTTTATCAGACCGCGTGTGTCCCGTGCCGCCAGATAACGCGGCACATGGTCAAGCGTAATAACACTTGTTTTAATGCTGTAACCTTGCTCATTGGCCTGCACTTCAGTTAACCCGACACTGGCTACTTGCGGATCGGTAAAAACAACTGAAGGCATGGCAGCATTATTATAGCGCTGTGTGTTACCGCCTGTTGCATTCTGGGCGGCAAGCTTCGCGCCGTAGGCTGCCATATAAACAAACATATCTGTGCCTGTAACATCGCCAGCAGCGTATATTTTACTGTTCGTGGAACACATCAAAGTATCAACCTCAATACCGCCGTTTTTAGTGAGCGAGACACCTACGTCTTCAAGTCCAAGGCCAGCCGTGTTTGGCTTGCGTCCGGCAGCAAGTAAAACGCTGTCTGCTTCCAGTGTATGAGTTTTGCCATGGTTTTCGTAGTGAAGTCTAACGCCGTCACCGTGCCGTTCAATAGATTGGTAGCCAATGCCAGCGTATATAGTGATGCCTTCAGCTTCCAAATAGCTTTGCAAAGCTTGGCTAATTTCAGGCTCCATATCTGGCACCAAGTGACTGCGGCAGCATAAGATGACCTTAACGCCGGCACGGGCAAACATCTGGCCTAGCTCGCACCCGATTACACCGCCGCCAATGATAATCATCGAACCGGGGAGGGTTTCAAGGTCGAGCGCGGACGTACTGTCCAGATGATCGACGGTTTCAATGCCGGGGATCGGCGGCACCCGGTTTGACGAACCGGTGGCAATGATAATCTTGTCAGGCGTGTGAAGCGTGCCGTCCACCTTAACGCCGTCTTTGGCTAGCTGTGCACGGCCTTCTATATAATGCACGTCTGGATGAGCGGGCAGAACGTCAATATATTTGGCTTGGCGCAGTTCTTCAACAAGCTGCTGCTTGTGCGCGACAACGGCCTGCCAGTCGAGCACTCTGGCCGTGGATGTTATGCCGTGAAACCTGGCCGCATGCGGGGCCTGATACAGGGCCTCCACAGCACGGATCATGGTTTTGGAAGGCACACAGCCAACGTTAACGCAGGTGCCGCCAATGATGCCCTCACCAACAAGTGTTACAACAGCTCCAGCTTCCGCCGCTGTAATAGCCGCAGAAAACCCAGCCGAGCCTGCACCAATAACCATGACACTTGTTTTTGTCTCAGTATCTTCAGATGTGCAGCAACCGCTCTCTGGCTTGTCAAACGCCATATTAGGAACCTTGCTCATCTTTTAGTATTGCAGGATATCCAGCATTTTCAGAGGCTTTGGCAATGTCTTCAATATTTGCTTTTGCGGGATCAAAAACCACTACAGCAGTTCTTTTGTCATAGTCTGTTTTAACTGAAGCTACGCCGTTAACTTTTTCCATGGCTTTGCGCACCGTAATCGGGCACATGGCGCAGGTCATTTTTTCAATCTCGAAGGTCACCGTCTTTTCCGCAGTTTGTTGGGTAGCTGGTTTGGCCTCGTCAGCAAAGGTAGCTGTGATCGGCAATGCCATACCAAGTACGAGCGCAACCGCGCATGTTTTGATTAAGTGTTTCATCTTCATTCTCCTTGTTTAAAATTAAATGTATTCACCCAGAATCGGTGCCCAAAAATCAACGCTCAGCGCCAGCAGAACCAGCACTGTCGATACCCATAAAACAGTTTTAATGACACGCTCAGATTTCTGCGTCGCACAGTAGCCCTCAGCGCATTGTTTCTTTGGCTTAAAGTAAACTTGCCAAAAACCGACAGCCAAAAATCCAAGCGTAACCACTGCAAAATAATTCTTGTAGGGCTCCATAACGGTGAGGTTGCCAATCCATGAACCGCTTACACCAAGCATCAGGAAAACAAACGGCAATATGCAGCATGATGAGGCCAATATAGCCCCGATCGCACCAAGGCTGGCACTCCAGTTTTTGCTGTTTTCCGCTGATTGTTTTATATCACTCATTACAGTCATCTTTCTCTATCTATCAAGTGGGGGATGCTTCAATTCTTGTGATCTCAATCAGTTGCACCACGCCTTTATATATATTATGCTACACTCTGTATTAATTACAGGGTAAAGGGAAAAATGACCGCATCTCGAAAATGTGAATATACGAGGGGCAAGTTGGCAAAAGAGAGCGGTGTCAACTTGGAAACCATCCGCTTTTATGAAAAAATTGGGCTTATGCCAGACCCGCCGCGCTCTGCTGCTGGTTACAGGTGTTATTCAATAGATCACCTGAAACGATTGACATTTATCCGTCGTTCCCGCGAACTTGGTTTTACCAACAATGAGGTTGGCGGTCTTTTGGAAATGGTAGATGGCTCCTATGCGTGTGATGAGATAAAGCAGATCGCATTAGAGAATGTGAAGCTCATTATAAAAAAAGTGCTCGATTTGAAGAAGATGCAGCAGGCGCTGGAATCAATGGCGGCAGAATGCAGCGGCGGCGTTACACCAGACTGCGCTATCATTGATCGCTTGCTAGAAACCTGATCTCAAGCCATTTTATATATTCATCCATCTGTCAGCAGCCAAGATCAAAAAAATAAACTACCAAGCATTACTCAGCTGCATTCAACCTTGTAAAAATCTTCCATCACTTTATCCGTCCAGATAATCCAGCCCTTGAGCCCTGTTATGCTCAAGGCTGCGATCCCGTTCGCGCTTGCGTCGCATATAAAGATTACGAGCACGTAAGAGATCATTTTTTCTATCTTCCGCAAGGTTACTTTCCAGAATGGCCTTTTCCGTCACACGGGACAGGGCCTTCTGCCTGCGGATGACTTTATCCCGAATGATGGCTTTCAGCTCAAACGGGACATCGGTTCTGAGTTTCATCATCTCAAAATCATTCAGCGCGATATTCAGGGCGCGGCGGTTGGCTTCAATCCTATCTCTATGGTGGCCCAGTTTAAGCTGCTGCTCACGCCAGCGCTGGCGTTTTTGGTCCAGATAACGGAAGGCCCGTTTGGCTTTTTGCCTCTTGGCGCTGTCTTTGCCAATTTCACCCCGACCGTGCATCCGACCGATTAAGTTGGGATTTTCTTTAACAAGTCGATCAGCAATCTTAACGCCGTGAACCTGTTCGAGTTTGCGCCATTTTTTCAGCGCTGCTGACGGATTTCTGAAGATAGGCCTTAGAGACTCCAATACATTTTTTTCTCGGCGCTCATGCCATATATCCAGAGATCGAAACGCTTGCTTGGCCTTGACTCTTTTATCTGAATCATAGGCTATCCGCTCCCATCCATTCATCCGGCCAAGGATTTGTGGGTTTTCACTAATAAGACGCTGAGCTTCCTCAATCCCGTATGTTGTTTCGAGTGTGCGCCATTTTTCTTCGGCTGCTTCTGGGTCTCGGAACACCACCTTAAGAGACTCCATTAAGACCTGGCGGCCCTTCTCTTCACGAGCTTCCATAAACGGGAGACCTTTTTGCAGCCGCTCTTTCTCCCACTCCAACCTGCTTATGCGACGTTCACCGGCACGGTAAACCGCTTCAACCCCTGACCAGTAGCGATAATCCCAATCGGCGGCTTCAAGCTCCCGCACGGGATCACCACGTTTTTGGTCCACTGCCTTTTGCGCTTCGTAAACGCGCTCGGCCCGCTTGCGCTCAGCAGGTGTCATCGCATCATAGCCTGGGATATTTGCTTCTGGCGCTTCGCCTCGTGCCAGCTCTTTCATGCGAGCGGCCATGTAGGTATCAAAACGCTGACCAAAGCGATCTTCTAGCTCGTTTAGCCGCACCCCTTTACCCATTTGTGAAAGTTTGGCGAAACGCTCTCCATTTGTGAGAACCAGCCCTTGCCCCTTGCGCTCCAGAAACACGCCCTGTGCACCAAGGCGTGCGGTTAGGTCGTCCCAGTCTTTGGCGTTATAGAAATGACCCTGAACTTTCTCTCGCAGGGCTTTCACCTGGGCCTTATCCATTGCAATTTGCGGGGCACGCTCTTCGCGCTTCGCCTGCCAATATTCCCCTTCTGGCACCTGGCCTGGTTGCTCCTGCTTCAGGGCTTCCACAAGGTCAAAATCATCCACCCGTTCTTTATCGCGGATGCGTTCTTTTTCCAGTGGGATATTGAGGCCGCGCTCACGGGCAATATCTCGGCACAGCTCAGTCAGTTTGCGCCCGTCATTATGACGATCAAACGCCTTACCTGTTTGAGGGTGCACACGGTTAATCAGGAAGTGCATGTGGGGGTGCTTGGTGTCTTTATGGGCATAGATCATCATCTGGTGTTCGGTCAGACCCATACGCTCTATCGCCTCGCCAGCAATTTCCCTCATCACTTCTGGCGGGACTTTGCCACGCCGTGCGTCATTTGGGTCAAAAGACAGAACAAAATGATAGGTGGGCTTTTTGCAGCGCAAATTTTGGGCTGCGGTTGCCTCCATAATCGTGGCGGCGGCAATGGGGTCTCTGGTTTCCAGATTGCGGACCTCCATCCAATCAACGCGGTCTGGTGACTGCCCCTTGGTGCGCCCAGCCAGATAAAGCGCGGATGCTTTAAAGCTTGATGGTTGCTTGGCTGGGATTTTGAAACGCATGGATCAGCCCTTACCCCTTACCACCCGATAAGGCATCTTCCAGCGGCTTTAGGGCCAGCTTGATAGACTGTATGGCAAAGGTACGTTCTTCGGCTTCAATATCTGACCCGCTGTTTGCTTTTCGTGCCAGGCCATTGATTGCATGACCTGCGCCGTTAAGAGGTTCAAGCTGGGCTTCCATAACCTCGGTCAGGTCGGTGCGGCCAATAAATTTTTCAACCAACTGGCCGCCAATATACCGCGCCCATTTGATATAGCCTTCATTGCCGGTGGCATCGGCAAGCTGGCGGAAATTTGTGGCAATGGATTGCAGCTCATAAATGAGCTTTTCAAACACAAGATTGGTGACGGGTTTTGACCTGGGCCGCTTGCCCAGAATGGTCGCACGGGCATAGGGGCCTGCCAGCATACCAGCGGCGCGGGCCATGTCTTCCACACGCGCATATTCCTCTGCCGTGAGCCTTACACTCAGCACACGGTTGCGCTGGTCTTCAGGAGCCTTTTTAGGACGCGCCATGAACATTCTCCCATGCCGTTTTAGCGAAGCGCTGGCATGACCACTTTAGCCTGCTGCCAAGCACAAGATGAGCCCGACTTGAGACCTCCCCCCAATCTTCAGATGGGGATGGTCGAATGCCTAAAGGGTCTTTTCGCAAGGAAACTCAAAGCCATTCGGGCTGAAGGGTTTTCGTATGCGAAAATACATCTTGCAGTCAGCCTGAGCTGCCAAGCACCTCCGCCTTTTATGGAATATATCAATAATTCCAATACTATAAACGACAGCGACACTCTATAATACGCATACACAAACAGCAAGAGGCAATAGCACACAGCAAGCCACAATACTGGCCATTACGGCGCAACACCGTCAGGAATGACTTGGGAAAAGTAGCTGACAGGTGACTGAACAGGCCGTTCAAGGGCTTGCAAGCGCCAAAAATCGTACCCACACCTTAGGTATCAACACTTCTTCAGTACCGTTTCAAACGCCTTGGCTTATGCCTGCGCTTGAACGCTGATTTTCACAAACTTCAAACACAGGGAACCGCCACGGAAACGTGCGCGGCATTTTGCTATGAGCAATCAATCAAGACTCACTCTCAAACCCGAAACTGTAGGAATAAAATCCATGCTAAATGATGGCCGAAGAATATACGGTCTTGGGTCCGATAATAATATCTATCGTTGGTTTGACTCAGATGGCTTCTGGGCTCTTCATTCACTCAAAAAGCCACGAGCGTAAATCAACTGTTAACGAACAACCGTTCCCGAAAGGGAGCGGTTTTTGTTTATTTAATAAACAGTCATTTTAGCGTTCAAGAGTACGTTTCTTTTGTTTATCCAAACGGAGACTACGCTCAATATCCATGCCCATATGAAGCACCCGGTTTACATATACACTTTCACCAATAATTTCATAAACAATGTAATGGGAGCCTGACGATAAAAGCCTTATTTGATTACCAAGCTCGTCATTAGCAGGGCCTATGGCGGGATGAACGGCTAACTTTATTAATTTACTATTGAGTTGGGAAATATATTTTCGCCGCCCAAGCTTCCCCCATTGCTTCAAACTATCTCGTTTGATTTGACTCACGTCTTTCTTAGCGTCATCAGACATGATTAATTGATATTTTTTAGATAGGGTCACTCATCATCTTCAGCGTCAGGAATTTCATCCAAAAATTTTGTAAGCTCTTCCTTGCTGTTAATTGCAGTATATTCACCACGAGCAATAGAATCTTGGCCTTTCTTTATTTCTGCACGCAATGTATTGAGCCGTTCCTCATGCTCTTTATCTTCGTTAGCCATCAGTCTAAGCGCCGCACGAATGACCTCACTGGCATTGTTATACAGACCAGAGTCAACCTTGTTGCGGACCATTTCTTCCAGTTTCGGCGTTAATGAAATATGCACGGGGCAAACCTCCAAAATTTTTAGCATTATACAAATTTTGACAATCTATGTATATTTCATTCTCATGACTCGATGATTTTCGCGGCGTGATTGCCGCTTCAAATTGCAGGGTGGCATATTGAAAGAGGAAACGGGATACTCAGAAAACACCGGCTGGTTAGCATCTCTGCTGATCCAACTGGCCACGGCTTATCAAAAGCTTGCCCCTGACTTCATCCGCGACCGCTGCCGCTATGAGCCTTCCTGCTCAACCTATTCAAAACTAGCACTCAAAAAACACGGGGCCAGGAAAGGCCTTTTATTGACTTTAGGGCGGCTGAAGCGTTGCCGCCCGCCAAATGGTGGAGAGGATTACCCGTAAATCTCCCTTTGTTTACATACCCTGCTCAGGAAAGGACATTCTATGGAAAGGTATGAATATCGCTGCGTCAATGCACCCACTGGTATTGTGGTCCGTAAAGAACCTGACCGCGATCAGGCCATCAAAGCCTATGAGAATATTATCAACCAGGAAGCGGCTGAAGGTTGGGAATATGTGGGGATGGACAGCTATACCACGCATATCAAGCCTGGCTGCTTTACACTTGCCCCCGCCCAAACGCAGGAAACCCATCGGATGCTGGTTTTCAAGCGCCCCAAATAAGCAAAAGGGGGCGCGTCATGGAACCAGCCATACTCTTATTCTTTTTGGTGGGCGGTTTAGGGCTTGCCATATATCTATTCTACAGCATGAGGTCCAGCTATAGAGAAGGCTATCAACGCGGGCAAGCTGAGGCTGTAGCCAAGGGGGCCAAGCCCTGGGGCAAACCAATGTCCCATACCTTTGGCTCCGCCTATATTATGACCCCACAACAAATTATTGATGCTGGCCTCGGCATGGCCCCTGAAACATTCCAGAAACGGCTCAAAGACCATGATCTAGGCTTTCTGATTTTGGGGATGACCCAATATCAGAAAAAATCAGCGGGTATTACGTTTGAGCGAGCTGGCCACCTGCTGACCATTGCCCCGACACGTTCAGGCAAAGGTGTCTCGGCGGTTATTCCGAACCTGCTGTTTTATACAGGCTCGGTGGTGGTGAATGACATTAAAGGTGAGAACTATGCCGTGACCGCAAGTTGGCGGCGCAAAATGGGCCATAACGTCTATATGTTTGCGCCTTTTGCGGATGAGAACTTTGACGTTTTCAATAGCAGCCGCTGGAACCCATTTGATATGCTGGTTGATAGTGACGATCCGTGGGAAGATTGCCGCTATATGGCGGAGCTTTTGGTCCCAGATGAGCGCGGCAAAGATGATTTCTGGTCAAATGCTGCACGCAATTTCCTGACGGGACTAATTCTTTACCTACACAGTCAAAGGCAAAAACAAGCGCCTATGCTCGTGGATATCCGTATCCTGCTTACCCAGAATGAGGCAGAATTTCTGGAAACACTGCGCGATATGGCGGAATGTGGGGACACCAATGTGGAACGCGCCGCCAATGTAATGTGGCGGGCGGATGATAAGGTGCGCGAAGGCATATTAAGCACGCTTGATAGCCACCTGAGTTTCCTAGATAGCAAAAAACTGGTGGCCTACACACATGATTCCACCATGAACTTCAAAGACCTCAAAGAGGACCTTTGCTCGATTTATCTTATCCTGCCGCCTGAACGGCTGCGGACTTTTGCGCCGTTCGTGCGCCTTTTCATGGGTATGGCCGCTTTAGAAATGAAGCGCACCCGCAAAAAGCCTGAACAGCCAGTCCTGTTTATGATTGACGAGTTTCCGGCAATGGGCCGCATGAGGGTGGTGGAAGAAGAGATTGCTTATCTGGCGGGTTACGGCGTGAACCTGTGGCTCTTCGCCCAGGATTTAAAGCAGATTGCCACCATATACGGTGACAAGGCCCAAAGCATTATTGCCAACTGTGCCGTAAAGCAGTTTTTTGGCGTTTCAGACATTGAGACAGCCCAGTTTGTCAGCATGATGTGTGGGGAAACCTCTATCCCGTCTATCAGCTATTCAAGTGAACAAGGGCTATCCATCAAGAATGGCAATCGCACCCTATCCTCTGGGGCTCGCCCGCTGCTCACAACAAATGAAGTGATGAGCCTGGACAAAGATACTCAGCTTCTGTTTTTCCAAGGGCAACAGGTGGTCATCGCAGGCAAGATGAATTATCTGATTGATCCATTATTCAAGGGCTCGGACCAGACACCCATCTATAAAGATAATCCGTTTCACTATTAAAAAGCCCATTCCACGTTGGTCTTATAAAAACAAACAAGGCATGGGCTATCTATTAATCTGTCTCAATGTCCTGTGGCATATCTGAAACGGGTCGATGTTTTTCAACCCATAAAACAAAACGCTCCCGATCAATATAAATACGGGAGCCAATGCGGATGAGGCAGGCCTCAAAGCCATTTGAGTTGCCATTATATATCCACCAGCGGACAGTCTTTTCGCTAAAAGCAGGAAACGCCATGACCAGTTGGTCGATTGTGAGGATGTTGTCACCATTCATGGATAAACCCTTTCAATAGTTGGTTCAGCTTATCCTTTTATGCAGTTACATTTTTATTTTCGCTGACATGTAACTGCGCATGGCGCAGAAGCGAACATAGGCCTTACTCTCGCTGCTTAATACCATTTATATCTGAGAGTTCTGTTATGTCTAGCGCTGCCTGTATATTATTGGCGGCGCAAAAACTAACATTCTGCCTTACCCTGATCCAAGAATATTTGTTGAGGTTTACTGTCCAGACCTGTCTTTTCTTATCGCTGAGTGGTCCAAATTTGGTCCAAAAACGGAATTTGGTCCAATTTTTAGAAGTCGCTAGACAAAGAAAAAGGCCAGTAACTTATTGAAGTTACTGGCCTAATGTTTGGTTGCGGGGGCCAGATTTGAACTGACGACCTTCAGGTTATGAGCCTGACGAGCTACCGGGCTGCTCCACCCCGCGTCAATGTTTTATCC
>MDSW01132353.1_pt1 | contig 51228 bp, 45 predicted proteins | sample 811171 | NCBI WGS metagenome assembly MDSW01 (sample SAMN05326641, study PRJNA326480) | marine metagenome | isolation source: seawater | place: Atlantic Ocean: North West | collected 2012
CCAGCCATCGAACGGCTCCGTGCGTCGATTTGTCGACTGCCCGTTCGCCTGGCGAAAGCACCGATGTCTGTTTTTGCCTTCAAATCAGACGTTCCCTAGAGACCTTGATGTTAAAGACGGACCTGGTTACGAATTTGAGGTCGACGAGTCACGTCAAAAATACTGCGGTCGGGTGATTGTGTCTTTTCATAACAAGGTCCAGAACTTAATTCGGAATGCATCGACCGTCTTGCATAAGTGCTACGTTGCCGAAGTTCTCGAATCCGCCTATAAAGACGATGAGTTTCCAGGTTATGACGAAGTAGATCTTGCGTGGCAGGACCTTGCTCGTGTGATTGACAATAAGGTATGGAAATCTGCGTTGGAGAATCAGAAGGGTGTGTATTTGATTTCCGACCAGAGCAACGGGAAACAGTATGTTGGGTCTGCTTACGGCGAACAAATGTTACACGGTAGATGGTCGAGGTATGTGAACAATTACCATGGCGGAAACGTAGAACTTATGACGCTCGATGATAACCACATCCGTACGCAGTTTAGATACTCAATTTTAGAAACGTATCGCTCAACAACCGCGGACGACCTCATTCTGAGAAGAGAAAATTGGTGGAAGCGAGTTCTGCAAACCAGAGAATTCGGTTACAACAAGAACTGACATATTCTTGGGTCGAATCATAGGCTCTGATGTAGAAGTTCAGAGGTGATCTGAAAGATAGGTCAGGTTCTGTAGAAAAGCAGACGTTGACAAGCCATCGGCGCCAGGCCCATGTCGACCCATTACGGCCGTACGTCCCGCTTAACCTTTGAGGAATGGTCGCGGGGTCGCCAGTTCATCGGCATCAGGTAAACGATGAACAGCTGTCAGATGGGGTGCAGAACGGATCGATCTGGCATGCACGCGCAGCGATTGGTCGATGATGGCCGGGCTGTGGAGAAGCGGACCGCGACTTGCACCGTTTATCCACGTTAAGTTTATACTAATAACGTGTGATCAGATTGCTGATTAGGAAAGGCTGGCGTAGTTTTTTGGTTCCTCTAACAGATAGAGCGTGACGCGAAGGTCGTGGAATGCTTCGGAGCGAAGGGTGGATTGTAGGAAGATTTTTTTTGAGGACATGGGGTACGAATGGGTACTAAAACATCTCCCATTTCTCACTGTTGTGGTCGGTTTTTTGGTTTTGGTTGCTGGTTCTTTTTTTGATTGGAAAATAGCGGAAACTACTGGAACCACGGTGCTCGCCGCGGGTGTTTTTTCCTCGCTGCTTAAGTCATATCAATTCAAAGGAGTTTTCCATCAAGACCTTGAAAGTATTGTATATTCGGAGAAATACTTGGGGACGCTCAAAAATCCATTTGTAGTTCTGAGAACACTGATGCGGGGCCAATTAAGCGATCGGTTTCCCGGTTGGACGGAAGAGTACTTGGATGTGGTCCTGCAGGAGTATGTCCCCACAAACCATACATATTACATTGAGGATATTGAGCGACGTTTGCATGTCACTAGAGACGAAAACGATGTGGACTTCCTGCTGCTTGAAGATGTAGTGACCTGTCGATACTACCCAGACTCTACGGCAGGAGACCACAAGTATTCCATACCCGCGAGGATTCGCAAGGCGGCGGTAAAAGGCGACCAGTTCTTCGATAGTCTTACCATTGAGGTCGACGGCATAGATTGTACCGCCGCGATTTCAGAGTCTGAGCCAGTAGAGATAAATGAGGGCGGTGAGCGTTTGCTGCTGTTCGAGCGATCATTGCTTCTGCCAAAGACAGAGCGTGAACGGCCTTATTACGATATAATACGTCGATCTAGACGGCGACAGAACATCGCCGAAGATCCACACATGCGAGTTTATGCACAGAGTTTTATTAAAGGGTACGCGTTACGCATATCAGGATTGGATGAGTTGTTGGATCAGGGGGTTTGTTGTGAATTTATTAATTCTGGAGTGCGTGTGAATTTCCTTGATCACAATGGAAATGATGAAGTACCGAGTGACCTGAACGGAGATTTCTACCGGTATACGCCCGAGTTGATATTGCCTAGGCAGGGCTATATACTCGCGTTCATCGTACGTGGCCAGCAAGGTGGTGAAGCAGAAAATGCTTAGTACAGAGGGAATGTAATACGACGGAGCCCGCTTAATAGCGGGCTTTTTCGTATTGTACCCACACTCTTTGCAGAGTCGCTATTTCGTGTGTGCGATGGTTCGGCTTTACTTGCCAATTGATGGCGTTCATACACAAGACGCCGGTAGCGGTAAGCGCTTCCACGTAGTGAAGCTCGGCCACCTAGCCTGAGAGGATAGACAAGCCCTTGGCATCGACGACCCAGGGGTTGTTCCGGACCGAGGTTACTAACTGTAGCGAGCTCGGGAATAGTGGCTTAAGATCCGTCTGCCAAATCCGTGTGACGTCGGTACTAATCTCCACAAGCTTCGTTAGTGCCGCACTGCTTCGAGTGCTACTAGGGCGCGACGCGATCCCGAAAGTCTTTCAGCCAGGCTTGCACCATGGCGCTGAAGGGCGCTGCATCACGGCCCATACGGGCCATCTCAGCTATCGTGTCTTTGGCCAGATTGCGCACCAGTCGACTCCCGCGGCTTAGCATATCGTCGTCACTCGACGCCTCTGCTTCCATTTGCTCCGCCAGGCCAAGCATTGTCACAACAGCCGTTTCCAAAAACTCTAAACGGCGCAGGACCTCGGTGCGAGCTTGAACAAGGTCAAGACGATTCAGGCCATAGACATGTATGGAGGTCGCCCCTTTTAAACTGAGATCATCGTCTCCACGAAATGGCTCGTGTTGGGAAGCTTCGGGCAGCTTTTTCGGCAACAGAAATGACACCGGCGACTCTTTGTCGAAGTAATACTCCAAATGATCGCCAGGGTTTGGTTCGCAGGGGTTCAACAGCAGTGCCTGTTCTTCTGACAGGGGCCCCTCTCCGGGTGTTAACAAGCGCGTTCCTGTTGGTGCGAGGGGAAAGCTGTCCATCTTGCCGCCGTTTTGTCGCTCGGACGCGCTGAACTCAAATGCGTCCTCTTGCAACTTAACTTGTCGCACATCACCAGACGGGGTTATCTGTTTGCGGCGTCGATTACAGTCGATGCAACTAGGGAAAAGGTTGGACCACTCCATTGCGAGCCACCAGTACCCGGGATGATTTTCATCCTCGGCCACTGCTCCTTTGGGTCGATAATGCTCCACGTCCATGGGATGTACGCTGGCGTAGGGAGCTTCGCAGTAAGCACATTTTCCGTGGAACAGTTCATGCAACGCCTTTTTGACGTGGGCGTTTTTGTACGCGCCGAATTTATAGGTTTTGATTTGCGCTGGGTCCGGCGCCTGCCCCGGAGGCTGATAGTGATTCCTGGCCCTCTCGAACTCTCGCTCCGCAACTTCGAGGTACTCCTCAGGCGGTTGGTCGGGTCGCTCAACGTAACGCATCGAATTCCATCAGCGCGTCGATGATGTCTTGTCGGGTCTTGCCATGCAGAGCCTTGAGTTGGACTTGCGTGGCCTCACGCCGTTTCGCCAGATAATGCTGTATGGCCTCCTGTACGATGCGGTGCACATCATTATCGCCGATGGGTAAATCAGCGCTGAACTGTCGAAGGTATTCCTCAACCTCTTCACGTTCCTCCTCCGTATTGGCGCCTCGCGCAAGGATATCCTCGATTCTCGCGCGTTTGTGTTCAGCCGTTGCACTTTCGGTGCTGCGAAGCTGAAAGAAATCCGCGGTGAGGAGTTGTTGAACGGTCCAGCCCTGGTTGTCCGGCAGGTCCACTAACGCCTCGGTGAAAACCGGCAGGCCAGCTTCGCTTTCGCCGCCATGGGTTTGTTCCATGACCAGTACTTCGCCCGCTGCCATGCCGCGCAAACAGAGCGGGTCGTGGGACGTGGCGATAAAAAACACATGTGGCAGGGCTTCACGCAGGCCGGTCATGATTGACAGCTTCCAGCGGGGATGTAAATGCGCTTCGATCTCGTCGATCAGGACTACCGCACGGGCGGTCTCCAGGGTTTGAAATTCGGGGTTGAACTGCCGGTTCATCAACCCCTGCATGATGTCGCACAGCATGGCCAGGACGGACCGAAATCCAGAGGAGACGATTGATAGCGGGGTGCGCTGGACGATGCGCGCGTCTCCGTCGCCTCGATGCGTGACAACAAAAACGCGCTTGTCGTCACGCTCCAGAACGTCGAACTCCCCGTCGATGCTAAAGACCGAGCGCAGGGCGCGGGTGACCATGTTGAAGTCGCTCTGATTCAGGCGAACCAGCCATTTCTCGGGATTGGACAGGAGGTAGTCGGCCTGAAACAGCGACCGCACATGGCGGTGGAGATCGTTCCGCCGCTCCGTTTTCAAGTATTGGCGAAAGGCACCGTAGGCAAAGATAGGCAGCGTCGTGGACGTACCATTTTCGTGAAACCCTTCGCTGTAGCGACCCTGGCCGTCGCGGACAATCTTGAGTGAGAGCTCTGTCCCGTCGTCATAGGTCAGGTCAACCTGGGCTGTGTTGAATGGGGACCGGTCGCTGCCCAGAAACTGGGGGTCGAGTACCAGGTGTTCGGCCTTGAGCTTCAATCGCAATCGCCGGTCGATCCCCATCAAAGCCAGTGCGAGCGCCTCCAGCAATGTGCTCTTTCCCGACGCGTTTTCTCCAAGGACCAAGAGGGACGGGGCGGGCGCCTCCGTGGAGGGGGGCGCATCGGGTACGGGGGGCATGGAGAGCGTGAGGTGCTCCAGGGATTTAAAGTTTCGGATCGTGAGTTTGTGCGGAAACGCGCTGGTTTTCTTCGGGCGAGCCCCAAGCTTCGAAATGTCGATCTCGGGCGGCGCGGCACCCATGGCGATCGTCACAGGGTTGGTCTCGGATTCCAGAGCGGCTATTGCTCGATCCATGCGCTCGTAACCATCGGAGAGCTTGCGGAGAGAGGTCAGCGCGCCGTCCAGATCGGTGGGGGCGCGGCTTTGCCCAAGGGCGCCTTGCAGTAGCTCCCGCAGAAGGATGTGCCACGCCCCGGTGTGGCGCCGCTCACCCAGATATTCTTGCGATGCCTCACTGTCCCGGCCGCGGAACATCTCCTCAAGGGATGCGAGTTGCTCAGCAAAGGCCTCCGCTCGCGCTTCAACCAGCGCAGGTCGGTCTAGCTTGAAATGATCAATGGTTTCACGCCCTCGGCGGTCACGTCCCCTAACGGTGCCATTGGGTAAGAAACGGAAATGTCGCCATAGCTTGCGGTCATAGCAGGGGTCAACGAAGACGGGGTTTTCGTCGAGGGGAAAGCTCGGCCACCGGCCATCCTCGCGATCATGGAAAGTCCGAAGCTCTTCCAGTTCCGGGAGAGGCGCACGCTGACCTGAGCTCACGGGGAAGTGCTCGACCTGTTGTGGCTCACACTCGCGACAGAGCGGATAAAGGTTTTGCCAAGCATCTTTCAACCAGGCGTAGTAAAGATGAGAGGTGCTTGTATCGCTGACCGGCGTTGCGTTGGACGCGGGTCGAAACCGGTGCATGATGGGGTCGGGTCCGGTGGGGGTTTCGCAAAACGCACACCGACCATCAAAGAGTTTCAGTAGCGCCTCGATGCGGTCATCGCTGATACTGTCGGATGTATCGAAAGTACCTGTTTTTGTCGCCATGCGAGACTGCTGCACGGCTGCCTCGCCCTTTTCGAAGAAATCGATCAGGTCCTGCCGTCCGCGGCGCGCCTCGGTACTGGCAAACCATGCCGGAGGGGGTACCTTGTCTCGTTCAACGTATCGCATTGAGGAAAGTTCAAAGCTCCTTGGCGAGGATGGGGGTGTCTTCCTTCCTGTCACCCCAGAGTTTTTGCTCCGTGGTGTGTCCCGCAAGGTTGAGCGACTGTCGCAGTGCTTTGAGCGTTTCGTTGGCGGTATCGTCAATGGATGCGTGCCAATAGTTCGTGTGACGAAACCCTGGGGGTTCGCCGATCTGGATTTCCACATCCAGGGCGCCGCGGCCAAAGAGCGGCGAGACCTTGCCGGAAATGATGTCACCCCGAATTAGCCGACGATAGGGAACATACACATTGGTCCAGACGACGGGCGCGAATACGGCGGCGTGGTGTGGACGTCGACTATCTGAATTCAGTGGATAGGAAAACCGTTCGATGGGCTTCCCCCCGTTTTCCCCTGCCTCAAAGATCGGCGGAGAGGTTGGTAGCTCCCGTCGCTCCTTTCGATCGTCCAAATCAGTGGAGTTGGCCGCCATCAGCACATCCGCTTTTGACAGCGGTGAGCCCAGCGTGACCAGATCGCTCACCAACCAAAGGGGATCGTCATCAGCTGAAAGCTCGGCAAAATACGCCCGCTGCGCCTCTCGATAGGCAACGCGGGCGGTCCCCACATCCTTGGGCGCGGCATCGCGGAGCGCGAGGCCAGCTAATTCAACATCATGCAATGCGGCGGCAGCGGGGGTGTTCGCGGCATGGTACTTCTTGCAGGCTGCCTGGGGGAGTCGGTTCCACAGGAAGTTCACGATGTCATAGGCAATGACTGATCCCAGAGAATGGCCAACGATCACAATGCGATCATAGTCATTACTGGCGCTCAGCGTCTCGAGAAGCTCCACCCCTTCTTTGCGAATTTGTTGCCGCACAGCGACATTGCCCGGTGCGGCACTGAGGTATCGGGCCGCATCACCTGCATAGGGCAGGATCTTTATTGTCAGCAGTAAGCCCCCGATGCTCGCAAGGATGGGTAGGCCGACTACCAGCCAGGGGTGAATCGTCACTCCCGGGATTCGATCCTGTGCGAACCACAGTATGGCGAGCGCTAGGGTCGTAAGGAGCAGAAAACAACCAAAGGACCAGACACCGAGGAGCCTCTCGGGGACGTTTCGAGGGTGCCGCACAAACAGATCTTTCAGCCAGGCTAGCAATGCAGCGACCGTATGGCTTTGCATATGGTGTGCCCAGTAGAATTCAAAAAAATCCATGCGTTGCCGGGTCCCGGCGCTGGCTTGCCGTGTGGTAATCCGGCGCAATTCATAGGAGCCGGATACCAGTTCGGGTTTTGAAAAAACCTCAGCGCGTGAGGGGTGTACCAGTTCCGCGTCGTCGCCCCATACAGCCTTCACGAACTCCGGGAGCGTCTCCATCGGGCGTTGTTCACCGATACCATGGATAACGACGACGGCGATTTTTTTGCCAGATGCTTTAGACAAGCGGCTCTCCTTTTGGCTTGAGCGCCATACAAAGGGTGGCTAGCGACGTCGAGCGACTGGGCAAAAAACACCCTCCACGACGTGTGAAACCAGCATAGCATTTCGTCGCCGATTGTCATGGGAAGCACTGTACTCGCTCGGCGAGCACGGGTGAATGCGTTAGCGGGTGAGAAAGTGGCCGGTCAGCGCAGCCGTCGCGGCTTCGCTAAATGGCATCCAGTATGGCGAGCTCCAGAAAGGCGCTGGCCGTCGCCAACACCGTGTCTTCGTCTGGGGCGCTACCCTTGCCGATCTTTATCGCGTAGTAGCGAGCGACCCGGATAAGCACTTTGGTCCACAGCGGCAGTTGTTCCGGGGCCAACGGATCCAGCCCTTTCTCCTTCATTGCGCGGGCCACCACGGTCTGCACAAACCCCTGTTCTGGTGGCGTCAGTCCACTGCGGGCCAGCTCGGCATTCACATCCAGAGCAATGTATTTGCCGGTCAGAAAGTCCAGTAATTCCTCCTGAGTTGCGTTCACGGGGTAGTGCGCAGTGATGTAAGCGGTAAGCGTTGTCAGATTACTCCGCCGGGGCTTCGTCCCGGTAAACCACTTACCTGCCGCCACCGGCTGAATACCCGCCGCGTTGACCAACCACTTGGATCGACCCTGGCCCTGGGGGGGCACTGAGAGTGCATCAAGCAGTGCATTGAGCCGGTCCGCAAACGCCGAGTGAGCGTGGGCCAATGCTTCCAGGTCGAGGAGCATGCTCTGTGTCACTAGTGTGGTCGCCATGCGCACCTGTGTCGTCGGTCATCCGAAGCGGTCAATTCTATATCTATTGTTGACATTGTTGCGTTTATCACAGAATCTATAAACCGATACTAAAACAATGCATACATACATATAAACAGTGACTAGGTGCCTCGCGTTATTCAAGGGGGAGCTGTCATTCCGTACACAGGGGACGAGCATGTCAGTAGACGAGGTGATCAGGTATTTCGGAAACAATGCCTCGGCCGCGGCACGGGCGCTCAATACCACGCCGCATAATATCTACCGCTGGCGCCGTGAGGGGCAGGTGCCGCGCGGTCGTCAGTATGAACTGCACCTAAAAACCCATGGTGCCTTGAAGGCCGAGGGGTTTGATCCGGATGCCGACTACCTGATGATCGGACGGACACTGGCGCAATGAGTCGGGCATGGTTGGCAGCTTATGTCGTGCTATCCGCTGCGGTGTTCGCTGAAGAGCCCGAGGTCTTGATCACCCGCCAGATTTCCCTGTCAGAACGCGCGCAGGTCTGGGGGCTCAGCGAATCCGAGTTCCGCCACTACGAAAACCTCATGGCGGGTCAGCGGGGGCACTGGTCACCGGGCCTCGATCCCATTACGGCGCTGGGGGTGAGCACCGAGTCGGCGGTGGAGCGCCAGCGGTTTGCGGAGTTGTTTGTCAAAACCGAGTTTGAGCGCACTCGAAAGGAACTCGCGTTTCAGGTCGCGGTGGATACCGCCTGGCAACGACTCTACCCGCAAACACCACGTCTATTGTCCCCCGGACGTTCTCTGCAGGCACCTTCAGCGACGCTCTATCCGCCACGGACGGCATTGATTCTCCGCCTGACCGATACGCAGGGTCGCGAACGGCTGATCAATCTGCTCCAGCGACGTTCGGAGCAACTTGACGTGCACGTGGTCGGTACTCGCGGCGATGACGCTGCGCTGCGTGAATGGGCCGCGGATTTGCCACGGCTCGAGCAAGCGCTTGCCGAAGGCCGGGTGACTCTCAACCACGGCGATCAATTCCGCACGGAAGTCGATCTGCCGGCCCTGTATCGCAGGGATGGGGTAGGACAATGGGCGCGCGTCGAGTGATGCAAGCACTGGTGGGCGCAGTTCTGGGAGGCGTTGCGATATTCGCGATCGCCGACCGGACGCACTATGACGGGGTCGCTGATTATGTCGGCGTACCCAGGGACATTTTTTATGCGATGGCGTTGGCAGAGTCCGGGCGGGCGCGGGATGGGCACTTCGAACCGTGGCCCTGGAGCCTGAACATCGCGGGCGACGCCCATTTCTACCCCGATCGCGACGCGATGTTCGCCGCCCTGATGACCGCACTACAAAACGGTCAGTTGCGTGTCGACGTGGGTCCGCTGCAACTCAACTGGTACTGGCAATTCGAGCGGATTGACTCGCCCTGGCGGCTTACGGACCCCGTGGTGAATGCCAAGCTCGCTGCCGCGTTCCTTAAAGAACACTATGAGCGGTCCGGTGATTGGTGGTTGGCGGTGGGGCACTATCACCGCCCCCGTGAGACTACTGACGTGGATCGGGCAACGGCAGCGGCCTATCGCGAACGGGTGAGGTCCCTGTATACGCGCTACGCCGAGAAGTCCTCCCGGCGGAGCGGGTCCATCACGCTGGAGGTGGCCGATGCGCATTAGCCCGCTTCACTTCCTGCCGTTACTCATCGGGTTGGCGTTTGCGCCGACTCAGGCCGCACAACCCATCAGGGCACCGGTGGTGGTTTACCGCGGACCACAGGCGGTTGCGGCGGCACCTTATATTCAATCGCTCGCCCAACCACGGCCGCAAAGCAACCGCCGCGCGAACACTACGCCAAAGCCGGGTGTGATGCCCCTTGAAAGCCGTTTGCCCCTTATTCCGCGGCAACTGCGACTGGGTGCGCCGTCAGTGCAGCGGACCCGGGCACCGGTAAAACCCTTCTTTATTATGGGCATGGATCGCGCCAGCCTTGATTGGCTGGCCAGGACACTCCCGACTCTACTGTCGATCCATGCCATGGGCATGGTGGTTCAGGCGGCGAACCGGGACGATTGGCTGCTACTGCAAAACAAGGCGCAGGCCGCTGGTCTGACACTGGCGTTATATCCCGACACCGGCCTGAAGGACGCCTACGGCATTACGACCTATCCCATGCTGGTGGTACCGCCGGGTATCCTGGAGCGGGATGACGTCGGGGAGGGCGGGCCATGAGCGCGCCGATCGAAGCCCTGCTGCGTCCCCCCGTGGAACAGTCCGCCATCGCGACACACCTGGCGCTGGCCCTGTTAGGTGTGGGTGCGCCCCAGGTGCTATTGCTGCCGGGCGGCGTCGGTTATGGCCTGGCCGCTGCTTGCTCCCTGCGCGCTCTGTGGCTGTCCCGGCGCGTGACCCGCTTGCTGCGCTACCAGCGCCGCTTACGGGTGTTGCCGAGCTACCGTATCCACCCTAAAACACTCCGTGCCCCGCAAGGCGAGCTGTTCCTGGGGCGGGGTTTTCTGTGGGATGCACGGCATACACAGCGCTACGCCGATACTCAGCGCTTCGAGCACGCCCATTTCGACCGCCGCGGCCTGTTTTATAGCAGTGTGCGGGCGACGGTGGACGGTGTTAGTACCACGCCCCTAAAACCCCTGATGACGCCACTGAACAGCCAGTGGCTGCTGAATCCCTTTCCACCGCGGAGCTATGTGGAGGGCAGCCCGGAACTTCACGGGGTCGGCCTGTTCGAGAAGGAGCAGGACGTTACCCTGCAGCAGGCCGAACGAGTCGCTCACACCTTTGTTGTCGGTACCACCCGGGTGGGTAAAACCCGCCTGCTGGAAGTGATCGCCAGTCAGGATATCCGGGGTGGCGACGTGGTCATCGTCTTTGATCCCAAAGGGGACGGCGATTTGCTGGCGCGCCTGTATACCGAGGCCCGCCGGGTGGGCAGGGCCGGGGAGTTCCAGGTGTTTCACCTGGGCTTTACAGAGCAGTCGGTGGCCTACAACCCCGTGGGCTCGTTTTCCCGGGTGACGGAGGTCGCGAGCCGCATCGCCGGGCAACTGCCCAATGAAGGGAATTCCGCCGCGTTCAGGGAGTTTGCCTGGCGCTACGTCAATGTACTGGCCAAGGTGCTTGATGTCCTTGGCGAACCCATCAACTACCAGGTGTTGCTGGAGTGCAGTACGGACATCGACGCCCTTGTGGTGCGCTACCTCGCCTGCGTGGCCCGGCAACACCAGTTCGAGGACTGGTCCGAACAGCTGGCGGACCTGGTCGCGAGCGAGGCCAAGATGCCGGTGCAATACAAAGGCCGGGATCGCACGGCCTGGGCCAGTGTCGAGCTATTTCGGCGCAACGGGTTCAATGACCCCACGGCAACCTCGCTGATCAAAACCTTTGAACACGACAAGAGCCACTTTGACAAGTTGGTGGCCAGCCTCTACCCCCTGTTGGAAAAACTCACGTCCGGTCCGGTGGCCCAGCTCCTCTCCCCGGAAAGTAGTCCCGAGGACACCAGGGAGCGGCTGTCCTGGAAACGCGTGATCGAACGTGGCGGTATCGTCTATGTCGGTTTGGACGCGCTCTCTGACCCGGATGTCGCCAGTGCCGTGGGCAATGCCATGTTCGCGGATCTTACCTCGGTAGCGGGTAGCCTTTATAAGGACGCCCAGCGCGGTGCGCCCCTGAAAAAGGTCTGCGTGCATGCGGATGAGTTCAATGAGCTGGTGGGCAGGGAGTTTATTCCGCTGGCCAACAAGGCCGGCGGCGCCGGGTTTCAGTTGACCGTTTATACCCAGACCCTCTCGGACATCGTCGCCCGTTTCGATAACCCGGCGCGGGCGGGGCAAGTGGTGGGTAACCTCGGCACCATCATCATGCTGCGGGTCAAGGAAAAAGCCACGGCGGAACTGCTGACCACACGCCTGAAAGACGTCGAGATCAACCACCTCATGTTGGACTCGGGCAGCACCGACAGTGCCGACCCCACTACTGATGTGCATTTCACCTCGAGTACTCGCCAGCGAATCTCCAGCCAGCGGGTACCGATGCTCCACGCCGGGGACCTGGATGCCCTACCGAAAGGCCACGCCTTCGCTCTGATTGCCGGTCGTCTCTACAAACTGCGCCTGCCGTTGTTTTCCGATGAGGCGGAGCTGCCCAGCGGCCTGCAGGCGATGGTTGAGGCCATGCGTCGGGACTACCAACACGGTGACACGGCGAGCACGGATTGGGCGACCACGACACCCCTGGGTTGGCAATCATGAGCCGTGATACGACCGTTCGCAACGCGCGGGATAACGCACCGGCACGACCGGTCAAGCGCGGGATGTTCGGTAGGACATTGGCCACCCTGGGGGCGTTGATGGGCGCGGTGTTAAGCGCTGCACTGCTTTCCGTGCTTCTGGAAGGGGCCGGCATCGCGCTGGGTTGGTGGCCGGATACCCACAGTCGTGATCTGCTCATCATCGAGCGCGGCTATATCGAGGCCCTCGATGACTATCCGCTGTCACCGCTACGACCCACCCAACTGACCGCCCTGGCCTGGGGCCAGTTCGACCGGGGTCTGTCGTTTGTCGGCATCACCGCGACGGTGGGCGCTCAAGGGGTGGCAGCGATCAACACCGTGAAGCTGTTGCTGCTGCGTCTGGTGATTGTGGTGCTGGCTCTGCCCGGTTACGCCCTCGCGGTTGTGGCAGGTCTATTTGAGGGTCTGGTGGCCCGGGACATTCGCAAGTTCACCGGCGGCCATGAGAGCGCGTACGTGTTCCATAAAGCCAAACGCTGGATTACGCCGAGCGTGATGCTCACCGTGACGCTGTATCTGATGCTGCCCTGGTCGGTGCCCCCAGCGCTGCTGTTCGCGCCGACCCTCATGTTGACCGCCGGACTGGTTTACATCGCTGCCAGTCGGTTCAAAAAGTTTGTGTAGGAGACCGGGACGCTATGCCACTGATGAGCCCCGCACAACAGAGTGCCTTTGACGGTGCCAATGGCAGCGGTCACAGCGCCGCGGATGTGCACACCCTGGTGGTCTCGGTGCTGATGGTTCTGATGTTGCTGTGGCTTGCCTGGGTTGCGATCAGTGCCTACCAGCTTCTCAAGACTCCAGGGATCAAAACCCCGGAGGCCGCCGGCAAGGTTGTCCGCGCGGCATTCATTGCGATGGTCACCATGGCCGTCGCCAACATCGTATGGGGAACCTGAGAGGACCTGACTATGCAACGAATGAATATGGTGATCACCGCCGATCGAGGCAGCCCGGCGCGTCTGCGTGCCAGCCAACAGTGCCTGGGATTGCACGTCACCGGCCTCCTGCTGGGAGCCGGTACCACCGGCGCACGGGCCCAGGGCCTGCCGACCACGGCACCGCCTTCCCGCGGCAGCACGGACGGTGACTATATCGGGTTGATGCAGGACTACGCCTTTGATATTGGCGTCTTCATCGGCCTGGCGCTGGCCACCCTGGCCATGATCGTTGTCGTGAAAAACACCTTAGGTGCGTATTCCGAAGTGCAGGACGGCAAGGGCACCTGGGGACAACTGGGTGTCAACTTCGGCGCCGGCGTGTTGCTGTTGGTGTTCATCGTCTTTTTGCTCACCGAGGCGGCGACGATTCTTTGATGCATGCCCGTCGCGACATCGACTTTTTGCCTGACCGGCTGAACGAGGAGCCGGTCGTCTTCCTGTCGATGACTAACTCGGAGATCAAGTACGCCGCTTTGCTGTGTCTGGGCGTCTGGGTGCCGGTGTCAACGTTGCTGGGTGCGCTACTGGGTTTTGCTCTGATGGGTTTTGCCCTGTCGCTGGCTTTCGTGTTTGCCAGTCTGTGGTTGATCGGCAAGCGCCTGCGGGTCGTCAAACGTGGCAAACCCCGCCAGTACCACGTCCTCGCGATCCAGGCCTGGCTGCAGGATCGCGGCCTGGCACCGCGGACCCTGATTCGGGAAAGCCGCCGCTGGGACATCCATCGCTGGAGAACGCCATGAGTCGATACGATAGCCTGGTTCATTCCAAGGAGGCGATGATCCGCCTGCTGTTGGGTGTGCTCGCGGTCCTCAGCCTGCTTCTGTTGGTCACCCTGATTGGCTGGAGCCGGGCGCCCGACAATATCCGCCTGCACTATCCCCCGGATTTGAGCCGCGGCGCGGTGCAGCAGCTCGGCGATATCCCGAAGGCCAGCATCTATGTCTTTGCCCACTACGTGTTTCAGCAACTCAACCGGTGGCCTGCGGACGGCAAAGAGGACTACTACCAGCAGATTCACCGCCTGCGGGCGTTTTTTACGCCCGCCTGTTTTGAGGAGCGATTGCAGGACCTGGATGATCGCGAGCGGGAGATTGACGGCCGACAGCGGTCGGTCTGGGAGATACCGGGTCGGGGTTTTTCCAATGCCCGAGTGCAAGTGGTGGCCCCCAATCAGTGGGTGGTTGGCCTCGACCTGCACGTGCAAGAGACCTATCGGGGCGAGCGGGTCAAGGATCGCCTGATTCATTATCCCCTGCGCGTGGTGACCTACGACGTCGATCCCCAGGCCAATCCCTGGGGACTGGCGCTGGATTGCCTGGCCGATGTGCCGCGGCTTATCGAGATCAATGAACCAGCAGGGGAGGGCACTCTATGAGCGCGATGGGACAACGGATGCGAGGCATGGTGTTGCTCTGTCTGGCGGCCGGTGGCCTACTCATTGGCGCTGCACAGGCGGAAACCGTGGTGTGGCGCAAGACGCCCATTGCGGTGGAGTTGGTCGTCGGCGTTGAGCAGTTACTGATCCTGCCGAGCAACGCTGAGGTGGGCCTGCCGCCCGCGCTGACTAACCCCAATGTGTTCCGGACCCTGGTCACCGGTGGCGCGGCCTACTGGACAGCGTTGGAACCCTTCGACACCCAGCGGGTGCAGCTGCGTTTAGAGAGCGGTGAGTTCCTGCTGTTCGATGTCAGCGCCCGAACCCTAAAACAACCGCCAGTGACCGTGGATACCCTGCACGTGGTGCTGTCGGAGAGCGAAACCTACCTGGGTGGACTGGGCTCGAGTACGAGCGGCTCGCTGCCTGGAGAGACCAATCTGTTTGAACTGCTGCGCTACGCCGCCCAATCGATCTATGCGCCCCAACGTCTGATCGCACCGCTTCCGGGTGTGAAAAAAGTGCCGGTGGGTCTGGCCGGCAACCTGAATAAACTCTATGACGCGGGCCGTCATCCACTGGTGATCCAGCCCTATCGGGCCTGGTCTGCGGGCGACTTCTTCGTCACGGCCTTTGTGGTAACCAATGAAGCGAGCCACCCGATAGCGTTGGATAACCGCCGGATTATGCACACCCCCCATGCGCACCGTACCGGGGTGGATCCCCACTTTATCGCCAGCGCGTTCTATACCCGGAGTCTGTCGGGTCGTAACACCCGGACTACGGGCGACCACCGCACGGCCTTGTTCGTGGTCACGGACCGCCCAATCCGCACTGTGATTCAGGGGTTGGGCCAATGAGTGCGATCGGCGCAAATCGCTGGGTTCAGGCTGGCAGTGCTGCGCTGCTGCTCCTCGTGCTGCTGTTGCTGTTTCGGGGCTGCGGGAGGGAGCACCGCACCACGGAGGAGGTTCTGCGGGTGGCCGGTGGCGATCCGGTGCCCCGAGGGCTGGCTGTGGATCTGGGCGTTGAAGGTGACACCGAGGCAGACACGGTAAAAACCCTGGTGGCCGAAGTAAAAAACCTGCGTGATGAGGCCGATGCCCTGCGGGACTCCAATGTCGGGTTGCGCAAGGACAATGCTGAGCTGCGCAAGATGGAGTCCCGCCTGGGGCGGGGCCTGAGTACGGAGCTGAACAATACCCGCCGCGAAGTGCAGGCCCAGCTGGATGACGATGTGCAACGAGTGCGGCAGCAGCTGCGTGAACTGGAACAACAAACGCGGGCCGTTGAAGGTCGCCTGGCCCGGGGTGAGTTTTCTACCAGCGGCTTTGCGGCGAGTGGGGCGGGCACAGCGACCGCCCCGGCTGCCATTACCTGGGTGGCGCCGCTGGGTAGTGGGATGGGTAGCGCGGGCAACAGCTTGAGCGATCACCTGAACCGGGTGACTGGCCGGGACGGTCAAGGCCTGCCGACGAGTGCCCGTGTTGCTGCCGAGGCAGCCCTTGAGCCCTGGTACACGGTGCCGCGCAACGCGACCCTGATGAATGCCACTGCCATGACCGCCTTGGTGGGCCGGGTGCCCATCGGGGCTCAGGTGACCGACCCCTACAGCTTCAAGGTCATCGTCGGGACCGACAACCTGGCCGCCAATGGTATCGAGGTACCTGAAGTGGCCTACGCCATTGCCAGCGGCAAGGCGGTGGGGGACTGGACCCTCGGTTGCGTGCGCGGGGATCTCCACTCCCTCACCTTCGTGTTCGTGGACGGGACCATCCGGACGGTGCCGAAAGCGGAGAACGTCTACGAGGGCAATACCCAGCAAGCCAACATTGTCATCGGTGAACTCTCCGACGAGTACGGCAACCCCTGTGTGGTGGGACAGCGACTTTCCAACGCCTCCACCTACCTCGCCCAGCGCATCGGGGTGGTGAGTGCCGCTGCGGCGGCGGAGGCAGCCGCCGCCAGTCAGACGACGCAGATCACCACCTTCGGTGGCGGTGGCGCCGGGGTGGGCAGCATTGTCACCGGCAGTATGGGCGAGTACATCCTCGGTCAGGCCATTGCCGATGGCGGTCTGGAAATCGCCCGCTGGCTGGATGAACGTCAGACCCAGCAGTTCGACGCCATCTATGTTGACCCCGGCGCCCGGGTCAGCCTGCACATCACCGAACAGCTGGACATCGACTACGACCCTAACGGTCGGCGCACGAATCACATGAGTGCCCGTCAAGGAGACTACCGTGCACTGGATTAAATCCCCCGCTCTCCTGACTGCTGCGCTGGCGCTTGTCGGCTGCGCCAGTCAGGAGACCCTCCTCCCCGAGACCGAACACACCATGCTGCATATCTATCGCGGCGCGATGACAGCGCAAGGGCGGAACGATCTCGATCCCCTCCAGATGGCAGATGTTTGCAGCGTGCTCGCGCTGCCGAATGAGAAAATGGCCATCGAGGACTGCGAGCACACGGTACGCGATCACGTATCCGCGATGTACCGGCACATCGACGCACAACCAGCCGGAGAGGATCTCGATTACCTGCCCTATACCCGGGAAGTCGCCACAGAAATCGACAACCTGTTCCCGCGCCTCGAAAACCCCGACATTGTCATTTACGTCTACCCGCACCTGGCGACCCGTACCCGCGCACCCATCCCTGGCTACAGCACGGTGATCCCACTGTATGACCAGGTGCATTACCGCCTGCCGGGTGAGTCGCAACGCAGCACATCGGCGGCGCTGGCCGGTACCGCCGTGGCGACGGGCCTTCCAAAAGACATTCCGGCGGGCACCGGCCACAGTGCGCCTAACGATAGCTCTGCCCTGGAGCGTTATCACAAAAGTAGCCACCTGGAGGGACGCCCCCAGACACCGGAAACAGCACCGGAAACAGCGCCGATAACCGCGCGGGATGGCGCTGCCGGGGAAGCACCCGGCGACGCCAGCGTGGAGGACGAGCAATGACCGCCTCGGAACCGATACCCCGGCGTGCGGATCCGGTGCGCAAGCGGCCGCTATCGAAAACCGCGCAGCAAGGCCTTTTCCGGCGCCAGCGCTCCTTCGTGGACTTCCTGCCCTGGGTGGAGGCGCTACCGGAGCACAAGGCGATCTTGCTGGCTGATGGGGTCAGTGTCGGCGCCGTCCTGGAAGTGACCCCGATTGGCACCGAGGGACGTAGCACTGACTACCTGGGCCAGGTGCGCGACACGGTGCAGGATGCTCTGCAGGACAGCTTTGATGAACACGACACCGCGCCCTGGGTGATCCAGACCTACACTTTCGATGAGCCGGACCTCGAAGGGCCCGCCAGTGCGGTGGCGGACTATGTGCGTCCCGTGGCCCGGGGAACCGAGTACACCGAGGCCTATCTGGCCCTGCTCAACCGCCACTACCGGGGGATCAGTAAGCCCGGCGGTTTGTTTAGGGACGCGGTGGTGACCCACAGCCCGTGGCGCGGCGCGGTGCGCCGCAACCTGCTGGTGCTGTACCGCAAGCTCCCGACCCACAAACGCCGACGGGGTAAGCACGAACCCGCGATGAATCGCGACATGGCGTTGTTGGATCTGTCTGAGGCGGTGGACAAGTTCACCCATGCCCTGCAGCCCGCCGGGGTTCAGCTGCGGCGTCTTAGTGGCACGGAATTCCACGACTGGCTGCTGGGTTTTTTCAACCACGGCACGGATCTGTTTGGCGGCGATCTGAAGGCTTTTATGCACGAAACCCGACGTGATGACGAGACGCTGCCCTACGGAGACCGGTTCGCCGAAACCCTGTTCTATGATCACCCGCGCAGTGACCAGGATAACCAGTGTTGGTGGTTTGGCCAGTCCGCCCTGCGCTGCCTGTCCATCGATGGTTTGCGCCGGCGCCCCGCGGTCGGGCAGGTCACCGGAGAGACCCGGCGGGGGGATGGGCACAACACCCTGATCGACTTCCTGCCGCCGGGCAGCGTGTTCGTGAGCACCCTGGTAGTCATCCCCCAGGACACCCTGGAAAGCCATATCCAGGCCATTGACGCTTCGGCCATCGGCGATAACAGCGAATCGGCCCAGGTCCGCAAGGATTGCGAGACCGCGCGGGAGATTCTGGCCTCCCGGCAGAAGTGCTACCGGGCCCAGTATGCCGTGTACCTGCGCGGCGATTCAGTCACCCAACTGAACGAGCGCACCACGGCCCTGCGCGCTCGCTTACTGAATTACGGCTTCCGGGCCATTGCGCCACGGGATGACTTCACGGCGCTGGATGCGGCGATCCGCAACCTGCCGATGGTCTACGACCCGGCGCAGGATGCCAGGGAGGGCTGGCGGGGCGCCCAGATCACCCTGGTGCAGCACATGGCCAACCTGTCGTGCTGTTTTGGGCGCGCCCGGGGGACCGGCCATCCCGGGATTGCGCTGTTCAATCGGGGTGGCGAGCCGATGTTCTTTGATCCCCTCAATCCCGCCGACCGCCAGAAAAATGCCCATATGCTAATCCTGGGGCCCACCGGGGCGGGCAAGTCCGCCACGGTGATTGCCATGCTGGCCCATGTGATGGCGATCCACCGACCGCGGCTGTTCGTGATCGAGGCCGGCAATTCTTTCGGGCTGCTGGGGCAGTGGTTTGCCTCCCTCGGCCTGTCGGTTAATCAGGTGTCCTTAAAACCTGGTGGCGGTGTGTCCTTGAGCCCATTTGCGGACGCCCACCTGCTGCTCGAACTCGACGGCCCGGTCTTCGATACCCTGGAGGCCGCACCGTCGGAGGACGACGAGGACGAGCCCCGGGACATCATGGGCGAGCTGGAAATTGTGGCCCTGTTAATGATTACCGGCGGCGAGGAGCGCGAGGCGCGGGAGATCCGCCGGGCCGACCGCAGCATGATCCGCCGGGCGATTCTGGAGGCGGCACGGGCTGCCCATGCCGAGGACCGGGCGACCCTGACTCAGGATGTGCGCGACGCGTTCTTTACCCTCGCAACACAGGCCCAGACCGATCTCGAAGCGAACAAGCTGCGCAACATGGGCCAGGCCATTGATATGTACACCCACGCTTTCAACGGTGAGGTGTTTAATTCGGTGGGTACTCCCTGGAAGGAGGCGGACGTCACGATTATTGATCTGGCCACCTTTGCCCGGGAGGGCTACGAGGCCAACCTCGCCATTGCGGTGATCAGCTGCCTTAACCGGATTAACCACATCGCCGAGCGCGACCAGTTCACGGACCGGGAGATCGTCGTGACCATCGATGAGGCCCATGTAATAACGACCAACCCGCTGCTGGCGCCGTTTCTTGTAAAGATCGTAAAAATGTGGCGCAAGCTCGGCGCCTGGCTGTGGAGCGCCACTCAGAACATGGAGGATTACCCGGCGGCCGCCAAGAAGATGTTGAACATGGTCGAGTGGTGGCTGTGCCTGGTGATGCCCAAGGAGGAGGTCGAGGCCCTGGGGGAATACCGCCAGCTCGACGATGGCCAGCGCGCGATGTTGCTCTCCGCCAGCAAGGCGCCCTTGAAATACACCGAAGGGGTGCTGATGACCGAACGCCATGAATACCTGACTCGCAATGTGCCGCCGTCCTTGATGCTGGCCCTCGCCCAGACGGAAAAGCATGAAAAAGCCACGCGCAACGCCCTGATGCGCGAGCATGGTTGTTCCGAACTGGCCGCGGCGCTGAAAGTGGCGGAGCAGATCGACCGGGCCCGGGGGATCGGTCATGCGTAGGGTGCTGCCTTCGCTGTTCCTTCTCTTACATCTGGTGTCGGCCCACGGGTTTGAGGTCACGGTCTTTACCGCCGAGGATCTGCCGCCGCTGCGCGGGCTCGAACAGGCCAGCATGGTTTATACCCTGGGTGACACCCGAATGCCGTTGGCGCGGCTGACGTTTTCCAACCCTGATAATGCCGAACAAGCAAAGCGCGCCGCATTGCATCGACTGAACTCGCCGGCCGGCCAGGCGGTCCTGGAGGCGGTACGCGACAAAGCGACTGCGGTGGCGATGGCGCAACTGCTGCACATCGAGCGCTTGCCCGCCGTGCTGGTCTCGCCGGGCTATGTGGTGTACGGCATTTACGATGTGGCCGAAGCCCTGCGTAAGGTGGAGGCTTATCGTGCGACTCCGTAGTGCGTGTCTGCTGTGGCTGCTGCTGTGGTGGGGATCAGGACCGGCCAGCGCCCAGATAACCGGTGGTAATGCCACCGTCAGCTCCGGCGAGATTGTCACCGCGGCTTTGGACCTTACCTGTCAGGCTTATCGTCCTATCGGTCTGTGTGTGTGGATGACGTGTACTCCGCTGGGGTGTGAGTTCGACTTCTCGGTGCGGGCGGAGCACTACATCCCCGAAGTCGTGGTGACCGCCTATCCCTTTCTCGGCAACACCAGCTGGCCAGAATCGAGTGGCTTTGCCCGACGGACCGAATTTGCACAGGACGGCGGTGCCAGCGATGAAGGTGGCGCGTCCGTGCGCGAGCAGGCGCTCAAGTTCAAACACAGCGATGTGATCGGCTCGCCGGGTGTGAGCAACTACTGGCGGTACGCGGCGGCCAGCACCGAGGCGCTGCCGTTCTGTACACCGCTTACCTTTCCGATGACGCCCTATTTCGTCAGCAGTTTTGACCCGGCCTGGCGCGATCCCACGGTCGAGGCAGGGCTGTCGCTGCTGCATGTTTTCGAGCGGGTAGGACGGGGCGCCGCCACCTTTGCCAACCTGTATCCGCGTCACGGCTTCGTTACCCAGAGCCATGACTATAAAAGTGCACTGACCGCGGCGATCCGCGCGATGGATATCGTCAGCCAGGACTACCAGCCCCATGTCTATGTGCCCCTCGATGCGTACGGCGCCCCGGGGCAGGGCCAGTGGTCGCCACAGGGGCTGGGAGAGGTGCGGTATCAGCAGCTGACGCCGAGTCTTAAGGCCTGCGCGGTGCTGCCGGATATCGACGACACCCTTTATCCCCACGATCCCTATACGGGGCGGTTGAACCAGACCCGTGGCAACGCCTGGCAGGTGTGGCGCCCTTACCGCTGCTGCGAGCCCGCCGGGGCCGCACTGATACTGACGCTCTAGGAGACGTCGATGGCTCCCATAGTTCAAAGGCTCCTGCCGCTCTTCGTCATGCTCGGGACGGTGTTTTCCAGCGTTGGGGTACAGGCTACCGACCAGACCTTCTATTACGGCATCGGAGGCGGCGAGCCAATATCCCGGCCGGCGAGCAATCGCAACAGCACGGTACGGGTCGGTGGCGATGTCGCCTGGAACACCGATCTAATGTGCGGGAATTTCGACATGTCGGTTTCCGTCAGCGAGCAGCTGGCGGGAATCAAGGGTTCATTCACGGACATGATGGACAATGTCATCAGCTCGGCTACCGGTGCGGTGGCCTCCCTGCCGGCGCTGGTGATCCAGCGGGTAAACCCGGCCCTCTACGATCTGCTGCAAAACGGAGTGTTGCAGGCCTCTGCAGAATTCCAGATCGCGCGAACCTCTTGCGAGGAACTGGTAGGCAAAATGGAGGAGGCGATCGGCAATGACCGCTGGGAAACAGTTGCCCGGGGCGGTTGGTGGGGCGAGCAATCCGTGGGTGGTGCGGAAATCCTGCAGACCAAGGAAGGCGCCGATTCCGATGGTATAGACCGGGGTGTGGTGTGGGTTGGCGGTGGACGTCGTGGCGGTCGCAATCAGCCGCCGATAGCACCCGTCGAGGATGCGGCCCGGGCGGGCTACAACCTGCTGCTTAACCGCACGGCCACCAACACTACGAGCACAACAGCCACCTGCGCCGGGGCAGCGATCTGCGAGGAATGGGAGAACCCGCAGGCCTTTGCCGACTGGGCGGTGCGCGTCGTGGGCGATAAATCCATCCGCACCTGTAGCGGCTGCGACAAGATCGAGGTGCAGGCGGGAATGGGCTTGGCCCACGAGGTCGCCCGGCTCTCCGAGGACATCGACATCGAGCTGACCGCACTGGTGGCGGCGGCCGATGCCCCCTCCGCCGCAGAACTGGAGGCTGTGTCCGGTGGCCCCAGCCTGCGCATCTCACGCCCGGTAATCGAGGCGCTGCGCGAGGAAAACGTGAACCTGCAGCCGCAGCTGATTACCCGTCTGGCCGGAGAAATGGCGTTGGCCCGGACGATGGAGCGAGCCATGATCGCTCGCCGCGCTCTGCTTGCTGGTCGCGATGAGCCCAATGTGGCGAATGTCGCCGTGGGCGTCGAAGAAATAGAGCGCTACATCGGGGAACTCGAGCAGGACATTGACAACCTGCTCTACGAGATCGACATCCGCCAGCGAGTGGCGACCAGCATGCCCGCGGCCCTGTTGCAGCGCCAGGCCGCGCGCAACCAGGTCATGCAGGTGGAGCCGGTACCGCCTTCGAAGTTCCGCGACGGGGCGACTACGCCATGAGCTGGCGCTGGGCGCGCATTGCTCTGGGCTGGCTGGCCCTGACCATGGCGGTACTGGTGGGGATGAGCCTGGTCCTGTGGTGGTGGGGCATGGATCCCCGTGCGCCGGGAGATCGGGTCGGTGAGTTGAACACCGCGATTGGGCCCTGGCGCGGGGCGTTACAAGTCTTGCGTGTCATCCTCTGGTGCCTGGCCGGGTATTTCTGGGAAACCCTCGGAAAATACTGGCTCAGGCTGACCCCGGATCAACTCCGGCAGTGGATGCGCCTGCGGCGCACCGTCGTCGGTGGGTTGCTCATCCTCGAGGGACTGATGGTGTTCAGTCGGCTGTTGGGCGCGGGATAGGGAATAGAGCGATGGGCGTAGCGAGTTACTTTGAGTTTGTGACGACGCTGTTCGGGTGGATTTTGTACCAGGGTATTTGGGCAGTGTTGGTGGATACGGGAATTGTGTTCATCCCCCTCATCGCCATGGTGCTGGGTCATGTCCTGGACAGTCACAAGGGCGGGGACGATGAAGGATCCGCCGCGATCCAGTCGCTCAAGAAAGTCGAATCCGACTTTATTGCGATGTTGGGTGTTCTGATATTCGCGGCAATCCCGATGCTCGATGTGGAGCTAACCGATATGGAGTACCACAAGCCGGCCCTGCGCTGTACGGATACACCGGAAACCATTCCGGGCACGGCGACCGGTACCACCTATGATGCCACCCTGGCGACCATCGCAGATGAGACGGGCGCCATCCCCCTGTGGTGGGCGATGCTGCACTGGGTGTCGAAGGCGGTGACCGCCGCGTCGGTGGCGGCGATTCCCTGCTCCTACGATGTGGCGAGTGTCGAGTACCGCCTGGCTGAAGCAAATCTGGACGATCCGGTGCTCAACCAGGAGTTGGAGCAGTTCAAGAACGATTGCTGGCGGCCGGCGTACTCCCGCCTCAGTCGGACCACCATGGCGAGCCTCACCACGGCGGAGAAGCAGGACGCGACCTGGCTGGGCTCTGAATATCTGCTGGGTTCGGGGTTGTACGATCGCTACCACAGCACCGTGCCCAACCCGCAATTCGCCTTCGATGCGACTCGGGACGCGGGCTACGAGGCCTATCAGGTGGAGGGCGGTTTTCCGGACTGTCGGGCGTGGTGGAGCGATGGTGCTGTAGGGCTGCGGCGCCGGGTGCTGGATAACATCCCGGCGGATCTGCGCAACGAGATGATCTACAACGCGGACAACCTGATCCAGGAAACCTCGACAGTGACGCTCAGTGCATCGGAGCGGGAGGATGTGTTCCTGCGCAAATACCTGGCCGTGAAGCGCGCCTCGGAGGCGGTGGGTTCTGACATGCCCCTGGCGGTGACCTACGGCGACGGTGCTGGGCAGGTTCGCCAGGGACGATTCGCCGACTGGCGTAACAGTGAAAACCCAGTTCTACAGCGTGCGGGTAACGTGCTCAACACCGGCGCGAGTTTGATTCTTGGCGAGCCGGTGCGTGATGCCGGTGCAGCGGGGGTGGCGCTCATCGGCTCGGCCCTGAAAGCTCCCGCGGCGATGGGGGAAGGCTATGCCATGCGTAATGGCATCAGCCTGTTCCAATCTCTGGCGCTCATGATGATGATCATTGCCCTACCGTTCCTACTCATATTCGGGCGCTATGGCCTGCGCGCCCTGATCACGCTTAGCGTCATCTACTTCGGGTTCCATTTTCTGACGTTTATCTGGGCCGTCGCCTTCTGGGTCGATAACAACCTGATACATCTATTGACCAGTGCGGGTGGCCTGAGCGTGTTCGCCTCGGGTACCAGCGTCACCCAGTCATTGATCCTGCTTTATGTATCCCGGTTTTTGTACATCGTGTTTCCCATCCTCTATCTCACCGCGGTTGGGTGGGTTGGCTATCATGCGGGAACATCGGGCTTGCTAGAAGGGTATGGTCAGAAGTCAGGAGCGATTGGTGCCGCAGGTGGTCATGCGGTTGGGCAGGTAGCGACCAAAGTCGCTACCAAGGGGAAAGCCTAGTGGTCAGCTATGGACGTCGTGCGTGCTATGGGGTTTTGAGAAAACTCGAACACCATTGCGGCCATCACCATGAGGTGAGTCATGATACTGCTTCTGAACCGGGCCAGGGAGATGATCGTCCTCAGTGTCTGGGAGATCAACGTGACGCAGGACCTCGACAGCAGCAGAGCCAATCTCGCTCACGAGACTGGTACAGGCGCGCATCAGCCCAAAGAAAATGTCTTTCATCGTCATCTCACCGCCCTCCAAGCCGGTGTGTCGGCTTTTCAAGCGTAGCACGACAAACCGGTTTGGAGGGCGGTGGATTCAGGATACGCCCGTTCCGGCTGGTTCCGCAAAAAAGGCGCGATACGCGGACGCATTGGCCGGATCAGTGTCAGAAGTTTGTTTCATCACATACCGCCAGGAAGTTGGTCTATGCAGCGAACAACACTCATGCTTGAACTAGAGCCGCGCCAGGTGAAGGCGTTGCTGGCCTTTTCCCGGCAAGTCTCGCGAGATGACGTCAAGCGCCTGTTGGGCGAGAACGTCGACCCGGAGCCAGTGATCAGTGCGCTGGAAGAGTTCCATTGGCAGCTGGCGTTCTCGGGAAACCGTGAAGCGTTGGAGCTGGTATCGCGATATGGATAGCAGGAGATGTAAAGATGCTGATACTGGCCCGTAAGGTGGGTGAGGGACTCCACATTGGCAATGACACGACACTGGTGGTCGAGGCGATCGCACACGGTGAAGTCAGGTTTCGCGTGGAGGGTTGCAAGGTCACATCCCGGGTGCGGGAGAAGGTGGCATCGACGGGGCGCTCCCTGCCGATGCTTAGATCCCGGGGAGACCGATGAGAGTTTTCGTCGCTGAGAAGCCGTCGCTTGGCCGGGCGATTGCGGCGGTACTGCCTGGTCCACAAGAGCGTCACAAGACACATATTGTCTCTGGCGAGGGCAATGTCGTGGTCTGGTGCGCCGGTCATCTTCTGGCGCAGTGTATGCCGGAGGACTACAACCCCGCCCATAAGACGTGGGCGATCAAGGACCTGCCCATTGTCCCCGATGACTGGCGACTCAAGCTGACCCCGAAGGCCCGCGAGCTCTACAGCACCATCAAGCGCCATGTGAAACAGGCTACGATGATTGTTCATGCCGGGGATCCGGATCGGGAAGGGCAGTGGGTTGTCGATGCGGTCCTTGAGCAGATCGGTACTGGCAACACGCCGGTCAAGCGCGTCCTGATCAGTGACCTGAATCCGCAAGCGGTGCGCAAAGCCCTGCGCGCGATGCCGGATAACGCCCAATACCGCGGTTTGCGGGATGCCGCGGTGGGTCGCGCCCGGGCGGATTGGCTCTACGGACTCAATTTGACGCGGCTCTACACCCTGGAAGGACGGAGCGCGGGTCTTTTCGGTGTGCTGAGTGTCGGTCGGGTGCAGACCCCCGTGTTGGGCCTGGTCGTGCGTCGGGACCGCGAGATCGCCGATTTTCAGGCGCACCCGTTCTATGCGGTAGAGGCCGGTGTGATGGCCGATGGCACTGAGTTCATCGCCCAGTGGAGACCCGGCGAGCGAGCAGAACCCTACCTTGACCCCGACGGGCGTGTGATCGACAAGGCTTATGCGCAATCCGTTGCAACCGCACTGACCGGGCAGCCGGGGCAGGTGATCGCATACGTGCGCAAACCGGAGAAAATTCCACCGCCCTTGCCGTTCTCCCTGCCCGAGTTGCAGAAACTGGCCGCCAAGCTGAAGGGTCTCTCTCCCCGGCGAACCCTCGATCTGGCCCAGTCACTCTATGAAAAGCACCAGCTACTGACCTACCCACGTTCGGACTGCCCCTACCTGCCTCAGGATCACCACGCCGAGGCCAGTGAGGTACGAGAGGCTATCACGCGGACCCTGGGCCGGGATCATTATTTGGCGCCTCTGACCGATGCGGTGGATTTGACACTCCACGGCCGCTGCTGGAACGACAGTAAGGTGACGGCCCACCATGCCATTATTCCGACCACGCGAGCCCTGTCGGCAGCAAGCCTGTCAGCCGATGAACACTTCATCTACGGCCTGGTGGCGCACCGCTACCTGCTGCAGTTCCTGCCGCCCCGCACATTGCAGAAAACCGTGGTTGATATCGTTGTCCCGACGTCGGCCGGCGACGAGCGGCTGCAGGCGAAGCAGGCCCTGGAGATCGACGCGGGTTGGTACGTCTGGCGACATGCACTGGCGGTCGTAGACGCAGCTGACAAGGCAACTGATGAACCGGTGGAGGAGGGTGGAGTGCCGCTGCCTACCCTAAAACCGGGACAGGGCATCGAAGTGACTGAGGCACACCTGCAGGAAAAGATGACCTCGCCACCGAAGCCCTTTACCGAAGCGACGCTACTGGACGCCATGACCGGGGTAGCCCGGTTTGTGGAGGATCCGTTGATCAGAAAGGTGCTGCGGGAAACGGACGGTCTTGGTACGCCGGCCACACAGGCAACGATACTTGAGACCCTCTTCAAACGGGAGTATCTCGAGAAGCAACGCAAGACGGTGGTGTCCACAGATCTGGGCAAGGCGCTGATTGATGCGCTGCCGGAGTTCGTGACGCTCCCTGACATGACCGCGTTGTGGGAGCTCAATCTGAATCAGATCGTGGAAGGCGACGAGACGCTTGCTCATTTTATGACCAGCATCCAGAAGCACGTGGAAGGCCTGGTGGAGGAGGGTGCCGGTGGATTGGTGATCCCGGAGGCACTGAAGGGTAACCGCACGCCACCCCGGAAAACGACCCGGAAGCGGGCGTCGGGGAAAGGTACCACGACCGCCACTACCCACCCCTGCACTCGCGAAGGCTGTAACGGTCAGCTACGCCGGATCAAAGGCAAGCACGGGTTTTTCTGGGGGTGCTCCAACTACCAGGATGGTTGTCGGGAGACCCGCAAGGATCGTCGGGGAAAACCAGCCAGGGACTCAGCTAAGGCATAGCACCCTCGGAGGGCGAAGCGGTGAGCAAAAAGACCTCGAATTACGAGAAGTGTGCCTGGCCGACGGTAGGTGTCCGGGAAGGGACCAGGGTCGAGGACTATGACTGGGGCTACCTCTATATCTATCCCGATGGGCGACCACCGGAGTTTCGAGTCAGCGAAAAGCCGACCGAACAGGAAATAAGGGATCGCTGGGGGCATTACCCGAACTAGGGTCGGTCGAGGTTCAGGCATCGCGTGTATAGCGACACTGGGGGAATGACGAGCACCCCCAGAACGCTTGCCCGGCCTGCTTGCCACGCCGAGCTTTGCGCCTTACAGGCAAGGAACCGCAGCGTGGGCAGTCGATGGTGGTTGATTCGGCTTGTTTCGGTTGGGCGTGCCTTCGGGTGGCTGCTCCCATCAGGCCTTCCAACTGGTTGCCATCGATGAGATCGATGGCCTTGTCGGCCGCGAACTGGCAGGCCTCTCCGGTGAACAGGCCCGTGGTGACTACCGAGGCGCTCAATGCTCCCTCACTGACCATGACACCGTAGAGCTCGCGGACTACGGAGACACCCACTTTCTTGGATTTCCAGTGCTTGCATTGGACGAGGTGGGGCTTGCCGTCCTGCTCGAGGTGAATATCAATCCCGCCGTCAGGGCCGCCTGCGAGATTTTCGCGTACGGTGTAGCCGCGGCGACGGTAGATCTCGGCAATGTACTCTTCAAACTCGCGCCAGGGCAACCCGCGGATATCATTGAGTCGTCTGTGCGTGTCTACCAACTTTCGCTTTCGGTGACCATTTAGGTACGCGAAGGGCATGGGTGTCAGGAATAGGGTCGCCAGGAAGGGTGCAACCGCTGGTCCTGCTGTCTTCATGGCCAGTAAGAGCGGGTGTTCCGGGATAATGGCGGGGACTACATATTTCAGTCCGATGAAAGCGGCCGCGGCCACCATGGGGCTTACCCACCATGGCGCGACCATCAGATCATCGAGTATTGACCGCTTCCTGCGTCCCATCTGCTTGTCCTTTCGAGGCTCTCAGCCTGCGATTTTAGCGGCAAGGCGTTATTGCCGTACTCGAAAGCCTGAAAACTGGGAGACTGGTCACAGCCACAACGACATGGGATAGGCCCTCGCAAAGTTGCTATGTGGACTTGCACAGTACTCTCGGTCGTCGGTAACTACGTGTCGCTGAACGCGGTCGCAAACATCGATAGTTTCATCACAAGGAGCAGAATCCCTGCCTGAACGCGTCGAGTTGCGCGACCGCTAAATCTGCATCGCGCCCTCTGGCCATTTCCAACAATAACGCTTCCGAGATTGGGGCGCTGAATGCCTAACCCGGTCTACCTCACTATTCGCCCAACCTTGCACAATTGCTCGATTACGCACCGACGAAGTGTCTACTGAAAATCAGTGGGTTGCGGGTTGAGAAATCCTGTTGCGATCTAAAATCATTTGGCAACTCCATTACTCAAATCGGAGGACCTATGATTATTGGATATGCACGCGTTTCAAAAGTAGAAGACCAGGATACTGCCGCACAGCTCCAGGCGCTTAAAATCGCTGGAGCAGAACGGATTTTCGAGGAAACCGCCTCTGGTGGCCGCTGGGATCGGCCAGAGCTGCACAGGGCGTTGGACTTTCTGAGGGAAGGTGACGTTCTGGCGGTGTGGAAGCTGGACCGCCTGTCCCGCTCGTTAAAAGACTTGCTGTCAATTATGGACAAGATTGAAGGGCGGGGCGCGGACTTCAAGAGTCTGACTGAAGCTATCGACACTACAACGCCGGCGGGGCGGATGATGATGCAAATGGTTGGATGCTTCGCCGAGTTTGAGCGTCAAATGATTCGGGAACGCACCAAGGTGGGGCTGGAGCACGCCAGGGCCAGAGGCGTTAGGCTTGGTCGGCGGCCGAAACTCACGCCCATGCAGCGGGCCGAAGTGATTGAAATGGTCAGAAGTGAGCGAAAGACGGCTGCGGAAGCTGCCAGGATCTTCAATGTCCACCCATCGACGATATGCCGCCTTCTCGCGGTAGCGGAACAAAGGCGTAGACAAGGCATATAGCTATATCAGATCGCACTGAATTACCTTTAATATGTAATACTCTGCTAGTTTATATAGTGCTATAGTGTTTGGCAGTAATTCCGCTAAAAAAGGTAATATGTTGCGTTTTGATATAGTTCCATGAAAGACCAGGTATCTCTTAGACAAAAGCGGCTCGCCTTATTGCTCCAGTCTACAAATGGCATGATTCGCGCTGAGGATGCGGCGCGTATTTTGGAACTGGACAGGCACAAAGCCGCCAGGCTTTTGGCCGGGTGGCACAACCAGGGCGTCATTCGCAGAGTCGCTCACGGTTTGTATGTGCCGGTACAACCGACGGCGCTGGGAAAGAATCAGGTACTCGATGATCCCTGGATTCTTGTTCCCGAACTCTACGACCCCGGATATGTGGGAGGATGGTCGGCCCTTGAGCACTGGGAACTCACCGAGCAACTTTTCAGGTCGGTTTGTGTGCTGACAAGTAAAAGGACTGTAGCAGGCGAGGCCAAGCATCAAGGAGTTGGCTTTTATATCAGTCACGTTCCTGAGATCCGGCTTTTTGGAACAAAGACTGTATGGCGTGGACGCATCAAAGTTCAGGTGTCCGACCCCCATAAGACGGTGCTCGATATACTTGATGACCCGTTCATCGGTGCAGGGTTGCAGCACACCATGGATGTAATCGCTACATACAAAAAGGAGTACGCTTCATCCAGTGATAGAGAAACGCTTCTTTCGCATGCTGACAAGTTCGGCAGCGGCGCGATTTTCAAAAAGCTCGGATTTGTAGCCGAGTATCTCGACTTTGAAGACGATTTTGTAGAGGAGTGCCGGAAGCGCCTGACACAAGGATACACTCACCTTGATAAAAAGGCTAAAAAAACAAAGCTCATGACCCGTTGGAGGCTTTGGGTGCCAAAGGAATATGGCATAAATGATTGATAAGGAAGAGCTAATAGCGATTGCTGACGAGACCGGTTTAACGCCGGTAGTGGTTGAAAAAGACTATGTTCTCGGATGGCTGCTAGCTGCGATCAACGCTAGTAGACGATTGGCGGAATCGTGGGTGTTTAAGGGCGGAACCTGCCTCAAGAAGTGCTATTTCGAGACGTATCGTTTCTCCGAGGACCTGGATTTTACATTACGCGACGCCGGACAAATTGATGAGCAGTTCCTGCTTGAGCGATTTACGGAGATGGCAGAGTGGCTGTATGAACAGGCCGGTATCGAGATTCCCTCCGATAGATTCAAGTTCGACATTTATGATAACCCCAGAGGGGGCCGTTCCTGTGAGGGGCGCGTCTATTATCAAAGCTTCTTTGTAAAGGGAAACAAGAACCTTCCCAAGATCAAATTCGATCTCACTTCGGACGAAGTACTCGTGATGCCGCCCGCTCGCCAGCCGGTGTTCCATGGCTATAGTGACGAGCCGGAGGAGGGTATTTATATCGATTGCTATGACTACCCAGAAGTCTTTGGCGAGAAAGTCCGTGCGTTGGGAGAACGCGGAAGGCCGCGCGATCTTTACGATGTTATCAATCTCTATCGCAACGATAATCTTCCAGCTCCGGCTGTTGTGAGGGATGTTCTCGATCAGAAATGTGCCTACAAGAATATTGACCGGCCCGGCATTGCAGCCATGGCAAACTACAAAGACGCACTGGAGCAGAACTGGGAGCCTATGTTGGCACACCAACTGCCATCGCTACCGTCTCTGGATGTTTACTGGGAGGCTTTGCCGGAATTCTTTGACTGGCTGGAAGGGGTTGTTGAAGCGGCTAGACCGGTGCTTGGTGCCGTGCCTGGCGGCGGTGAGATCTACCGACCGACCTATGGCCGCTTGGGGCTGCGAACGACTCAAGGCGGTTCGCTGGAGGTCATACGATTTGCTGCCGGTAACAGGGTGTGTGTGGAGCTTGATTACACCGATCAGCAGGGTAGACGCAGTACCCGTATTATCGAACCGTATTCGCTGCGGCGGGCACAGAATGGCAATGTTCTTCTCTACGCCGTGCGCTCCGACAATGGACAGATCAGGGCTTACAGCGTTACCAACATAAACAATGCCTCTATTACAGATAAGGTCTTCGTACCGCGCTACCAAGTGGAACTAAGTCCAGGATCAATGTCGGTGATGCCTGTCAGTTCTGGATCGGGGGACTCCCAATCGCTTGGATTGCCGCAAAGTACGAGGAAATCTACAGTATCCCGGCGCAGGCCCTTCGGCAGGCAGCAGACTTCGGCACGCCAAAACACCGGCCCCACTTATGTCTTCCGTTGTCCAATGTGCAACAAAACCTTCAAGCGCAAGACAATGAATGGGAAGCTTAATCCGCATAAGGACAAGAGCGGGTGGAATTGTTCGGGGCGCATGGGAATCTATGAACGAACAGTTTACTGAGATAGGCATTGAGTATGATACGCCGTTCGCGTAACAACTTTAGGTAAGTTTTTTGGAGCAGCTCAATAATTGCTCAGTAATTTAGACAGAGGAACACCACGAACAATGGCACAACTGGAAAACATCGAGGCGATAGAGCGCCGTCTTTGGGGTAGTGCGGATAATCTGCGGGCCAACAGCAACTACGCCAGCAATGAATATTTCATGCCCGTCATGGGGCTCATTTTCCTTCGTCATGCCTATAGCCGCTATCTGGCCATCAAGCCGGAAATCGAAGCAAGTCTTCCCAGCCGGGGCGGCAAGACCCGTCCACTGACCAAGGAGGACTTTTCCAGTAAGAGCGCTATCTATCTGAGACCGGAAGCACAATTCGATTATCTCGTTAATCTGTCTGATGCCGATGATCGCGCCCAGGCCATTATCAATGCCATGGATATGATCGAAGAGGACTACGAGACTCTGGATGGTGTTCTACCCAAGAGTGAGTACCAGGAGCTCGATAACGAAGTTCTCGGAAATCTGTTCCGAACTTTCAATGACCCGGCTTTGAAGAGCGCCACAGGCGATATCTTTGGCCGGATTTATGAGTATTTCCTGACGCAATTTGCCGATCAAAAGGCTCATGACGGCGGTGAATTCTTTACGCCGGTGTCTCTGGTTCAAACGCTCGTTAACGTGATTGAGCCTGATCACGGTGATGTGATTGACCCGGCTTGTGGTTCAGGCGGTATGTTTGTGCAAAGCGCTCACTTTATCGAGCATCTTCACAAGAGCCCGCAGGACGTGGCTACCTTCTATGGGGCAGAGAAGAACCCCACTACGATCCGCCTTGCCAAGATGAACCTCGCCGTTCACGGCTTGGAAGGCAAGATTTCCAAAGCGATTTCCTATTACGAAGACCCCCATGAAATGCTGGGTAGTGCCGACTTTGTAATGGCCAATCCGCCCTTCAATGTCGATGACGTTGACGCGGAAAAGATCAAGAACGATCCGCGCTTGCCGTTCGGCTTGCCGGGAGTTAATAACAAGAAGAAGGTCTCCAATGGTAACTACCTCTGGATTTCCTATTTTTACAGCTACCTCAGTGACAAAGGGCGCGCCGGGTTCGTCATGTCTTCGCAAGCCTCCAGTGCTGGAAGCGGAGAAGCGGAAGTAAGGCGCAAGCTCGTGGAAACCGGCCATGTAGACGCCATGATGTCTATACGTGGTGATTTCTTTTACACCAGGTCCGTACCCTGTGAACTATGGTTTTTTGATAAAGCTAAGCCGGTAGAACGCAAAGACAATGTCTTGATGATTGACGCCCGGAATGTCTTCAGAAAAGGCCACGTGAAGCGCACCAAGTGTGACTTCTCACCGGAGCAGCTTGCCAAGCTGACATCTATCGTCTGGCTATATCGCGGTGAGAATGACCGTTTTGTAGCGCTGATCGAAAGCTATTTGCAAAGAACGCTGGATGAGGCGCAGGCCGCCAAAGAACCGATGGACGATTTCATCGCCAGCCTTGATGGCGTGATCGACAAGCTACCGGCAGTCGATGAAGAAACCACGAAAGCCTTTGCGTTGCTTAGTGTTGATATCAAATCTTTTGAAAACGCTATCGAATCTGAAAGTAAAGCCTGGGGCAAAGCCTCTCGTGACAACGCAGGTCTCATTAAAGCTGCGGAGAAGCTGGAGCCCATCGCAGAAACGAGCCGTGTTCTCATCAAACAGATAGATCAACTCTTAAAATTTGCCGAAAAGCAGGCCAAAGAGACCCATGAAAAAGGGCTAAACAAACTGATTAAGGAGCTAGATATCCAGCGCAAGGCTGCTGTCGAGCAGCTTAAGGAAGTTCGCTATATCTTCAAGCAAGCACACTGGCTGCAAGAGCACTTCCCTGATGCCGAGCTTTGTGATGTAGAAGGGCTCGTCAAGCTTGTCGATATTGAAGAAATTGAAGCCAATGACTGGAGCCTAACGCCAGGTCGCTATGTGGGTATTGCACCGGAGGAGGAAGATGACGATTTCGACTTTGAAGAAGCCCTCACAGATATGCACATTGAGTTGAATGGACTAAATGAAGAAGCTACTTTGCTTGCTGCTCAAATTCAGAGAAACTTCGAGAGCTTGGGTATATGAGTATGCGGTGGGAAAGGGTCGAACTAGGTAGTGAAGTAACCCTACTTTCCGGTGGGACGCCCAAGAAGAGTGTTCCGGCTTTTTGGGATGGAGAAATTCCTTGGGTAAGCTCCGGCGAAATGACTCAAAGAAGGATTTGGGACACTGCGCTGCATGTTACAAACGAAGGTGCTATCAAAGGTACCAAACTGATACCGCCGAAAACGGTATTGGTCGTAGTTCGTGGCATGTCACTGGCAAAAGAGTTTCGCGTTTCGCTAACGCAGCGTGAAGTGACTTTTAATCAGGATATAAAGGCACTGAAATGCTCTGAACGCCTGAATCCCGAATTTCTTTACTATTATTTACTATCTCAGGCACGCTCTATTCGAGATTCCACTACCGAAGCATCGCATGGCACAAAGAAACTCGAAAGTGTGATTCTCCAAAAATGGCCGCTCCCAGTGCCTAGCGACCATGAGCAGTTGGCTATAGTGGAGGTTCTCTCAAAATATGACGATCTCATATTTAATAACAAACGCCGAGTTGAAATATTAGAAGAGTCAGCGCGACAACTCTACAAAGAGTGGTTTGTACGATTTAGATTTCCAGGTCATGAGCATGTCAAGATAGTTGATGGAGTGCCAGAAGGTTGGCATAGATGTCAGGTCGGCGACTTGCTTACTCTCCAGCGTGGTTTTGATTTGCCAGTCAAAAACCGCATAGAGGGAACTGTTCCTATATATGCATCTACCGGAATAAACGGATACCACAATGAATACAAAGTAAAAGCTCCGGGTATCGTGACAGGCCGAAGTGGATCATTGGGAACGGTTTTATATGTTTCGAAAGATTTTTGGCCCCTTAACACCGCATTGTGGGTTAAAGAATTTAAGAAAGTTACGCCATACTACGCACTATTTTTCCTACAGAGCTTAAAACTGGAAAATTATAACGGTGGTGCGGCTGTGCCCACGTTAAACCGGAATGATGTTCATCGTATTGAAACATTTTCACCGCCAGAAAAATTGCTTGAATCGCTCAATGATTATTTAAACCCCATATTTGATCAAATAGACACTTTAGCTCAACAGAACCTTAAGTTATCTCAAGCCCGCGACCTCCTTCTCCCAAATCTCATGAACGGGGAGATTGCTGTATGACACCAATGAATGAAGACACATTGGTGCAGCAGACCACGGCTGATTATCTTGAGGATAATCTGGCCTGGGATGAAAATGTCTTCGCTTATAATAACGAAACCTTCGGGCCGGAAGGAACTCTGGGACGCAGCTCTGATAAAGAAGTCGTATTAACGCGCTATCTGGGGGAAGCGCTTGTAACGCTTAATCCGGGATTACCACAGACGGCCTATAAAGACGCTGTGCGGCAGATTACGGATAGTTCTTCCTTTGCCAATACATTGCAGATCAACCGCGAGAAATACGAGCTCGTTAAAAGCGGTGTTCAGGTCCAGTACAGGAACGAGAAAGGCGCGCTTGTTAAAAAGCGGCTCAAAGTTATCGACTTTGATAATCCCGAGAAAAACCATTTTCTTTGTGTCCGTGAATTATGGGTGCGGGGTGACATCTATCGCCGCCGCGCCGACATAATGGGTTTTATAAACGGCCTGCCCTTGCTCTTTATCGAATGCAAGACCGTCCATAAAGATATACGCCGGGCCTATGAAGAAAACCTGTCTGATTACAAGGACACGGTGCCGCACCTGTTCCATCACAATGCGTTTGTTGTATTGGGTAATGGTGTCAATGCCAAGATCGGATCGATCTCCAGCAAGTTTGAGCACTTCAATGAATGGAAGCGCCTGGCAGAAGATGAGCCCGGTATTGTTGATATGGAGACCTTGCTCAAAGGTGTCTGTAACAAGCGTGACTTTCTTGATCTCTTCGAGAATTTCATTCTCTTTGATGAAAGCAGTGGCGGGCTGATCAAGATTGTGTCCCGCAACCACCAGTTTCTGGGTGTCAATCGGGCCATCGAGGCGACCAAAGACCGGAGGAACCGGGAGGGGAAGCTCGGTGTCTTCTGGCATACGCAAGGATCGGGCAAGTCATACTCGATAGCGTTCTTTACAAGGAAGATTCACCGCAAGCTGGGGAGTAATTTTACCTTCCTGATCTGTACGGACCGTGAAGATTTGGATGGGCAGATATACAAGACCTTTGCTGGATGCGGACTTGTTGATAATGACGCCGATCCCTGCCGTGCGAGCTCCGGTGATAATTTGCAGCAGCTCTTAAATCAGCATAAGGCATACGTCTTTACTCTGGTCCAGAAATTCAACAAAGATGTGGACCCGAACGAGCCTTATTCGGGCCGTGACGACATTATCGTCATCACTGATGAGGCGCACCGCACACAATATGGGCGGCTAGCGCTCAATCTGCGCAATGCGCTGCCTAATGCCAGCCGGATCGGATTTACCGGCACGCCGCTCTTTAAGGATGATGAAATCACGCGCCGTGTCTTTGGTGACTATATCTCGACCTATGACTTTCAGCGGGCTGTAGAGGACAAAGCCACAGTGCCGCTTTACTACGATGCGCGCGGCGAGAAGCTGGGGCTTGAAACGAATGATCTCAATGAGCGTATCGCTGAAAAGCTGGAAGAATATGAGGCGGAAGATGTCGATACGGCAGAGCGCCTGGAAAAGGAGCTCAAGCGCGATTATCACCTGATTACAGCCGAGAGCCGCCTGGAGCAGATCGCCCAGGACTTTGTGATCCATTACAGCACGCAGTGGGAGACCGGTAAGGCGATGTTCGTCTGTATCGATAAGATCACCTGCGTAAAAATGCACGGTCTTATCATGGCGTGTTGGGAAAAACGTATCGCTGAGCTAGAAAGGGAGCTCGCTGCTTGCTCTGACGAGCAGGAACTCGCCCAGCGGCAACGCCAGCTTGGATGGATGCGTGAAATCCTGATGTCCGTCGTGGTGAGTGAAGAGCAGGGCGAGGTCGATAAGTTCCGTAAATGGGGTTTTGACATTACGCCTCACCGGAAGCTGATCAAGGAAGGATTTGAAACCGAAGACGGCAAGCGCATTGACATGGAAAGTGCGTTTAAGAAGGAAGAGCATCCTTTTCGCGTTGCCATCGTCTGCGCCATGTGGCTCACCGGCTTTGATGTGCCGAGTATGTCTACGCTGTATCTCGATAAGCCGCTTAAGGCCCATACCCTCATGCAGGCGATAGCTAGGGCGAATCGTATCCATGAAGGAAAGAATAACGGCCTGATCGTTGATTACTGCGGTATCTTGAAAAACCTGCGCAAGGCGCTGGCCACTTTCGCAGGTCATACCGGGGAGGGCACGCTTGGCGGCGATGATGTTCCCCCCGAGGTCGATCCCGTCCGGCCCGAGGAGGAACTTCTAGCCGATCTAGAGGAGGCCATAGAAGCGGTGAAGGCCTATCTTGAAGCGCATGAGTTCAATCTTGCTGACATTAACGAGAAGACCGGTTTTGAACGGAACAAAGCCATTATGGAGGCGAAGGAAGCAGTCAATATCAATGATGAAACCCGCAAGCGATTCGAGATCATGTGCCGGGAGGTCTTCAAGAAGTTCAAGGCTTGCCTGACGATCAAAGGGGTAAATGCCTACCGTCACAGCTATGATGCGATCAATATCATCTATAAGAGCCTTCAGCAGGATGTGGAGAAAGCGGATATCTCGGACATTATCCGCGAGCTTCACAAGATCATCGATGAAACTGTGGATACCGCTAAGGCCGACGCTGTGGCAGAGGAGAAGCTCTACGATATCAGTCAGATCGACTTTGACCGCCTGCGCAAAGAGTTTGAAAGAAGTCCCGCCAAGAACACGACTGTCCAGGCCTTAAAGGACATGATTGAGAGCAAGCTACGCAAGATGCTCATGCAAAACCCCATTCGCACTGACTTTCAGAAGCATTATGAGGAGATCGTCGCTGACTATAACAATGAAAAAGACAGGGTGACTATAGAAAAGACCTTTGAAGCGCTGCTTAAGATTACGCAGGAACTTAACGAAGAAGAGAAGCGGGCGGTAAAAGAAGGCCTGGACGAGGAGTCACTGGCGCTCTTTGATTTGTTGTTAAAGCCTAACCTATCCAAGCAGGACATTGCGCGGATCAAGAAAGTCGCTGAAGGCTTGTATAAAACGCTCAATGCTGAAATAGCCAGGGTGCAGGATTTTTTTGCCAAACAGGCAACGCGGGATGAAGTGAAGATACAGATCAAGAACTATCTCTGGGACGATAAGACTGGCCTTCCGGAAAGCTTCGGGCCGGAGGAGATTGATGAAAAGACCGATGCCGTGTTTGCGCATTTGGTGATTACACAGAAAAACACAGCAAAAGAGGCGTTTCAGGCCGTCTAGGGCCTAAAAGGAATAACGAAGAATAATGGATGTTTTAGCGGAAATTCTTGCATGGTCTGCCGGGCTGCCGCTTTGGCAGCGAGATGCCTTGCGCCGGATTCTTGTTCATGGCGATCTGTCAGAGGACGATATCAGCGCCCTTACAGAACTTTGCAAGAAGGCGCATGGTTTGGCCGATTGTGAAGATGCTGCCGTATTGGCGGCGGAGCATATTCCCGAAGCAGTCGGAGATGCGGGACAGGTTTTTATAGACTCAATTTACCATCACCAGGGCGTTAATAACCTCGCGCAGAAACAGACTTTAAAATTTGGTCCGAACCTGACTATTGTCTATGGAGATAATGGTGCAGGTAAAACTGGATATATCAGAATTCTTAAAAGTGCCTGCCGGGCACGAGGGGTAGAGGACATCCTTGGTAATGTAACGTCTGAAGCCGCCGCTCAAGACCAGATATATTCCCTTAAATACAAGAGGGGCCAGGACGGGGAATTGGTAGAATGGACGGGAGAGGAAGACGATGAGGCCGTGGCTCAAGTCAGCGTCTTTGATACGAATTCCGCTGCCGTCTATCTCTCTGAAAAGACGGATGTCGCTTTCAGGCCTTTTGGTCTCGACCTCTTTGATAAGCTCGTAAAAGCCTGCAAGGCCGTTCGTGAGAATTTGACCAAGGAAAAGCAGGCGCTCTCGGCAAGTGCTGTTCCAGGGATAGAGGTGCCGGACAGCACGCAGGTTGCCAAGCTTCTGGCCGGAATTACGTCTCTTACAAAGCCGGATGATGTAACCGCTCTTGCAACCCTGTCTGATGAAGAAAAGCAGCGAATTGCCTCCTTAAGGAAGCAGCTTGCCGACCTGCAAGCAGCCGATACTGAAAAGCTTTCCCGCGAGCTTCAGCTACGCTCCGGTCGCCTTCGGACGCTTGCCGAGAAACTGCGATCTATAGGATCGGCCCTTTCCGATGAAGCGATTATGGAGATATTCAAGGCGTTGGATGTCGCAAAGAGCAAGAAAGAAACGGCGGAGGCCCTGCGGGCGGCGACATTTGGCGGCGAGCTCCTGAACGGTACGGGCTCTGAATCCTGGGTGGACTTGTGGGAGGCTGCCAGGAGCTTTTCTACAGAAGAGGTGTATCCCAATCAGCAATTCCCTGCCGTAGAGAATGACAATCTCTGCGTTCTTTGTCAGCAGGGGTTGGATCATGACGCTTGTGAGCGCCTCAAACAGTTCGAGAGCTTCATACAGTCTTCGGCAGAGGCAGAGCTCCGCGCAGCGGTTCAGGACTTCCGCGAGCGGTCACGGGGTGTGTCAGCGCTTGTTATTTCAGATGAGGCGATTGAGCAGGCCATTGCCGAAGTGCTTATCGAAGATGAGCCCCTCTCTGAAGGCATCAAGGCCGCTCTTGCTAACGCGCAGCAGTATAAGGACGCTTTGATAAATGCCCTCAAGAACAAGGAGGAAAAGCCCGAAAGCTATCCACCGTTTGCATTTCCGATAGCGCCCCTTGAGGCCATGTGCGCTCAGCTTGATGAGCGGGCGGCGGCATTGAAGAAAGAAGCCACCCCTGAACTAAAGGAAAAGCTGGCAGCAGAGCTTAACGAATTTAGAGCAAGGGCCATCCTGGCGAAAAATCTTCAGATTGTTCTTGATGACATTGAAAGGCATAAGAAAATCGCGGCTTACGGTTTGACCGAGAACGATACGAGACATAATGCGGTCACTGTGAAAAGTACTGAAGTGACCAAAGCCGTTGTCACCGAAAAGTTAAAGAGCAGCTTTAATGACGAGCTCAAGGAGCTAAAGTTCAGACATATTAATGTTGAACTTAAAGAGGTCGGCGGTGCGCAGGGGAATTTATATCATCGCCTCATTTTAACCAAAGCGCCCGGCATTGATCTTCCCCGCGTGGCCAGTGAAGGGGAGCAGCGATGCCTGTCGATTGCCGCTTTCTTTGCTGAGCTGAGTACGGCGGATAATCCGTCTGCGATTATATTTGATGATCCCGTGTCATCGCTTGATTACAAATGGCGGGAAAACGTCGCGCGTCGTCTGGTACGTGAGGCGAAGGACCGGCAGGTCATTGTATTCACCCACGATATCGTGTTCTTGCTCTATCTGCATCAATATGCCGAGCAGCTTGGTGTCGCTTATCTGGACCAGCATATCTTTCAGCAGGCCGCTTTGGGTGCGGGCCTGTGTGCGGAAGAATTGCCATGGGTCGCCATGAAGGTGGGTAAGCGTATCGGATATTTGAAAAACGAATGGCAGGTGGTCGATAAGCTCTTCCGCGAGGGTCATCAAAATGCCTATGAAAGGGAGGCCATTCATATCTATGGTCTTCTGCGCGAGTCATGGGAACGCGCCCTGGAAGAAGTGCTCTTGGTTAGCGTGGTAGAAAGATTCAGGCCGGGTGTACAGACGCAGCAAATTGCAAAGATTGCAGATATTACCCCCGAAGACTGCGCGCAGCTTGAAGCGGCCATGACCAAGACCTCGAAATGGCTGCCTGGCCATGATATGGCCGCCGCTGCTCATCAGGATGTACCTGAGCCCCAGGAGTTGTTGGATGATATTAAAGACCTGGAGGCATGGGTGAAGGCGATTAACCAGAGGAGAAAATAATGGATTTGCACAAGATTAGGGAGGGGCATTGAGCTTATTGTCCGGTGATCCGCTAACACAGCTTGCCTTCTCGGTGTATGAGAATAAAGGTGTTTTCGCTCTACTGCTCGGCTCGGGAATTTCGCGCGCCGCTGAAATTCCTACCGGATGGGAGATTACCCTTGATCTTGTCCGGCGGGTAGCGGTCGCGGGTGGTGTGGAAGATCAGTCTGACTGGGCCCAGTGGTATCGCGATGAAGAGGGCGAGGAGCCGAATTATTCTACATTGCTCAAAGAACTGGCAGCCTCACCCGAAGAGCGCCGCTCCATTCTTCACAGCTATATCGAGCCCACCGAAGAAGACCGTGAAGAGGGCCGTAAGGTCCCGACTGCCGCCCATCACGCCGTAGCCGATCTTGTCCAGGCAGGGTATGTGAAAGTTATCGTGACCACCAATTTTGATCGGCTTTTGGAGAATGCGTTGCGGGAAAAAGGTGTGGAACCAACCGTTGTCGCCTCGGTCGATGCGTTAAATGGCGCAGAGCCGATAACCCATACCGCGTGTTACATCCTCAAATTGCATGGGGACTACAAGGACGCCCGTATTCTCAATACCGATGAGGAGTTGGGTGATTATCCACCGGAATATGTTTCCTTACTCGACCGGATATTTGATGATTATGGGCAGATTGTCTCCGGATGGTCCGGGGAATGGGATCACGCCCTGCGTGCTGCCCTCATGGCTACACCTAACCGGCGCTATCCGATGTTCTGGGCGGCACGCGGGGAGCCGGGAGAAGGGGCCCGTGAACTTATCAGTCAGCGCGGCGCACGCGTTATATCTGTCAGTGATGCCGACGGTTTTTTCAACGGGATACGCGAACGTGTAAAGACGCTCGCAGATACCCATCGCGAAAACCCTGTCAGTATCGAGCTGCTTGTGAGTAGCACGAAACGCTATCTGGCAAAGCCCGAATACCGTATCAAGCTTGACGATCTGATTTCCCGGGAGGTGGAGCTGTTATGCGAGCGGATCGACATCCCGGATTTTGTACCGGGCGGTGGCTGGAACGAGCATGAGTTTCGAAACCGCGTTGCCCGCTATGAGGCCGCTACAGAATCTCTGGCCCGCGTTGCCGGTGTGCTCGGTCGTTGGGGTGACGGCACCGAATTATCGCATATTAAGGACATTATCAGTTCGGTATGGGCCATTGCAGATAAAGAGCGTTCAGGCCTTACGGTCTTTATCAATATACGGTCTTATCCGGCTGTATTGATCTTTACGGCCTATGGTCTGGGACTTGTGCGGTCCGGGCGATGGCAGGCCCTGCATGATCTTTTTTCTACCCGGGCCTATTACAGAGATCATGATGAGCCGGAACGTCTCGTCGCATTCATGTTCTTATGGGCATGGGCCGGTGGAGATAAGGATTCCTGGAAGTTTTTGGAGGGACTTGATCGACACAAAACTCCTTTGAGTGAGCATCTCTTTGCAGTTATGACTTCCTGGCGTAGCAGCTTTATTGGTATGACTCCTGATTTCGAATATCTGTTCGAATACTTCGAAGTCTTGGGCGCGCTTGTCTATTTGGAAATGTATTCTCTGGACGATTTGACGCAAGGGCTGGAGTCGGGCAACCCGCGTTATTCTTCGTGGACACCGATGGGGCGGAGCGGCTGGCATAGTGCTACGCGCAATCGCATTCTCAAAGATATTCAGTCTCCTGAAACGCAGACGAAGTTATTGGGCTTCGGCTATGCGAACGGTGATGACGCGTTTTTAGAAAAATCGATTGCCAACTACCAGCGCCTTGCCGCAACCATGGCGTTTTAATCGGAGTGAATGCTCAGGACCTCGATACGTTTTATGTGATCGTGTTCGTCTTCATTTCGGCCATAGCGCGCGACATGAATATCAACGGCGAAATCACTGAAATTGAACGCGAATTGATCGTTATGAAAGCTTAGGTCAGAAACTAAGTCGCTGCCACTCATCGTGCCACCGATGATCCTCGGCATGCTGGTAGATCGCTGTGGTTTCAAGCTTTTCGTGGCGGGCAGAAGCTTGAATATATTTGATTCCGATGCCCGAATCATCGCTTCGAGTGACTGCGGTATGCCTGAACCAATGGCAAGATGCTCTCCGAAGTTTTCGAGCATTGTTCGGTGAATCAGCTTCCAAGGTATCAGCGGCCCCTTTGACGATTTCTTTTACTAACCGATGAATCATATTGTCGGATACGCCGCTTGTACCCTTGATGCTCCGGAAAATGGGGGACCTATCATCTTCTTTGGGCAGGTCATCTAAGTCCAGGAATCGGCGATAGCGCATCAATGCATCGAGCATTTCGTCGTTGACCGGCACCTTGGCGCGTTTGCCCCCCTTGCCTTCGACGAACCACCACCATTTGCCCCGAAACTCCCGGAAGCTATTCATAGAATGGCTGGCCACCTCTGAAACCCGGGGCGCCAATAGGAATAGAAAATGAAATAGAAAGCGTACGCGCTCATATTGCTCGATCTCTCGGCGAGTCCCTTGGGGAAGGGCAACGATGTAACCCTTCAGGTGCTCCCAGGTCTTCTGATCAAGGAAGCGTTCCTGTGCGATCACATCATGCGTTGATGGCGTTAGCTTCTTATTGCGCCGGCGAATCAAGGACAGGGGATTCCCCCGGATATAGCCGGCGTCCACCCAGTAGGAGAGTAGGGCATTGACCACGATGAGGGATTGCCGCTGACTGCTTTCACGCAGGGGTCCCTGGAACGGTTTCCAGGCTGCGGAATGTCGCGGGGATCGAGGGCCGCACCAGTAGGCTTCGGGCTGCGGGTTGGCCAGAAACACTTGGTAGGCCTGAAAGTCCTCGCGCAACAACGAAGAGATCGGTCTGCGTCGCTCCTTGATGGACCAGAGGAGCAGCCGCTCGGCCTCCTTACGGTAATTCCGGTGGGTTTGCGGGGAATCCTCGAACTCGGCCAGCCAGCATTGGATCGCCTGCCAGTCATTGTCCGCTTGGATCTGGCAATGGTCCTGCGACAACCGGTTGTCTCCCCGGCTGCCGTCCAGTTCTTCCGGCAGGGCAGCCAGGCCATCCAATGGCACCGGATGCGCCCTGAAAACGACCAATTCCACCCTCGGCGGTCTCCTACTGCTAAATCGTTGATTTCGAGATTGTACTGCTTGTTAATTCAAGAATATAGGGTTAATCATGAATATATGTCAAAAAGTGCTCTAAAAGTATTAATAACGATACATCATACATAGCACATTTGATAAAATCGGTAGTGTTGAGAATGTTTATGTTAAATACGGCGGGCACATTCCCCCGCCGGGAGGGGAGTGACCATGCCCAAGACCATCGCCACCGCCAGTAACGTGTTCGCTGCTTGCGACAGGCTTGATGCCGCCAATGAACGTTGGAATCGCGAGGATGTGCGTAGCGAAGTCGGGGGCGGTGGCTGGGTGGTCATCGATCCGCTGATCCAGGCATGGCGTGCGTTGCGGCCATTGAAGGAACTGGCCCCCAGCACGCCAACAGAGTTGCTTCAACAGGTGGCTGCCTCATTGGAGGCGCATATTGCTGGGTTTACCCAGGAAGCTGAGGGTCGACTTACCGAGAGTCAGAAGATTTTCGATGCAACGATTGCTGAGTTATCAGAAAAGTTGGTGAGCCTGGAAACCGAGCTGGAAGAGAAAACAGCAAGCTTAGCGTCCAGCGAATCCGAGAATGCAGCACTTACCGAGCAACTCGAGCAAGCCAAAGCAGAGCTTGAGACCTCAAGGACAGAAAATGCCCGACTAGTAACCGAGAACGATGGCCTTATCGGCCAGGTGTCTCGTATGGAAAAAGAACACAGGACTACGATTCAGGCGATGCAAAGTGAGCAACGGGAATTGCTCAAGCAGCATGCCGAGGAGCGTTCGCGGGTAGTAGAGGAGCACGCTGCAGCAATTGCAGCTCAGCGTAAAGAACTGGCGCAGGAGGCTGAACAGGCTGAAAATCGGTTAATGGTACTCCTCGACCAGGAGAGACAGGAAGCCAAGGCAGTCGAATCAAAATTGCTCGGCAACCTCGACAAGGTCACCCAGAAGGTGCAGTCTCAGCGAGACACTATTGTTGCCTTGGAAACCAGCGTAACGGAGCTCACTCGTCAGAACGAAAAGCTGGACTCAGAGTTGGCTGCCCGACTTGAGCACAACACAGCTCTAAAGGCATCACTTGAAGAGCAGAAGGCGGCTACCGCGTCGATCGAGCAGGAATTCACAGCTTATAAGCAACGGCATGCGTTGGGTAGCGAATTGGGAGCACTCCAGGACGCTGTAGCTGGCCTTCAGGCGCAGTTGACTGCACGTAATAAGAAAAAGAAGGGGTAGGCGGAAAGTCAGCTCACAATAGGCAGAGTCTAAAAGTTGTCGGTTACGACAGCTACGCGGTTACTACCTCTAGATGGAGAGTTACGAGCGCAGCATTGTTGACCTTCCCCCAGGGGGAAGGTGTAGATTTACCAGATGAGTACAGCAAAGACCCTGTTCGGCTACATCGTGGCCCTGCTTGAACACCATACGCCGATCAAAATCACCGGGGACTCCCTGGATGATATCTACAACCATCTGCCAATAGATGAGCATCTCTCTACGTCAGGGCAACCATCGGAGCCGCAATTTGCCCGGATGCAGAGCGCTGGTTACAAGACTGTCATCAATTTGGCGCCTAGCAGCTTCATCGAGAATTCTTTGGCGGACGAGGAGGCGGTGGTGACCGGACTCGGTATGCGCTATGTCCACATACCGGTGAACTTTAATAACCCCAGGGAGCAGGAATTCGATCGTTTCGTCGAGGTTATGCAAGTGTCTGTTGGGGAGAAGACCTGGGTGCACTGCGCTGCTAATGCGCGAGTGTCGGCCTTTGTATTCAAGTATCGCAGGGATGTACTTGGCGAGGACCCTGCGTTAGCAGCAGAAGACCTGCGCAGGATCTGGGAGCCCATGGGTGTGTGGAAGAGTTTTTTGGACTGAGCCGTCTGCTCCCACCGTCAGGAGAGTATGAATAAATGGGGTGGGGGGAGCTTTCGAGAATCCAGATGAATATAGGCGCACAAGATACTCGACTATGCAAGATCTTCGTAGGACACCAGTTGAAACCATTCGCGTTGTCCCGGGTTTGTTCTACTCTCTAGATTGAGCCTCTGAATATGGCTGCCATAGTTGCCCATATCTCGGATTCCTAAGCATTGCCGTGGCGAAAACGTGGGTAGGGATGTAGGGCCGATTTTGGCTAGCGAACCTTTTCGGCGTGTATGGACTCCTCCTCGTTTGCAAGCGTTCTTTTCGACGATGAGTGGATCGACCGCTCAAGATGATCCGGGTCTTCATCGTGCCAGTGGCACGGGACCCTAATGTGCTATCCGCACGCCAGCTCCCTTGCGATTTGTCGGGCTGAAAGCCCTAGCCGAAAAACGGTCTTCTTGGCCCAGACCGCCGAATAGGTTCACTAGGGGAGGGGGCTCACCAGTAATACTTGTGCGGTTTGTGGTTTCCGAGCGGAAAAACCACCTCGTCGCCATCAACTGATCCCCGTTCCAGCAACCGGCACAAACGCGCTTCCTCCCTACGGCGGGGACGTGTCATGAATAGCTTCACCCACCATCCAGGTGTCCCTCCCGAATGAATCCATGACCGGTCGTGATGGGTGTATTTGCGGCGAATACGACCGTATTTGTCGCGATCTTTCGCTTTGTTTTTGACAGACATTGCCATCTCCTATGTGTGAATACCTAGAAGATGTCCTGCCCCCAATAGAAGATACCCATAGTCGGCTCCTGAATTCCGCCGACCCAAATTTTGGCCGACCGCACAGGTTATGCCTCTGGATTGGCCATTTCAAGCTTGTTAGCACTTCAGCCAGGGGATAATCCATGCCACGACACAACGATGAAATAAGCGATGACAATCTGCCACAGAGTGAGCGCCTTCAGGCGCTGTCTCCGGAGGAGTACGAGCTGCTCTGGGGGCACCCGGTTTTCTCAGATTCTGACCGTGCCCTGTTCTTCCAGCTGAACGCTCGTGAGCAGAAATACTTCGATCAGCTGCGAACACCCAAAACGCGAGCGAACTTCCTGCTCCAACTTGGCTACTTTCGGGCGCGGCAGCGCTTCTTCGTCCTGACGTCTGCATTGGTCGCTGACGACCTGGCTTACCTCGGAGAGAAATACCTGGATGGTAATCCGGTCCCCAATCTGAAGATGTCCAAGGTGGTGCGCCAGCGCCAATTGGCCTGGATTCTCGATCACTTCGGGTTCGAGAGCATGTCCCCACAGCACCGGGATACCCTGGAGCGCAGGGCATTGGATACAGTGCGGATATCCGGTCGTCCGTTGTATGTCATGCGAGATCTGATCGACTATCTCCGTCGAGAGCGCATTGTTCTGCCGGGGTACACCACACTGCAGGACATCGTCCGCAGCGCCCTATCTGACGAGAGAAACCGCCTGGCGGATGCCCTGGATGGGGTGATCTCAGTGGAAGAGGAGGCATCGCTGACCGAGTTGTTTGCCAATGATGCTGGGTTACACGCGGTTACACAGCTCAAGCACAATCCCAAGGATTTCAGCCACAAACAGCTGCTGATTGAGCTGTCTCGAGGGAAACGACTGAGGCCACTATTTTCGCTGGCTCAGCGGGTAATCAGGGCAACGAAGCTTACCCCGGAAAGCGTGCGGTTCTACGCCTCGCTGGTGGATTACTACACGGTGTACAAGCTGAAGAGAATGGCCGAATCGAGCAGTCGATTGTACGTGCTGTGCTTTATCCACGATCGGTACCGCCGGCTGAACGATCATCTTCTCAATGCACATTGTGCGCTGATCCGTCGCTACAGCGAGGAGGTGAAAGAAGCCACTCGGGAGGCCATTCTGGAACAGCGCCAGCAAGTTTCCGGTGACATGGACCGGGGCATCGAGATCCTGCAGATGTTTCTCGACTCGGACATCGACGACGCGGTGACCTTTGGCAATATCAGGCGCATGGCCTTCAAAAAGCTGCCTAAGGCTCGCCTCGAGCGACTATGCGATTACCTGGCAGAAGATGGCGCCATTGATGATCGTGTGCTGGAGTGGCAGGCGGTGGATCGCATAATGCCGAAGGTGAAGCGTAACCTCCGGCCGCTGCTCCGGTTTCTAGATCTGTCGGGCACACGTTCTCAGGCCACGCTGGTATCAGCAATCAATAGAATGGCGGATTCCTTCCGTGATGGAGGCCACATGCCCGATAACATGCCGTTATCCATTATCCCAGAGCGTTATCGGCGTCACCTCATCGAGAGCGATGGAACGCTCAACCGCAACCGCTACGAATATTTTGTCTATCGGCTATTTAGAGATCGTCTGGAAGCAGGTGACATTTTTTGCGCTGAGAGCACGCGATACCGGAGTCTTGAAGATGACCTGGTTGATCGCGAGGTGCTGGAGAACAAAGAAGCCCTGCTGCCGAACCTCGGATTGGTCGAGGCCAGTTCGCCGGTCCGAGATCAGCTCGACAACTTGAAAGAGGAACTGGCGGCGCGATATGAGGCGGTGAATGAGCGCATCAAGGGTGGAGCCAATCCCTATGTGCATTTGCGTAATGGTCGACTCGTCTGGTCGAGGAGCCTGGAGGCTGATGAGCCAGCTGAGCACGAGCCTCTGTTCGATGTGGCCGAACGGATCGATATTGACCAATTATTGCTCCATATCGATCGGCGAACGCATTTCCTGTCTTCCTTTGTACATGTGATGGGGCGGTACCAGCTGGGGAGGGGCAATAAGCCGCTACTCATTGCCGGGCTGATGGCCTTCGCCACTAATATGGGCCTCGGGCGCATGTCTGAGATCTCCAACTTCACACGGGACCAGCTAAGCACGGCCACGGCTAACTTCATAAGGCTGGAGACGCTCCGGGAAGCGAATGACCGTTTGGCGGATGCCACTGCCAAGCTGCCGATCTTCCGTTACTTTGACATTGGGGACACCGTGCATTCCTCCAGTGACGGACAGAAGTTTGAGACTGAAGTGCCCACAGTGAATTCCCGCCACTCAGCCAAGTACTTTGGGCTGAAGAAGGGGGTTGTTGCATATACGCTGTTGGCCAGCCATGTCCCCCTCAGCGCGCGGATTATTGGCGCCAATGAGCACGAAAGTCATTACGTATTTGATGTCCTGTTCAACAACACTTCTGATGTTCAGCCCAGCACCCACTCGACTGATACGCACGGGTCAAACCAGGTGAATTTCGCGCTGCTTCATTTTTTCGGCTACCGGTTTGCACCGCGGTATCGCGATTTCCGGCACAAGATTGAGACTGGACTGTATGGATTTGAAAATCCCCGAACAGCCACGGGGCCGCTGAAACCCATTCGGAAGATCAAGGAAGATCTCATTATCGCGGAGTGGCCAAATATTGAGCAAATCCTGCTTTCACTGGCGCTAAAATCGACGTCTCAGAGCGTGATCGTCTCCAAACTTTCGACCTATCGCCGGTCAAATCGCACCAAACAGGGGTACTAGGGACATTCCCGCCGCAAATAACACTTTCCTCTGAAACCCAGGCCTGGCAAGGCTTTCAAAGGGGGGCTACTTTTCGAGTTCTCCCATTTTACCGGTCAGCGGGCTGAGAATCTCCGCCATATTGATCACGTTTTGCTCAAACGTGAAGCTGTAGGTGCCATTGAGATTGACGTTCAGCCAGGCCACAGGAGACACTTTTTTCACCAGATCCAGATTTTTCTGGTCCCCCGTGGCCCGGTAGTACGCCAGCAAATTGCTCAGTATGAGTGAGTTGAAGTAGATAATCGCGTTTGTCAGCAAGCGAGCGCATTCATTCCAGATATCGATTTCCTGGTCCGAGGAGCCGCGGAACCGGTTGCCATTGACCGAGGCCACCGCTCTTCGTAACTGGTGATAGGCTTCTCCCCGATTCAGCGCCCGTTGTACATAGTTGCGCAGGGCTGCATCGTCAATGTAGTTCAGTAGATAACTGGCCTTAACCAACCGGTCATACTCCGTCAGGGCCTGCACCAGCGGGTGCGTATTGCTGTACGTGGATAGTTTTCGGATCAGCGCAGCCTGCGATGTCGTCTTGCGCTGAAGCGAGATAACAATGCGCTGGATGGTCTCCCATTCCTCCACAATGGCATCCGCGCGGATCGGCTTTTTCAGGGATAACACGGGCTTATCGTCATCACTGACGTTGACCGTGAACATATCCTCGATGACCCGTCCGACCTTGGCGTAGCGTGGCGCGAAGGCATAGTCAAAGAGGTCGAGTAACGCAAAGTTCACGTGGTTCACGCCGTGCGTATCCGTGGTGTGGACAAAACATCCGGCTTGATCTCCGATGAATTGTTGAACAGCAGGTCGAAGATGTAGAGGGACTCGTGTTCGTTGGCGCCGATAACCCGGGCGTTAACCGGCACGTGGTTCGCGACCAGGGTTACGGCGGACACGCCCTTGTTGGTGCCAAAATACTTGGACGAGTAACGTGTTTTGAAGGTATGCAGCCGAGACTCAAATTTCTGTCCGTCGGCGCTGGCATGCAGGACACCTTCCTGGATATTGTAATGCTGAAAGATCTCCAGTTTGGCAATGGCATTACTAATGGCATCGTTGGCCTGGTTCAGGGATTCCATGCGCAGGTAGTTGGCCTGCGTCGAGCGCAATTCTTCATAGGAACGATCAGAGATATGCGCCATGCGGTAAAGGCCGTAGTTGGTGCCGTTGGCAATGATGGCAGCAATCAGGTTGTTGGCGTTCACCGCCTGCCTGGCTTGCACTTGC